>Ga0209358_10001997_pt1 | contig 15773 bp, 22 predicted proteins | sample LauGreFa1BDMLBSN_2_FD_187574 | JGI IMG/M metagenome (GOLD analysis project Ga0209358, IMG submission 187574) | Freshwater lake microbial communities from Lake Michigan, USA - Fa13.BD.MLB.SN (SPAdes) (version 2) | ecosystem: Environmental > Aquatic > Freshwater > Lake | place: Lake Michigan, USA... | reverse complement strand
GTCGGCGTGGGGCTAAAAAAACGGTCCCCTTTGGCTAGGTTACACGCACGACAGATAGCCGCACAGTTTAATGGATCGAACATGTCACCGCCTTTAGAGCGTGGCCATATGTGGTCCACCTCTTTAGCCTCACCACCACACGCGTAACATATCCTGCCGTCACGATCAAGCACCCTCAATCGTAGCTTCTTCCACTGACTGCTACCCATGGCACGTTGGTGTTTAGCCTTCTTATTAACCACTAATGCCAGCCTTTAAGTTTATAATGATTTAAAGCGTTACACATAGAGCCATATCTACTGAGGTTATATTTGATGCCCCAATCAACCTGTTTATAACCGTCTACACGTGCTAAGTACTTGGACCTGCCTTGAGGTATCCCGTAGTGCGAACCATTGCGAGCGCTGGGGTTCCACCTAGACTCTCTGTAATATAGGTAATCTAAGCAATCAAACTCTTCTAGGTTGTTTAGCTGTATAAAGGCCCATTGACGATAATGATTTGTAGTTTCAGTGACTTGGGAAGCAGCTTTATCAAGGCTTAATATTTGTGCTACAAATAGAGCGGTGGCTACTAGCACACACCTCGCGAGCCTGCCGCGTTGCGGCCCGCGTTTTTGCCTTGAGGGCAAATGCGAACTAGAGGGTAGCATGCGCATGCAAGTCACTCAGCATAACCGCAGGTCAGACGGCAAGTCACGATGCGTAAATCATCTGTATCTAACCATGTCTCATCAAAGCCAGACTCACTCATTATCTAATCCTATGCAACTTAAATCTATTAATAGCATCCACAGCTATTTCGCCTATACCATAAAGAGCCGTGTTAAATGTGATCGTTCTGGTAGTGCCATCAGCACGATCAAACTTGTGTCTATGGGATATAGGCATTACAACATCTGCGTGATTCCAAATATTAAACCACCATTTACCAGTTGTGAAAGGCAACAAGGCAATACCGTTGCCGTGGGATAGAAACCTATCAACCCAGGGCGTTGGCTTTGAATAAGGAGGGTTCATCCATACTAAACCAAACCACTGACGCGACAGGCCATCATCTTCTATGTTATAGCGCGTCTTAGCTGGTACCGAGCCGCCCACAATAGGTGAGCAAGGGTCCAGGTCAAACTCTAAGTTTAGGCCATCAAATATCCATTTTGCGGTATAGTAATCATCGCCGCCAGATACGCGTTTGCCGACTAATACCATAAATATCACCTGCTCTCTACTAGTGCGCAAGTGTGGCAGCCCACGGTGTTAAACTTCCAACTACCACACTTATCGCATCGGATTATGTCCGAGTCAGGTATAGTAAGCGCCTCAGCTATATTTTTAATGCCGACACACCCACATTCCATGCACTGATAGGCTTTGAAGCCCTCTGGGGTATCTATCTCTTCTAGCCATAGAAACTCCGTCTTTCTCTTACAGCCGTTACACTTAAACTGTGCGTGCATGTGCTAGTGTTCCCTTCCTTATTGCCTGCAGTGGCATTGGGTACATACTAAGAAATTACCAGAATGTATAAGTCTGTCGTCATTACAAGCTACACATCTCTCGGTACTAGGGCTCAGGCTTTCCTTATCATTTTCCATGCGTAAGGTGAAGCCTGAACCGTTCCTGACCTCTATAAATCCCATCTATTCACCCCCTTTACCTGGCTCTGAATCGTCGGGCCAAAACCACGTGCCGTTAGCTGTTAGTTTTGCCCACTTGGCGTCGCATTGCTCGGCTTTGGGTGCGCTGCACACATAGCCTGCATAAGGTTTGTTGGTGCCTTTGGCAACTCCTTCTTTCTTTACCATACTGCCATGCCTACAAGTAAACCCAGCATCAGGTACTTGACCAATTTGAGTAACGCTTTCACCAACAGACCAAGCAACAGGCACAGGCTCGTTAGGAATATCTTTGAGTTGTGAGTCCACAAGATGTAGCGCATACTCCATCGCAGCCGACTTAGATCCTGGGGCGCCATACTTAGGTTTAAATTCTTCACGGGCGACCTTGGTCATCTCTTCTCGACTGGCACGTTTGCCCTTAGCCGCATAACCTGCGTTTGCAAGCGCACGGCCGATCGCTGAAGTCTCGCAGTTCTCCAATGCAGACGTTGAATTAACGCCGCGATCAGAAACGCTCTCACTAGCAAGCCCAGTCGCACACGGCTTGGGATCTGCTTCCGTTTTAAATAGTTCAGCACTAACAATGTATCTAGCGTCTGAGGCCTGTTCAAGTTTCGTTGCCACTCTTCCATCTGGGTAATCCTTCCACCATTTTTCCAGTCGGCTCTCGACTGTTTCATAATCTTGTAAGTTAAATGCCATCGCTATTTCCAATCGTCGGAGTCGTCTTGCATGGCGTCTGTAATGCTTTTAGCAATTGCAAGGTAGGCAATGGCGTCTTCGTAATTGTCAAGGTGCGCAGCATCTTCAGCTTGCCTGCTGATCTTGACCAGTGCCATACAAACTGCAACCTCGTTTGGCTGGATTGGATAACCCAAATATGCACTCCAGAGTTCGGCAATCCTCTTGTGGTTTGTAATAGGATGCCCATAGTTGAGACCTCGCGCATGAATAGTTTTGACGACATTATCTAGTAGTTGTTCAGTTGTTGTCGGCATTGGTTATGCTATCTGTAATCCTACGGTGCATTTCAAAGCCGTCTTTACGGCCTTTCCAGTACCCAGCCTGGAATGCGTTATCCTTTATGGTTGAATAAACGCCCCAAAGAATAAAATAACCTAATACGGAGTAAAGAACTATCCAAGGTGCCGTTGTCTCAATCATGCGTTCACCAGTGTCTTGCGTAGGTGGCACGGACTAGCGTAGTTAGTTAGCATTACCCAGTCGCCAGTACCTTCATCGCTGTGTATTGCGTAGTTCTTACCTAAGCCAGCTATAAAGCCCTCTGCCATTTTTAAGGCAGCGTAGTTATCAAACCAGTATGCGTATTGCCAGGTAAATAATGGGTTGGGTTCAAAACGATCTGCTTGTTTTTGCCAGTCGTTGTTTTGCCATTCCATTGAATTGATCCATAGCTGTTCAAAATCAGCAGCCTTTAGGTCTATTTGTATTTTCATCTGTAGCCCGTCTATGCCAGTACTTTGTTTCTTGGCATAGCCCAAGTATTGCATCTGTGTAAGACATTGTGGATAGTTTTAGGGCGTATTTGTATAACGATTTGGTAACGTTTTACCCGTAATACCTGCCCAGTGCGGTAAATGAGCCATCCTTCGGATCGATAGGCACTAACGTAGGTGTTAGCGTCTTACCTGCGGCTTCTAGTATAACATAGCCGTTTTGCCAATTCGCGCTGTTATAGCGAATATAGCCTGCTTTCTTGCGGTCCATTAGGTTCCCAGCCTCTACCCCATACAAGGCCCTGTGGTGGCCGTTTACGCCCTCTGTGTAGGCAGACATGCCCAGCCTGTGCGAATGTCCTGCCAGAACTGATTTACCAAACTTTTTAGCCAGGTTTAGAGCTGTTATACCTGCGTGCTGGCTCATACTTCCTTCATCGCCATGGCAGAGTACCCAGTCAGAATGGAATTCATAAGCCTTGCGATGGTAGGTCATGCCCATGTCGGCAAAGCCCATAAAGGCTGGGTATTGCAGTTCTGGAAGGTTTATTAACCCTGGGACTTTTAGAAGAGTGTTGTATAGGCGATCAGTATGATTGCTGCGGATAATATGCATCTCTGGGCTGTACTCACCGATATCCCAAAGGATCTGCTTACATAGCTCACGATCAGCGTGTAAGTCCTCGCTATAAGCGAGAGGTGTTGATTCACTCCATTTACTAATACTCTGGAAATCAATCTCATCGCCGACTACCAATACCGAGTCGAATTTCTCTCGCCTGGCCAGTTTGATTATATTCTTTACCGCAGAGTTTAGCTGGTACGGTACCTGTAAATCTGAGATTACAAGCCAACGCTTAATCTTCACCCTCTTCAGTAGGATCGATACTAGGTATGATGCCGCCATCGCCTATTACCCAGTCGGGCATGGTTGCCCTATCTGATACAAAGTACAGCGCACAACTCTCGCTAAATCCTGCCTTGCGTGCTGCCTTGTAAATCTCGTTCATAGCAATATAATGTTGATCTATTTTAGACAACGGCTCAGGGGACTTACGTACTATGCGTTTATTAACTTTCTTACGCCTACGTCTGGTGTCAGCCACGTCACAATTGTCGCTTACTCATTAGAGAATATAGGTCATCAACACGCTGTTCTAGTCGAGTTAATTGATCCTTCATACTCTGGCCACCGTTGGGCCTCAATTCATTAAGCCAGCCTTTAATAAGAAAGCGCAGACCCACTAATAAACTTGTTAGCACGGCGCATACGCCAGCCCCAAAGCCAGCCCACTCTGCTGGACTCATTTCGCATCGATGCCATAATCAACTTCTTTACCAGAAGAAGGATCTACAGCTTTAATTAGAGGTGCTACAACGGCACCCAATAATGTGGCATAAGCAGGGTGTATATCAGCGGCAATAGCCAGAACCACGGTTATACCGCTAGCTGCTACAGCCCTTAAATAAGACTTAATTGCAGCCTTGTGTTTCTTTGTTAGTTTCATAACTTGCCTCCCAGTAGTGGTATATCAAACGGCCTAGAGTCTTTATCGCCTAACTTTGTAAAACTAATATGGATGTGCTTTGTATGTTTGTTATAACCCTTGTACTTACGCCATTTAAAGTTAAGTATCTTGCTGGCGATCATGCCATTATGTATTACGTAAGAAATGCGTTTATCGGTCTTGCCGCATAATCTGATTTGGTCAGCCAAATATACTGAGATCCCCTCGGATGTATCCAGGCGAGAATCAACATCAATGGCTCGTACACACCCACTTGCGTCTGGATTATGATCCGATTTTCTGGCGGCATGACGAGCATCGCCCAACCATCCGCAATTGGTAGTGCGACGATCTGGGTACCAGGTATCAATCTGATCTCGTAGCTGTACACCGCCTGCACATAACCATGGTTTCATTTGCCACACTTCCTCAAGATTGTGCTATAAACCTAAAGCCCTTAAATCATCAGTAGTTAAACCAAGTGCTGCTAACTTACTTTCGGCAGTTGCTTTGGCTTGCGCTTTGCTTGTTTCGGCTTCGGCTTCGTCACTCTTGACCTGCTCTATTGCAGCATCTATTTCTTTCTGAGTAGGTGCATCACCATCTAATACATCCCATTTAATTGTTGAGTAATCATTATCTGTAATTGAAAATTCAGCGTTAGGTTTCAATTTTAATATTGCTTTTACTAAATAGTTTGCCATTACGCACCAATTTCCATTAATATGATTTGAGAAGTAGAATTGTTATATTGTAATTCAATTACAGTATTTGAACTTCCATCGTGTTTATATTGTGTTTTATATGTTGTTGCAGAAGTTGTAGCAGGACTATCTAAATAAATAAAAGTGCTGTTATATCCAAGTTCAGCAGTAGTAGTAGATGAATCCCAAACTCTACAAAATCTATCATTAAATGCTATTTGAGTTGAACCTCTTAAAATTTGAGACAAAATTTGGAAAGCGTTTCCTGGACTTCTATAAGAATAAGAAGGTTGCAAAATTAACACTAAAATTTTTGATGTACTTAACGTTGGTGTAATAGATGCAGATAGCCCACTATCCGTATAACTAGAAGATGTAATTGAAACAGGGGTTGTTGTTGAGGCAGTGACATATTGTAAAATTGGTTTGCCAGTTGCAGCAGCAGCAGCCCATTTTAATCCTGTGGCTGTAGTTGAGTCTGCTGTAAGGACTGTGTCGTTAGCGCCTACAGTTAATTTAGCGAAAGTATCTGCGCCAGTACCAGCTACTAAATCACCTTTAGCATCAATAGCAGTAGCCATTGAGTTAGTAACAGTAACTGTGCCAGAAGTGCCGCCGCCTGATATACCAATGCCCGCAGTTACACCTTCAATATCACCTGTTGCACCTGATGCTACCCATGCTGCACCATCGTAATACCATAGAGAATTATTATCTTTAGTAAATGCAAAGTTGCCTTCCTGCGGTGAGGTTACGGCTGCATCTCTAGCTGTTGCAGTAGCAAACACCCAGATACCCTGCATTAAATAACCATCAACATCTGCGGCGGTGAGAACCTCGCCTGTAGTGAAGTCCTTAAATCCTAATCCTGCTGCCATCTTTACTCCTTAATAACTGAGGACATTATAGTCTAAAGTCCCATAAATCGTATCATTTAGGATAAATGCGTCGATAACGGGTTCTAGTGTTGTAAAAGTAGTGCGCCAACTATTCGGTGTTATATTCATACGTACACCGAAAATTTGAAGTGTTTTCTCTAGGATAGAGCCGCCTGGCTGGGTAGTAATTACCTTTATCGGATCAAAGAAGTCTAGGTCTAGGGCTGCGATTATGCCTGTGTTGTAATTGTTTGTGTATAAGTCAAGCACTATGGAATCCACTCGAATAGTTGTCTCTGCGCGGCTCGCGACATAGGCCTGGGCGTAATCTAGTGCTACGGCGTCGCTCTGCATAAGTAGGTTGTCTAAGAAGTAGCTGTGTAAGAAGTATTTATCAATGCTGGCTTGATTTAAGGCTACCTGGGCACTGCCGCCAGATCTCGTAATTGTGGCTTTATTAAATATAAGCACGTCGTTTAGAATCCAGCTAGCATCAAAATAGGTTATACCTGTGCCGTTATCTGCAAAGATCGTGGGTGTGCCGCCAATAGATCCAGCGGTTACGGCTCTGTCCTGGAATACAAAGGAGCCAGCGGCGTCTACGTATAAAGCGCCGTATTCTGACGTGGCGACCGTAGTTAAGGCTGCTAAGGCTGTTCTGTTGGTGCCAGGATCGTTCTGGAGCGTAGTCAACCCTGCGTCGACGTCACGCATGGTTGCTGGCCAATCTATCTCGTTCAAAATCTGATTAATACGGGTTCCACTTAGATTTCCAGCGCTGGCACCTGCAACCGTACTGATCTGGGCTACCTGGGCCAACCTGAATGCATCCACTGCCTGGATAGTTGTAATGGCTACTGTGTCATCGGATTCGCCAGGGTAAGTAGTCACATAACTTGTAATAAACCCTGAGAATATAGGATAAATAACGCTGCCATAAGTTGCGGTAATCTGCACCTTCTTCATAGGTGTTAATAAATTATAATACGGTCCGCTGACGTTCTGCGGATTAAAGTCGCCATTTTGATCTACAATGCGCAAGGTGAGTGAGCCTGTTTGGAATTGATCAGATAATGCAGTACGGCCTCGGTTGGTTTCTATGCGGTTAATTTTATTTGATACGTCTACAATTACCGATGCTGAGTCGGCTAATATGTTTGTATCTAATATTCCTGATCCCAAAATAAGGGCCTGAGCAAAACTAGGCCCAGTGCTAAAGTTAATTACAGCATTTATTACTGGTACGGTCATCCTGGTAAGCCACCATTAGGGGCGGTGCTAAACCCAGTACGGCCAGCGACTTGAATGCTCTCGGCTACTAGCTGTGCAAACTTATCACCAGACGGTGTATCAATTCTTACATTTACATCTAGGGATCTATTGCCAGATTCCCTGGCTCTCTCAGTTGCTATTTGTGACACGTTCATACCTGAATAGGAGGCTGTGCCTACCAATTGAGTTGCTAGATCTTGGAAGTAACTAGCTGGCTGTGAAGGTAAGCCAGGTGCTATAACTGATGGCGCAGCCCCCTTGACTGGAGCTTTACCAGCCGCAATTGCATCAGCCTGTGCTTGATATCTAGCAGACATAGCAGCTAATGCCATGGATTCTTGCAGTGATAATCCCAGTGCCGTAAATTGTGTAATTAGACTTGCTATCATTGCATCGTATTTATTCATGTTTCTATCTAATGCATCTGCTGCCTTGTTCGCGGCATCTGCTAATTTTTTCAGTGCTTCGGCTGCTTCCATCTCGGCTAGTAACTTCTTAGCCAAGGCTTCGTTATTGTCTAGTATTGCTAGCTGTGCCTTCAGGCGTAATTTAGTCTCTTCATCGGTTGCTTGATTAAGGGCAGTGGTTAGGCTTATGCGCTCTAGGTCAAACTTCTTCTTTAATTCTTCTACATTCTTATTCTCAATAGCGTTTTTCTTTGTAATTATATTATATTCTTCTTTACGTGCTTTAAGAAGTGCTTGAGAAGTACGCAGGTCTGGTATGCCTGAATAACCACCTACGTTTGGTTTACCAGGAGCATTACTCTTACCTATATCGTAACCAATTAAGGCTAACGCCCCACCGATAATTAGTTTTTTAGATCCAAATACAAGGAAGGCTAGAGCTGATAATAGTTTACCAACATCAGTTTCCATAAACTTTTTAACTTCGCCAACTAAAGTGCCTAGTCCCCTAATTGTATCGGCAATAGCCAAAGCAAAACTATTCATAGAATCTGCAGCGTCTTGTATTGAGTTATCTTTGCCTATAATCATTAAAGCATCTATTAAACTTTTGCCTATAATTTCTGTAGCATTACCAGCATTGACCTTTAGTAAATCCATTTTGCCTGCGTAGGTGTCTAACCTTGCTAATGCTTGACCTTTAAACTTAGCATCAAGGGCCGCCATAATTAAATTCATATCGCCAGTGGCTATTGTTGCTTTATCTAATCCTGTGCCTAATCTTGCTATTGATGTGGTACTACCTGATGCGCCTTTGGCGATAGCTGCTACGACTGTGGCTAAATCTTTACCTGTGCCAGCACTGACATTTAGTGCGGTTTCTAAAGCCTCTTGACTAAGAGTAACTGAGCCTGTCGCGTTTAATAAAGTCTGGAAGGCTGGGCGAAGTTGGTCGTCGAGTACTCCGTATAAATTCTGTAGGCCTGCAATATAGGTTTCTACTTCGGTTACCCTGAATGCATTGCCTGTGTTTTGTAACTGAACGGCTAACGATTTAGCGGCCTTCTCATCGGCTGCAAAAGCATTCACAGCCTTTTTGCCAAAGGCAACTAATGCTGTCGTAGCAAAGACACGATTAAAGGTCTTGCCTAATTTTTGTGTTTGTTTATCAAAAGCAGATATATCTTTTTGACCTTTTTTAAGAGCCTTACCGTTCCAGGTGGCCGCCGCTGCGACGAATATATTGGCCATTACGCAGCCTTTTTAATTGCTGTTTTGCGTGTGAACTCCACGGCTGTATTGTCTATCGCTTTTAATATAGCTTCATAAACTTTGGTGCTATCTTCGGCCCAAGCCTTGTAAACTAAACGACCCTGCATTTTTCTTCCACCACGGCCAAGTTGCCCAGGTACTCTTTTAGGCTTTGTAACTGGAACTAATTGTGCAATAAATTGTTGGCTGGCAAATGGATTGTTAGATTCATAATCTTCTAATGCTTTACTTTTAGCAGATTTTCTTACATAGGTGCCACTACCTTCATGCTTAAATGTAAATGGTGCTCGCCCTTGTGGGTTTAATCTTCCTGCGGTTTCATAAATAGATCCGCCCCTGCTAACGTTGTAAACATATTGGCTTACTTGCCAGCCGTTTTTTAAAACTTTATTTTTCCCAGGATTATAACCAATACCTGCTTTAGCCACGCCGCTATCAAACTTGGGGAATGGTTTATCAACATTAGAAGATAATGGTTTAGACCATCCTGATAACACCTGGCTATTTGATGGCACATAACTTCTAGCTTTATCCGCAACCTGCCTCATCAACGGGTCTATTGCACTGCTAACTCTTATTCTCAGGTCTTCATCAATAAAACTTAAACCATTTATGACATCTTTAACGCCTACGACCTCGACTGGCATTTTTGATCTCCTTGGCTCTATCGCTTAGTACCTGCACGATTGCTCGCAGCATTTCTGGGTCCATATTAATGAACTCATTAGGCGCAATCCCAAGTTCTACAGATAGGCTGGCTATCGTGTAGAGCGTAGAATCACGCTGTACTATTTTTTTTCGTCGTCTAATACCTCGACAGTTTCTAGACTGTCTATAAACTCAGCACCAAATATAGGTACAGTTATATTAGCCCTACGCAAGCACTCGTGCGCCAAGAAATAAATCTCGGTCTGCCTTTCGTGATCGCGTAGGACTTTACTAATTCCTGCTTGATACTTTAACTCGAAAGCGTACTCGACACCTGGCGTTATCTTGTGTTCTGTGACTTCGCCATTAGCCCTTGTTATCTTTAGCTTTGCCATTATTGCTCCTTAGTTATGGTGTTACGTCTACTACTATAACTGAATTACAAGTAAATGTAATGCTCTGGGTTGACATGTCGCCAACAGATCCGTTTAGGTCCTGTGTATTATTAACCAGTACTGTGGTTTGGTACTCAGGGTTAGTAGCGCTAATAACTGCGTTTGAACGCTTGATTACTAGTGGCACTGTTGTACCCCATGCCGCTGCAAGTGTCGCAGTAACTGCGTTAGCACCTGATGCTGCTGTATCGTTTAATAGTTCCAATGTTATTGTTGATGATTCCAGACCCTTGGTAAATTTATGTGCGGTATCGCCCATTGCTGTTACCTCAAGTTCATCAAAGCTGCGGTTAATTGTGACACCTGTAACTACGCCTGAAATGTCGACGCTGTTAAGGGTAACAACCGCACCATTGCTTAGAAATACGGCCATTATTCTTCCTCTTCTTTCTTTAGAGCAGGTTTCTTAACCGCTGCTGGTGGTTCGGTAATCTGGCCGATTCTAGCCAGAAATCTAAGGTCTTCTTCGGTAAATCCTTTGTAGCTCATGTTAACTCCAACTCGTGAGGATTGATACAGTGATCTCAGAAACCAGAAGATCGCCACTTGCTGCGGCTATCATTGCTGGCGCTGAAATACTAGAGATGTTTATTTGGTAAGTAGCAGCAGCCAGTTTTGTAACTACTGCTAAAATATAATCTTCCATGCCAGCCAAGTTGCCTTGGTTATCTAGCGCTGGCTTTGTTATAAGAACTTTAAAATTAGCTAATGGGTTTACGCTTATTTCATCGTTGTTAGACGGCACGATATACGGATCGCCAGGTGTAATAACGACGCTGTTGGCCAGTAATGTTGGTGGTGGATAAGCAAAGACCGACCATACGCCAGCATTTGTTAATGTGCTTGCTAGGGTTGATCTAAGTGTAGTTATTGCTGCTGGCATTAGCCCACCAGAGATGCTGGACTTGAATACGGCTGGATGAGACCACGCACTCTGTTAATCAGCTGATAACCCATCCGATAGGGGCTCGCACTGATCCCATCCATACCGACCCCACCTGTTTGGCTGACCTGTCTGGCTTGCCAGACGTCAACTGCCACTATCATTGCGGCTTCTCTTATGGCTGGGGTTGTCGCGTAAGATTGGGTCTTATGGTCTGGACCTGTGGCTAGTCCGTAAGGTAATACTTTATGGAATACTTGATTAGCTGCTGTTTTGTTGTATTGCACAAATGAGTATCCGTTAGGATAATTAACTTGTCCGTAGTTGTACATAAATACTGGGATAAGGCTAGTAGTGCCGCTGGTTGGCGGTATTGTGCCTGTAATTGTGTGGGTGCCGTTAAATGTAGCACCGCACCCACTAACCACTATTGATTGGGTCGCTGCAAAGGCATTCGGGTTGGCAAGCATAATAGTTGCCACGTTATCTTGTAGTGCTGTGCCTACCACTGGAGCAGTATTAAACCAAAGATATTGATTGATCAGATCTTCTGAGGTTTGACATACTTCCTCAACAGTTGCATCGGAGTAGAGAGAACCAATTCCAAGGTTTGCCCTTAACTCGGCCATAGTCACATACGCGGCTGCCATCTCTACTCCTCTGCTAATAGCTCTCTGGGGATAGGGCTACTAAACCCCAGAGATTATTTATTTAATCGGTTTTATCAGGTCTTCTTGAATTTCAAGATTCCGTTAGGCATCTTGGCAAGTGTTGCCATGTATCCGTAGATCGCAACCTGTACTTGTAGGTTAGACACTACATTTACGCTCATAAAATTTTGTGCTGAGCGATAAACTGTAAAGGCTTCTGGCGCTAGGATAATTGCTGAATCATCATCGAATGTAGTAGCTGTGAAGTTCTTGTCTACGTATAGATCAAGTCCAAGCACATTACCGCGAATAGATCCTGTTGATACCTGGCCAGCCGCATTCATAGGCTGTAAGGCCGTGAATACTGGTCGCTTTGTGGTGTCTTGGGCAGAAATCAATGCGCCCCATTGTGCTGGGTTAGCAATGTAGTTCTGTGCGAAATAACCTGTGTTTGTGTAAATTGTACGTGCGCCTTCTGCGGCGAATGCAACAATTCCATCAAGGTCAGCGGTTGTGTTTGTTCCGTTGGCAGATGCTTGGATCAAAGCAGTTAATACTGTCTGATCTAAACGCTTCAAATATGCATACTCAAGTTGCTTTGTAAGCTCGGCATAAAAGTTAGGATCTGATCTCTCGAGCAACTCGACTGATAGTGTATTCATACCTGAGTACTTGGACACTGTTGCTGTTAAATATTGAGTTTCCATTCCTGTATTTTGTACTGCTCCAGCCTCGGCCTCGACAGTTACTTCTGGCGCTACACCAGAACCCCCACCAACGCTAGTCACAAGTGACGGCACTGAAATTGTCATTCCACTTGTTGGGAGTGTTCCTTGTGAACACGCATCAATTGCTGGAGTTCCAAATCGAGTGTTAGTTACGAACTCGCTTAGATATTGTGTTGGGTTGAATGCTGGGTTGGTAGCAAATGAGTCATCGGCAGCTGTTACGTATAGCTTTGAGTCTTCATTACCTAGAGCGGCTTTGATCTTATGCTCTGTGTATGCAGCCATTGAAGTAATAGGCGTGCGGATAGTTGTTTGGATAAGTGGTGCTGTAATAATTGGGCGTGCGGCTTCTACTGTAGGAGTAGCAGCCTCTGCCTTTGCTTCTTGTGGCTGTGTTGCTTTGTCTTCCACAGGAGCCTCGCTTTCTGTTGATTTGGTTTCTGTCTCTGCTTCGTTTTCACTAGCAGCAACTTTGGTTACTTGCGCAGCCGTAAATGCTGGCGATTCGACCAGGCTTACTTCGCGGAGGGTGGCGCTTGTTACGTATAGATACTCTTTCTTCTGCACAGACTTGTTTACGTCTACGCCTACTGAAAGGCCGTCAATTAACTGCTCTCCTGCAAGGATGAGTGCGTCTTGGCCTTGCATGCTTGCGCTAATTTTAAAGGAGGCGTAAATCCCATCTTCGGCTTTGTTGAAGTTTTGCATGCGGCCTATTGGTTTCTCTGGCATGTGCTGCATAAGCATTTTTACTTTTCCAGGATCGCCGATCTCTATGGAGTTCTTAGCGAATACCACTTTACCGACTGAAGTGTTGCCCACTTCTTCGTATGGCACAATCTTGCCAGCAATTATTCTGCGCTCGCCGTCTGCGCTTTCTATTTGACTACTGAATGTAAGTTTCATCGTTACTCTCGCTTCCTTCTGGGGTCATGTCTTCCATTTCTTTAGCTGTGTCTAGGTCAATTAGTCCCAGGGTTAGCATCTTCTCTATTGCTTCTAGTCTCTTCATTGTGTCTGCACGTAAGAAGGACTCCTCGATTGCGAATTTAACAACGTGGCCTCTTGGTGTTATGTCATCCATGCTAAGCCTGTCCTCAATCGCACAAATGAACGGTTGTAGAGAGTAAGCAACAAATTCTTTACGGCCGTCGATGATGTTCTGGTACGTCATACTGTTATTCATGTCCGCGCTGATCATGTAGGCTGGAATATTCATGGCCCTGGCTATTTGTGTACAAAGGTACTGTTGGGCCTCGTTGTACATCATGTCTTTAGGACTAAATCCTGTCGTTTCATAAGATAATGTGCTAGTAAGATAAGCAGTACTTCTATTTAATCGGCTTTGCTTCCATTGCGCCAATAATCCAGATACTTGTTGTTCTGGAAGGTCCGCACCTGTGTTCTTTATATAGCCAGACGGCATTGGAGTTTGTGCAGATACGGCTGCGGCCTTTTCAATATCTAGTGCGCTTTGAATAGTGCGAGCAGCGGTTTGTAATACGCCTTGTGTCAGGCCCTGGAATGTAATCAGCGAGCCAATACCAGTCATAGGTGCCTCAACGCCATCTACATAATACTGACTGACTTCGGTGCCAAACTTATTAGTTGTAAATGTAACTCTGTTGTTGGCAATCCATTCAAATCTTGATGGTCTTAAATCATCGGCATACAATTCCGTACAGCGCCAGTACGCGATTCCGTAGAAGAGCAAACTATCGACGGTCCATGAGATAGTGACGGATCTTGGCTGCCGATAGTCTGGCTGTTCTAGCCATACGGGAGATGCTAGCTCTTCGCCTGTAGATTTTTTATATAACTCTAAAGGCAGGTACGAGATTACCCCAGCTATTAAGTTTCTGCAACGGTTGACCGCAGGTACTTGCATGGCGAAGTTGCGATCTAATCCGCCAGGGAAGTTCCCAACGCCTGTAGTAAATGAACCATAGCCATAAGCTGTGTCCATGATGGCAGGGGCGTATTGCGCTTGGACAGATTCAGTTTTTTTATTTATACCCAAAGCAGACAATAGACCCATATGTACATGTTATACCATAAAACGGACTAATGGTGCAAGTTAGACAATAATTTGGGCGGTTCTTTGTGGTTTAGTTAATTCAGACGCCACCATGGCCAAACTAATTGCAGCGGTAACATCGCCTGCGGATTTACGCCTGATTATGCGCCAGCCAGCGTCATTTGTTTTAGCTGCGCAGTTGTTTAGGTGTTGTACGAGATCCGCCTGGCCAGAATGCACCAGACGTTGATTTGCTAAAGCATCAGATAGGTCGCTGCACGCCTGGTAGAAGGCCTGGCCCGATACATCTTGCATACGCCAACCGCTCTGCTCTAATTTAGAGGCCAGGGTTTGTGTAGCGTACTTGTCATAGCAGATAATAGTTGGATGATACTTCCTGGCCCATTCATTTATATCGCTAGCCATCCTAGTTTCATCAACAGCTACTTCACTTGACCATAACTGCATCAAGCCAACTGCTATCTTTCCGTCTTTCATCTGGCCAGCAACTAAAGCGCCCGATCTTCTAGTGGGAGCAATATCAAACGCCATGATTGTTTGTGGTCCGACAGGTATTTCTAGATTGCTATCACTACAGGACTCAATAGAACCATAAACCCAGGGGCTGACCGCGCTATCTACCCACTGGCAAAGCATCTCGGTTCGTGTGGCTTCCACGCTATTAGTATTAACTGATTCTTCTAGCGTTTGCTCGGTGATTAGGTGTCCAAGCGCTGGGTTGGCCATAGTCCAGGCTTTACGGTCATGTATTTTACAATGCTGTGGTGCGCTGTACTCGTAATAGCCTAAATTGGCTGGAGGATAGGACATACAGCGTTCTTTTAGATCGTTTAGTACTTCGCTAAACCCATCGCCAGCATTACTTGTCATTAAGGTCATTGCATTTGGCCTAGCTCGCGTAACAGGAAGCGCAGCGGTAAACGCCTCTTGCGACCACTCTCTTAACTCGTCGAGATAAAGGAAGTCTGCGGTCTTTCCACGAGGTGCGTCTCTTGTAGCTGCTGCAATTTCATACCGAGCGCCGTTTAATAGCGCGATAGACTCCTGGCCGTTTGCTAATCTGATCTGGCGGACTTGCTTAGATAGAAACTCGTTATCTTCTATCGTATAAGCAACTTGCCTAAAGGTATCTAGTGCCATATTACGGTTAGAGGACATGCCTAGTACGTTCTTACTGCCCCACAGGAAGAGATGGCTCAATATAAGCATACGAGCTAGATGAGTCTTACCATTCTGTCTGGCCACCAGAACAAGC
>Ga0209358_10001996_pt1 | contig 15779 bp, 12 predicted proteins | sample LauGreFa1BDMLBSN_2_FD_187574 | JGI IMG/M metagenome (GOLD analysis project Ga0209358, IMG submission 187574) | Freshwater lake microbial communities from Lake Michigan, USA - Fa13.BD.MLB.SN (SPAdes) (version 2) | ecosystem: Environmental > Aquatic > Freshwater > Lake | place: Lake Michigan, USA... | reverse complement strand
GTGCAAGTGTTATCCCGTTCATCGTTTAATGAAGGCAAATAGTCTGTAGAAAACATATCCGAACATTCCACCCATGAACCAGCCCATGAGAATGTCGGTAGGGAAGTGAACGCCCAAATAAATTCTGGAAAGCGATGTCAGGACGGTTGCGAGTATGAGAAGACTTTTCAATCTATAGTGCCTCGGTAAGGCTAGAAGCAAGAAGAACGTAAGTGCTGCGAAATTGCTGGCGTGAGAAGAATAGAAGCCGTAATTTCCGCCGCGATAATCAGTGCCATTGCTGTCTTTTGTGTAATGCAATTCGTCTTGAAGTTTTTCGGTGTGCGAAGGACGCAGACGTTGCACCGTGGGTTTGAAAATTCGACTTGAAACAAGGTCACTCATTCCTACAGAAAGAGAAGCAAGAAGAATCGCGTAGATGCCAAATTTTTTCCCGTGCGTAATGACCAATTGCCAGATGATGTATGCGAATAAGGGTATCCAAGTTGCGGTGCCGCTAATAAAGAGCATGGCCTTGTCGAGCCCATACATAAAGAGACCGTTTATACCTTTGAGCAGGGCAATGTCAAGTTCAATCATTAGCTTTATGCGTACAACTGTGCTATGGCGTTTGCGTAATTCTCAAGAATTTTTTTGCGCTTCAGCTTCAGCGTAGGAGTTATTTCTCCGTTTTCTACGGTAAACGGGTTTGCAATTAAATGAATGCCTTTTATTTGTTCCCAGTTCCCGAATCCGTTGTTCATCTTTGAAATAAACGCTTTGATTTCCTTATTTAATTGTTCGTTTTGAATAATCTCTTCGTTCGATAGTGCAGCCAATTCTGGGAAGTGAATTTTTGCGAAAGCGCAATCGACAACAATTAAAGCACCTGGGAATTTTTGCCCGTCGCCAACCACCATGCATTGCTCAATGAAGTGCGATTCTTTCAATGCGTTTTCGAGTATCTGCGGTGCAACATATTTTCCACCACTGGTTTTAAATAGTTCTTTCTTTCTATCTGTAATCTTTAGAAAACCATCTTTAATTATTCCAATGTCACCTGTGCTGAACCACCCGTCGTTCAATACTTCAGCGGTGGTTTCTGGGTTTTTATAATAGCCCATCATGACTTGCGGTCCCTTCACCAATATTTCTCCGTCAGCAGCAAATTTCACTTCGGTTTTAGGAATAATGGTGCCCACTGTTCCTGGATAATACATGTTTGGTCTACGCAAGGTGTTCACGGAAATAACAGGAGAAGTTTCTGTAAGTCCATACCCTTCTTTAATTGGAATGCCCGCTGCTGTAAAGAATCGAGCAAGTCTTGGTTGAAGCGCTGCTGAGCCACAAGCTATGGCGCCAATCTCAGTTAATCCCAATGCTGCTTTCACTTTGCTGAAGACTAATTTCTGTGCAATCTTCAACTTGAATTCATACCAGCTTCCGTTTGCGCGTTCTGGTTCCCATTGGAGTGCAAGCTTGACAGCCCATTGAAAAAGCGATTTTTTAATACCTGTATTCGCTTCGCCTTTGGCAACAATGCCGTCGAAGAATTTTTCTAAAAGTCTCGGTACCGCTGTGAAAATATGGGGTTTGTTCGCGATTAAATCGTCTTTGATGTTGTCCATTCCTGTTAGCGTAATGCTCACACTATTGTTGATGTACAAGTAATGCAGCATTCGCTCGAAGATGTGACAAACGGGGAGGAAACTCACGCAACGGGCTTGTCCTTTTACCAATTCAGGCAACCTGTCAACACAGTGTTCCACATTCGAAGCAATGTTGCTGTGCGAAAGCATGACTCCTTTTGGAAGTCCTGTGGTTCCTGAAGTGTAGATGATTGTTGCTAAGTCTTCGGTCTTAATATTATCTTTTCTCGTTTGAACTGCTGCCGTAGAATCTTCATTCAATGAGAGTAATTCTTTCCAATGTCTTGCGCCTTCAATTTTATCGAAGGTGAAAACTTCTTTCAATAAAGGTGTGTTTTTACGAATGTTTCGAATTTTGTTGAGTAGTTCGAGGTTGGAAACAAAACATATCGTTGCCTCGCTGTGGTTCAAAATGTATTGAGTATCATGCTCGGTCATGGTTGGATAAATAGGAACGTCAACTGCTCCTATTTGCAAAGCGGCATGATCACAAATGTTCCATTCGGTGCGGCTAGCATCGGTGATTAGCGCAACTTTTTGTCCGGGCTGAAGGCCGTATTCTACAAGTCCATTGCTGAGTTGATTAACCTGATCAATAAACTTTTGAGTAGAGTAATTTTCCCACTCTCCGTTGCATTTGCTGCGGAACATGACGTCAAGTGGAAGATTCTCCAATTGATCGAAGGCGAAGTCGAATAATCTTTTATACATGAAACGAATATACTAAACGAATTCTTTCGCTAGACGTTCCGACATGTAATCGAATAATTGTTGGAAGGGACCTTTCACCATCATTTCCATAAACGGATTAATGGTAGCGTCGCAATCTTGATGAGCGGTGGTCGATTCTCCGTTGCTTTTCAATTTTGCTTTCAACACGAAAGGAAACGGACTTTTATCAGTGGTTTCAAAAGTTGTTTCAGCATCTTCATCGTTCAAAACGGCATTCACTCGTTTCAATTCGATGGTGTATATATTTTGAATTTTGAATGAACACGAATCTTCTGTGTTACTCCAATTCGAAATTTTGTCTAAAGGAAGCAGGCGCTGAATGTTCGCCATATTTTGCAAGTATGCGTGCACCTCAGCTATGTGTGCATTTACTTCAACACTTTTGCTTAAGAATTTAGCCATTTGATTGCGATTCAAGGAAAGCAGCGCTCCATGCGGCTGGATCTTCTCTCCACACTTTCAACGTGCTTAATTGTTCTTCGGTGATGTATTCTTTTTTCAACGCTTGCTGAAGCAATGCGTGGTAATCGGTAAGTGTATGCAAAGCAACTTCAGCGTCTTCAAACGCTTGTTTTGCTATTTGAAAATCGTAAGTGAATATGGCAACCATTCCCATAACATCCAGCCCAGCTTCGCGCAAAGCACTTACGGCGCTTAAGCTGCTTTTTCCCGTTGAAATAAGGTCTTCAATAACGACAACTTTTTGATTGGGTTCAACCACCCCTTCAACCTGATTTCCTAAACCATGTTTTTTAGCTTCGCTGCGAACGTAAGCGTAGGGTATTCCCATTTCTTGCGCAACTAATGCACCGATAGCAATTCCACCAGTGGCTACGCCTGCAATAATATCAGGTGTTCCGAACTTTTCTTGAATAACATTTACAAACTGCTGACGAATATGAGTTCTACAAACTGGAAACGAAAGAGTTTTGCGGTTGTCGCAATAAATGGGCGACTTTAATCCGCTTGCCCAAGTGAATGGTGCTTGAGGTTTCAATTCAATTGCTTTAATTTGCAAAAGATAATCTGCTACTTGTAATTCCACTTCAATATTTGATTCCATGCCGCGAAAATACGTCGTCTCACACCTTGGTCGAACATTAACTTTTTCACAAGAAGAGTTTGTTAACTATTTCGGCACCTATAAAACCATAAATGCGGCGGGTGGGTTAGTTAAAAACGGAAATGGTGAATATCTTATGATTAAGCGCAAAGGCTTCTGGGACTTGCCAAAGGGAAAAATAGAAAAAGGAGAAAACGATGAGGAAGGCGCGCTGCGAGAAGTAGAAGAAGAAACGGGTTTGGTGGGAATGATTATTTTGAATCATCTGGTAGATACATTTCACACCTACGAAATAAAGAAGGAAGTCGTTTTGAAACGAAGCACGTGGTTCCTTATGAAGTGCGAGGGTAGACCAGGATTGACGCCTCAAACAGAAGAAGAAATAGAATTGGTTGAATGGTGCTCAGCAGAGTTGTTAGAGTCTCGCCTGCCAAAGTCATACGCAACCATTGCGCTGGTTTGGGATGCCTTTATATCGTCTTCCAACCCTGAGCACTGAGTGTAACAGAACCGCCGCCGATAGTCATTAACAGGTTTTCACCAGCTTTTTCAGTGGCGTGACCAATAATACTCAGATTTGGATTGCCCTTAATTTTTTCGAAGTCGTTTTGCGAAACGGTGAAAAGTAATTCATAATCTTCACCGCCGTTTAAGGCACATGTTGTCGGATCTATGTTGTGTTCTTTTGCTGCATCCCGTGTTTCAGGAGCAATGGGTAATTTGTCTTCGTAAATGGCGAAGGTGCACTCACTCTCTTCGGCAAGGTGAAGAATCTCAGAAGACAGTCCATCTGATATGTCGATCATAGCCGTTGGCTTAACTTCAAGTTTGGCTAATAATTGAACAATGTCTATACGCGCCTCAGGTTTCAATTGTCGTGCTAAGATGTAATCGTAATTTTCTAGACTCGGTTGGGCAGTTGGAGCACTTTTGAAAACTTCTTTTTCACGTTCCAAAACTTGAAGGCCCATATAAGCTCCGCCCAAATCTCCCGATACCACAAGTAAATCGCCTTCCTTCACCGTGCTTCTCAAAGCTACATCTTCTTTATTGGCGTATCCGATTGCTGAAATGGAAATGACACATCCCGTTGGAATGGTAGTCGTATCGCCTCCAACCATATCCACTCCGTATGCTTCGCATGCAGCAAGTATTCCAGAGTATAGTTCCTCAAGTGCTTCCACAGAATATTTATTGCTCACTGCTAAACCTACAGTGAACTGGGTGGGCGTTGCATTCATGGCGCAGATGTCCGAAAGGTTCACCACGACGCTTTTGTATCCAAGGTGTTTTAAAGGAGTGTACATTAGATCGAAATGCACACCTTCCACCAACATGTCGGTAGTCATTACCAATTGTTTTCCTTCCATCGGCTGCATCACCGCAGCATCGTCTCCCGCATCGCGAATGGTTCCTTCGTTTTTCGGAAGGAAGTATTGCGTCAAATGCTTAATGAGTGTGAATTCTCCTAGAGCTGAAAGTTCTGTGCGTGTTTGTTCCATGCGGCAAAGATAGTGTCTTAGCTACTCAATCGAATATCCAACACTTCCAACTGAATAGAGCTTTGTCCGTTCCAAACGTTTTCATTGAGTTGGAAAAGCAAGTCAATTTCTTTCCCTTCTAAAATAGGAAATACCCAATCTGCCATTTTGAAGGCAATGCCCTTCATTTCAGCCATATTCCCCGCTTGTTTTACATGCAATTGCAAATGATCGGCATGCGCCCCAACGAGTTTCGTGAATCGGGCATTCTTAATCTTTTTTGAAAGGAAAACCGGACGCAAGTTTTCAGGGCCGTGCGGCTCCAGAGGTTGGAGCGATTCATAGAGTGAAAAAGTAATTTGATCGAATTGAATTTCCGTGTCGTACAAATGGCATCTCTCTATTCGGATGTCATTCGTGAATTTGCGAACGACTTTGTCGAACGCCTCGCGAAAAGCAAGAAAGTTTTCCGACTTTAATTTCAGCCCTGCTGCCATGCTGTGTCCGCCGAACTGAATTAAATGTTCTTCGCATGCCGAGAGCATGCTATACACATCTATACCTTCTATTGAGCGAACACTTCCCGATAAGATCCCATCTTCTTCGGTTAACACAATGGTGGGTTTGTAATACGACTCTATGATTCGAGAAGCAACAATTCCAACAACGCCTTTGTGCCATCCTTCTTTTTTTACGACGGTGGTGAAACTGTTTTCGTAAAAAGGATCGACCGCAATAATGTCAAGAGCCTCTTGTGTAATGTTTCGATCGAGTCCTTTTCTCTCGTAGTTGTTCTTTTCAATTTCTGCGGCGACAACTTTTGCATCTTCCGAATTCTGAGCAACAAGAACTTCAACGGCGCGCTTGCCTGAGAAAATTCTCCCGGCTGCATTGATGCGTGGTGCAAGCAAGAAAACCAAATCGACAACCTTGAGAACTTTTCCGCTATGCTTCGCGTTGGTTAGCAGTTCTGCGATACCTGGACGAAAGTGTGTATTTATTTCCTTCAAACCGAAATGCAGCAGGACTCGATTTTCGGGGGTGACGGGAACTATATCTGCTCCCGTGGCAACTGCAACTAAATCAAGAAAGGAATAAGCAAAATCTAGCTTTTCGTCGCGATGAATGTACCAGGCGCAAATGACTTTAAATCCAACCGCACATCCGCAAAGTCCTTTGTTTTCATAAGTACAGTCTTTTCTTTTTGGATTCACCACAGCATAAGCCGGAGGAAGAATTTCAGGAGTGTGGTGATCGCAAACAATCACATCTATTCCATATTCATTGCATAGCTCAATGCGAGGTCCATCTTTAATTCCACAGTCCAAAGTGACAATGAGCGAAAAATTATTTTCATGAGCGAACTCGACACCTGCCTTTGAAAATCCATATCCTTCTGTGTACCTGTCCGGAATATAAAAGTCGCATTCGAATCCTTCATGTTTAAGAAAGCTGTAAAAAACAGCTACAGCGGTTGTCCCGTCGACGTCGTAATCGCCGTACACCAATATTTTTTCACTTTTTACTTTGGCAGAAATCAATCTGGCAATGGCCTTGTCCATGTCTTTCAATCCGAAAGGGTCCAACAACTGACTTATTTCAGGGTGGAGGAAGGTCTTTGCTTGATCAGCATTGAGGACATTTCGTTGAAGTAAAATTTCAGCGAAAGCTTCGGTAGTAGCAGCTTGTTGAGCGAGTTCTTTAATATCCTCCGAAGAGAAATTGCCGCGTTTTTTCCAGATGTTTTCTTTTAGGGTACTCATTTCAAGCAAAGTTAGTCGGAGAACTCACGCAACCCTTTTTCATTTTATGCCGTCTTTTCGTATATTCGTACCCCAAACCTTTAAAGAAATGAAGAAATCTTTACGCTCTGTTATTTTGCTCATGAGCATTTTTGCAATGTTTGTGCTGAACGGCTGTCTGAACGATGACAACAAAATTCCACCAAATTGTTATGACGGAATTTTAAATAACTCGGAGCAATTAGTCGATTGCGGAGGTCCAAATTGCGAGCAGTGTGACCACTGTATCGATGGAATATGGCAACCAGAATATGGTGAAACATGCGTAGACTGCGGAGGAGAATGCGGAGCATGTGCTCCCTGCGCGAACTGTATTCAAGACGGTGATGAGGCAGGTATTGACTGTGGTGGAACGAATTGTGGTCCTTGTGCTGCATTGTGTTCAGACGGGTTATTAAACGGTACAGAAACACAAGTGGACTGCGGTGGAGCATATTGCGAGGCTTGTCCTACTTGTACTGACGGATTAATGAATGGAACTGAAATTGGTATCGACTGCGGTGGAACCAACTGTCCTCCATGTGCTACAGACGGTAATTGTACCAACGGAATTATCGACGGCGGAACTCAAGGTGAGTTTTGGACTGACTGCGGTGGTGTTGATTGTATGGCTTGCGATACAATTATTACGTTCACGGCTAACGGTGTTAACCACGTGGGAGTGGCATCATCATGTACCTTCAGCTATGCGGGTGGAGTAGTCTCGGTAACTGGTTCAACCCTTCAAGGCGGAACAATTGCCTTTACTATGGCTCAGCCAGTAGCAGGATGGGTAAGCGGTTCAGTTATTAATATGGCTACTGCAACAAACCCTGCTAGCGTAATGGCATTTACTAATGCAGCAGTTGCACACAGCACTGCATTTGGAACTTCGACAGCTGTAATAAATGTCGTTAAGTTCAGATCCACTCCAACACCTGGTGGAATTCGTTATACCTTCTCTGGAACGTTGAAGAACTCTGCCGGAACATCTACGGTAAACATTTCGAACGGATTGGTAATGGTGCCTTTACAATAAGGAATTCCTACCTGAAAAATATCAAAAAGCCCTTCGTAAGAAGGGTTTTTTATTTCACACCTAATTTCGTTTCTTTGCACCCAATTTAGCAATGATCTAAACATAAAAACATGCATTTCGAATTATCAGAAGAACAATTAGCCGTTCAGGCTGCTGCAAGAGATTTCGCGCAGAACGTATTAAAGCCAGGGGTGATAGATCGCGACGAGCATCAGCGATTTCCAACGGAAGAGGTGAAGCAATTGGCAGAGCTTGGTTTCATGGGAATGATGGTTGATCCACAATACGGCGGAAGTGGCATGGATACTTTGTCCTACGCTATTGCCATGGAAGAGATTTCTAAAGTAGATGCATCCACTTCAGTTTGCATGAGCGTAAATAACTCGTTGGTGTGTTACGGACTTCAAGCCTTCGGAAGCGAAGAGCAGAAAGAGAAGTTCTTGAAGCCTTTGGCTAGCGGAGAGAAAATTGGAGCGTTTTGTCTTTCTGAACCAGAGGCTGGTTCAGATGCAACGTCACAAAAAACTACCGCCGTAGATATGGGCGATTATTATTTGTTGAACGGAACGAAGAACTGGATTACCAACGGAAGTACAGCTTCTACGTATTTGGTAATTGCGCAAACCGATCCTGAAAAAGGACACAAAGGAATTAACGCTCTTATTGTTGAACGCGGAATGGAAGGGTTCATCGTTGGGGCGAAGGAAAATAAAATGGGTATCCGCGCAAGCGATACACACACGTTGTTGTTCAACGATGTGAAAGTTCCAAAGGCAAACCGTATTGGTGAAGACGGATTCGGATTCAAGTTTGCGATGAAGACGTTGAGTGGTGGACGTATTGGTATTGCTGCGCAAGCGTTGGGTATTGCAGCAGGTGCTTACGAATTGGCTTTGGCTTATTCGAAAGAGCGTAAAGCATTCGGAAAAGAAATTTCACAACACCAAGCCATTGCTTTCAAATTGGCTGATATGGCTACGGAGATTGAAGCTGCACGTTTGTTAGTGTACAAATCTGCTTGGATGAAAGATCAAGGAATGAACTACGATGAAGCAAGCGCTATGGCGAAGTTGTACGCGTCTACTGTTGCTATGAAGCACACGGTTGAAGCAGTTCAAATTCACGGTGGATACGGATTCGTGAAAGAGTATCACGTTGAGCGTATGATGCGTGATGCGAAGATTACTCAGATCTACGAAGGAACAAGTGAAGTGCAGAAAATTGTCATTTCAAGAATTGCACTTTCTAAATAAACGCATTTGAATTTCATTAACATAGGGCTGTTGTAAGACAGCCCTTTTTGTTGGAATTCACTTCCATTCGAAATCTATTTTCGTAGGGAAGCATGAACCCATTCAAACATACCATTCGCTTTGCGCTTGCCATACTTATTCTCGCTGCGGGAATTGGTGGAGTCTACTATTTTTTAAATCGAAGTCATGCCGAATGGGAAAGTCCTTTGGCCTACATTCCTTCAACCGCAACAGGTGCTGTTGAAGTGAAGAATGCAAACTCAATGGGAGAGGCGTTGGAATGGTCAACAGAGCTTGATTTGTCTGAAGGAGTTGCACGCCTCGCAAATGAAGTTGCAGCCGATGTTCAAGGACTTCAATTCGAAAGTCAATCGGCTTGGATCGTAGACAACGGATCAGATGATTTGGTAATTCTTCCAGTTGGATATGGAAAAGAAGGAGAAGCTCTTGCTTCGAAATGGAATGCGAAATTTCCTGATTTGAAATTTCAATTTCAAGAGCCTTATGCCATTTATGGAAGTGGGAATATCAATCAGCTTGAAGAAGGAAGTCGCCTGAGTGATTTGTCCTCTTTTTCTTGCGTAAAGAGCACAACCTCTTTCGATTCAAATTGTCATTATTATTTTCGGGTAGATCAAGTTTGGACAGCCTTGGACGACATTCAAGGAAGTGGATCTTCGATGATTGCAGGGTTTCAATGTTCGCCGTTGTACCTTCCAACGAACTCATCGAAATTTTCTTTTCAAAACGTTTTCACAAATGGAAGAACCAATACGAACTATTGGTTCAAAGCAGTGCATGCAGGAAGCCCTATGACTCTGCTTGCTTACCTCGATTCACTTCGTCCGCAAGACGCGCGCAATGCCTTCTTAAGTGTTCGAATGGAACAAGAAGCAAAGAAGAACGCTTCCTTGTTAGACTGGTTGAATAACAACGCCACCGGCGAATTGGCTATGGCTAATTTCGGAAGCGATACACCGGATGCGAGTGGTATGATTTACGCCTTGGGCTTGAAATCGGACAGTGTGAATGTGGAGATGTTATTCTCGGATTCAATTGCTTTAGATCCGATTCGTGAAGCGACTGTAACAGAGCTCTTCGCTATGGATAAAATTTATCCGAGTGAGGCAAAATACTTCGGGAGTCGTTACAAGAATTTTTTCTTATTCGCTGAATCGAAGGAATTGCTTTTAGCGCATCAGCAATTTCTTGCGCTGGCAGGATCCATTTCAACAAAAAATTTCCCTGCTTTGCCAAGCGGTGGAGTTATAACCGGAAGTGATTTGAAATATTCGAATACGCTATCTCCCAAGCTGGGCAATAGATGGCGCGTTTGGCATTATTCGCCAGTAGGAGATCGGACGCAACTGACGTTGGTTGGAAAGGGAGGTGCTCGAGTTGAATTGCCCGAAGTGGTTGTTCCAGATACAGCAACTGCCTCGCCTGCCGTTGCTCCAGATCCTGTTGTAGAAACAGGAAAAACGAAATTGGTAACGAATCACGTTACAGGAAAAACAGATCAAATAAAATATTCAGGTTCGAAAATCGAATGGATTTCCGGAGGGAAAACAACGTGGTCTGTTACGCTTTCAGCTGAAATACGCGGAGTTGAGCAGATAGACGCGTTTAAAAATGGAAAGAAGCAATTGCTAATTCTGACTAATTCCAGATTGGAAATGTTAGACATCAATGGAAAAAATGTCGTTGGTTATCCTGTTGTTCTTTCTTCCAAACCCTGCACGAATTTGTGCGTGGCAGATTATTCAAACGCACGGGATTACCGCATCTTCTTTGGCTGTTCCAACGGCACCGTTTACAATTATACTTCGAACGGAAAGCCCACAACGGGTTGGAATGTGGCGAGTATGAAGAGCGATTTGCCTTCTTCCATTCAGTATAAAAAAGTAAACGGACAAGATGAAATTCAAGTCAAGCGAGCAAGTGGAAAAACAACAATCCTGAAGCGAAACGGCGCAGCGAAACAATGAAAGCAATTTATTTAACGAAGTTCGGAAAGGCTCATGAAGCTTTTGAAATCAGAGAAGTTGCTGATCCGATTTTAGGCGAAGGAGAAGTGCGCGTTAAGGTGGAAGTTTCCGGATTGAATTTCGCCGATGTGTTGGGAAGGAAGGGATTGTATCCCGCACTCCCAGAACCTCCTGTGGTTATGGGATACGATGTGGTTGGAATTGTTGAGGCCGTTGGTGAAGGAGTTTCTTCCAATTGGATTGGAAAGCGCGTGGCTTGTTTAACGCGTTTCGGTGGTTATGCAGAAAAAGTGTGCACTGCCGTAACGGGTATTGCAGAACTTTCAGATTCCATTTCTTCCAACGAGGCTTGCGCGTTGGCCACGCAGTATGTTACGGCCTTGTACATGAGTGATTTTCTTCAATATACAAAATCGGGAGAACGCGTGCTTATTCATGCTGCGGCAGGTGGAGTAGGAACAGCGTTGATTCAGTTGTTGAAGGAAAGAGGATGTGAAATTTTCGCAACGGTAGGAAGCGATGAAAAAGTGAATGCTCTTGCGAAACAAGGCATAACCGCGGTGAATTACAATTCTCATGATTACGAAATTGAGATTCGAAAGCATTTAGGAAAAGCCAATCTTGACGTGACATTCAACAGCATTGGTGGAAAGACATTCAAGCAAGATATGCGGTTGTTGGGGGCTGGAGGAAGATTGATGTTGTTCGGATTTTCAGATCGAACCAGCAAATGGGGAGGGAAGTTAGCAACTTTGAAGTTGGTGTTCGACATGGGAAGACTCATTCCTTTGTTATTGCTTGGAAAGAGTCAGTCTGTTCTTGGTGTGAACATGCTCAGAGTAGCCGACGAGCATCCGGAAATTATTGGAACGCTCTTGAATCAGTTGGTTCAGATGCACATTTCAGGGAAAATTAAACCTATTATCGGCGGAGAATATTCGTTCGCTGAAACAGCCAAAGCACATCAATATTTAGAGAGTCGAAAGAGCTCAGGAAAAATTATTTTGAGGTGGTGAATCACCTAACACTCATTTTCTTATACATTCGCCAAGAATAAAATTTTTATGTCTACGCAACACAAACTTTCAACCGCAGGATTACTTGTTACTCTAGGTATCATCTACGGTGATATTGGAACCTCTCCGCTTTATGTAATGAAGTCGATTGTTGGCGACAAGCCAATTAGCGAAATGCTTATTTACGGTGGTATTTCCTGTGTGTTTTGGACGTTGACCATTCAAACTACGATTAAGTATATCTGGATGACACTTCGCGCCGATAACAAAGGTGAAGGTGGAATATTCTCTTTGTTTAGTTTGGTGAAAAGAAGAGGAAAGTGGTTGTTCTGGCCTGCAATGATTGGCGCAGCAACGTTGTTGTGCGACGGAATTATTACTCCGCCAATTTCTGTTGCATCGGCCGTAGAAGGATTAAAAGTTTTTGATGAAGGAATTCCGGTGTTGCCCATCGTGTTAGTTATTCTTACCGGTCTCTTCATGATTCAGCGTTACGGAACGAAACTGGTGGGTGTTGCTTTCGGGCCTATTATGCTTATTTGGTTCTCGATGTTGGCGGTTTTAGGAACATACAACGCCATGCTTCATCCTGAAATTTTCAATGCGTTAAATCCGAAATACGCTTACGATTTGTTGGCGAATTACCCAAAAGGATTTTGGTTGTTAGGTGCCGTATTCCTTTGCACTACGGGGGCTGAAGCGTTGTATAGTGATCTCGGGCATTGCGGTCGAGAAAACATTCGAGTTACATGGATTTTTGTGAAGACAGCATTGGTGTTGAACTACATGGGTCAAGGCGCTTGGTTAATGCAACAATCTGAACTATCAGGAAGAAATCCGTTTTTTGAAATCATGCCTGAGTGGTTCTTGTTACCAGGCGTTATTGTCGCAACGGTTGCAGCAGTTATTGCGAGTCAGGCTTTAATCTCAGGATCGTTCACACTTATTGGTGAGGCAATCAACTTAAACTTCTGGCCACGTGTGGCGATAAAATTTCCAACCGAAACAAAAGGTCAATTGTACATTCCTAGCGTGAATTGGTTGTTGTGGGCCGGATGTATAGGTGTTATGCTTTACTTTAAAGAGTCTGCTCACATGGAAGCGGCCTACGGTTTATTCATTACTGTGGCTATGCTTATGACAACGTTGTTGTTGTCTTACTATTTGATTTATCATCGCCATTGGCCGTTCATTCTTGTTGCGGGGATTGCATCGCTATTTTTCGCGGTTGAACTTTCATTCTTCATTGCCAATTCAGTTAAGTTGAAGGAAGCTTGGATGATGCTCATTGTTTACGCCGGGATATTAATGGTTATGTATGTAACTATTCGCTATCGTAAATTCAGTAATGAGCGAATTGGTTTCATTTCTTTAGATCCATATATTGACACGTTAAGAAAACTCTCAGAGGATACGTCAGTTCCCAAATATTCGACGCACTTGGTGTACATGACGAAAGCAAGTTTTACGGATCAAGTAGAAAAATTAGTGATCGATTCTATTTTGGAAGGAACACCGAAGCGAGCAGATGTTTATTGGTTTCTTCACATAGACCGAACGAACGAGCCTTATACCATGGAATACGAGGCGCAAGAATTGGTAGATGACTTAATCATTAAAGTTAACATTAAATTAGGCTTCCGCGTTCAAGCGCGTGTGCACAATTACTTCTGCTTTATTCTGCAAGATTTGGCGACGAAGAATCATTTCAATCGCATTCAAAAACCAGAACCGTATAGCACTTACAACAACAACATTGATGTGCGTTTCGTGGTGCTACAGAAATATTTAAGTGTAGAAAATGAATTAGGTGTGAACGAAAACTTTATTTTCGAAGCGCATCAATTCTTAAAGAGTATTTCTCTTACGGATATAGATGCTTGGGGACTAGAAGAAAACAGAACATCTGTTGAAAAGGTCTCTACGGTTGTGAAATCTCGTGAGCGCTGTCACTTGATTATGCGCGGACACAAGGCACAGTCGTAAGATTTACATCATCTCGGAAAGCTCTAACCAGCGCATGGTTCCGTTGTCTATTTGATCAGATAACGTACCCAATTCCAAAGCTGTTTTTTCCATCTGAATGTGATCAGTGGCTTTTAAAAGCTCGGCTTCAAGTTGAGCTTTTTTCTCTTCCCACAATGGCAAATTCTTTTCGAGTGTTTCGAATTCGTGCTTCTCTTTGAACGAAATTTTTCCAGCAGGTTTTTTCTTTTCTTCTTTGATGGAAGGGGCTGGCTCTTCTTGCGTCCTTGCTTCAGCAAGGCTTTCTCGCTTGGCTGAAGCTTCGCTGAGTACCGCGCGGAAATCGAGCGTGCTGCCTAACAAATCATGCACGTTTCCTTTTCCATCTAAAAGAAATAAATGGTCTACCAATTTGTCTAAGAAATATCTGTCGTGACTCACGATAACTAAGCAGCCTGGGAAATTCAATAAGTAATCTTCTAGGGCTGAAAGTGTGAATACGTCGAGGTCATTGGTAGGCTCATCGAGAATTAAGAAATTTGGATTCTTCATCAATACCAAAAGCAACTGCAAACGCTTGCGTTCACCTCCACTCAACTGATCAATTCGATTGAAGTGCATGTGCTTCGGGAACAAAAATTTCTCGAGCATCTGCGATGCGCTAATGGTCTTTCCTTTGGCGAGTGGAATGTAGTCTGCAACATCGCGAATGCATTCGATGAGTCGTTGTTCAGGTATTAGGTTCGAAGCCGATTGCTCGTAAAATCCGAACACCACCGTTTCTCCGTTCACAATCTTTCCGCCGTCGGGCTCCATGCGTTTGGTCATGAGGTTCAGGAAAGTCGATTTTCCACAACCGTTTCTTCCAATGATACCAATACGTTCATTCGATTTGAAGACATAGTCGAATCCGTCCATAACGGTTGAATCGCCCATAGACTTCGTCGCCTTTATGAACTCTACCACTTTTGAACCCATGCGGGTAATGTTAATTTCAAGATCCAATTCTCCGTCTTCTGGCTTGCGTTTCAATTTGTCTTTCAACTCTTCGAAAGAATCCATACGACTTTTGCTTTTCGTTCCGCGGGCACGTGGCATGCGGCTCGCCCATTCGGCTTCGCGACGGAAGGTGTTTAAATTTTTATCGCGTGAAGCAGATTCGAGTTGCTCGCGCTCTGCTTTCTTTTCAAGATAATAAGAGAAGTTTCCTTTGTATTTGTATAGCTCTCCGTTTTCCAACTCGAGAATTTCATTCGTAATATTTTCCAAGAAATAACGATCGTGCGTTACCATGAACAAGGTCATGCGTGCCTTCGTTAAATATTCTTCCAACCACTCAATCATGTCAAGATCCAAGTGGTTTGTAGGTTCATCTAGAATTAAAAAGTCTGCCTCTTCCAACAAAACTCTTGCTAGGGCAATACGTCGGCGCTGACCACCGCTCATGTTCCCCATGAGTTGGTTCAGGTCAATGATGTTCAGTGCTCCAAGAATTTGTTTGGCCTTCGCATCGTAGTCCCAGGCATCAGCATGTTCCATCATATCATGCGCTTCTTGAAGACCTTCGCCGGTTTCAATAGCATCGTCATAAGCGCGAATGGCTTTGGTCATGAGGTTGTCTGCCGCGAATAGAAAGTCAATGGCAGTGCCGTTTGCATCGAATGCTTCGTCTTGAAGGAGAATGGCCCATTTAATTTCTTTGTTGAATGTAATTCTACCTGCATCGGGGTAGTCTTTCCCTGCAAGCATGTGCAAGAGCGTAGATTTTCCTGTTCCGTTCTTCGCAACCAATGCTACTTTTTGTCCTTCTTCAATTCCGAAAGAAAGGTCGGT
>Ga0209358_10001993_pt1 | contig 15787 bp, 17 predicted proteins | sample LauGreFa1BDMLBSN_2_FD_187574 | JGI IMG/M metagenome (GOLD analysis project Ga0209358, IMG submission 187574) | Freshwater lake microbial communities from Lake Michigan, USA - Fa13.BD.MLB.SN (SPAdes) (version 2) | ecosystem: Environmental > Aquatic > Freshwater > Lake | place: Lake Michigan, USA... | reverse complement strand
TGTATGTAGTTGCCATTGTTTACGCTCCCATCAGCATAAAGATTTGTGGATTAGGGTCTGTTGTAATGGCTCCCCAAGAGGCTGAAGAACCATCTGTTGTTAAATACTTACCTGAGTTACCAGTCTGGCTAGGCAGAGCATCTACTGCTGCCCACTTAAGTCCAGTTGCTGTACTTGAATCAGTTTGTAGATAGTAGCCGTTAGTACCTGCTGTTAACTTACCAACAGTATCGGCTGCAGTACCTACAATTAAGTCACCCTTAGCATCAATTACTGTATTAGAAATTGCTGTAGCCAAATCAAAGGCTGTAAAGGTAATAACTTCAAGTACATCACCAGATGCTAGAGCAGCCAAAGATGTAATGCTTGTTCCATTAGATGCTGTGTAGTCAGTTGTTGGTACTAATAGAACACCATTTAAGTATACCTGTGCTTTGCCAGGAAGATAAGATAATGTTAAACCATTAGCATCTGTTCCTGATACTGATGTTTCTCCACCAGATGCATTGAAGCGATAACGAAAGATTTCTGCAGTTGAAGAAATTGAACCCCAAGTAGAACCTGTCCAAGCAAACATAGTTGCAGATACTGAGTTCCAGTATAAAGCACCAGTTACTAATGCATTGCCGTCATTGTCTAATGTAGGAGCAGATGACTTAGCGCCTAGGTATCTGTCATCGAAAGAATCGTATGAGGCAGCAGCAGCGGCAGCAGAGGCTGCAGCAGCAGTAGCAGAACCAGCCACATCATCTACATACAACTTAGTAGCAGCGTGTAGATTAGATGAAGGAGCGCCAGCAAGGGTTAGGTTGCCAGTCATTGTTCCGCCAGATTTAAACAGTACTGAATCGTAGAATGTACCGCCTGCTTGAATCTGGTCTGCAATCTCCTTAAGAGTATCTAATGTGCCAGGAGCACCATTGATAAGATTTGTAATCTCAGTATCAATGTATCCTTTAGTTGCTGCATCTGTAGATGTAGTAGGAGTTCCAAGACTTGTAATTTTTTGGCTATTCATTGAGAACGAACCAGTTGGTGCAGCAAGGTCAGTTACCTTAGAAGTACGAACCTGTGTGTCAAAATCTGAAATAGTTGAAGCAGTCTGAGTACCAGTATGGTTAGCACGAGCCAGTGGGTCGGTTGCTAACTTGCTTAGTGCAATGTTTGCAGAAGCATTAATATCAGCATTAACAATAGTTCCATCTACTATATCGGCAGATGTAATAGAACCGTTAAGGCTTAACTTGCTGTAAGCAATACCAGCAGATGAGTTAATATCAGCATTAACAATTGTATCGTTAGCAATCATAGTGCTAGTTACTGTGCCAGTATCACCAGCAGTAATAGCAGTTCCTGAAATCTTAGTCTTATCAATTGCAGCAGAAGCATTGATGTCGGCATTTACGATAGCACCAGTAGCAATAGACGACACTAGGCTAACTGAACTTGAACCATTAAAAGATACGGCAGCAGCCTCTATATCTCCAGTAATTTGGAAGTCTCTAGCAGTTGCTAATGTAGTAGCAGTTCCTGCGTTACCTGATACAGTTCCAGTTACATTGCCTGTAAGGTTACCTGTAAAGGTACCTGCAATAGCACCAGTACCAGTAATGGTTGGGCTAGTTAAAGTCTTGTTAGTGAGTGTCTGAGTGCCAGTTAAAGTAACTACACCAGTAAGTGTGTTATCGGCTGCACTAATTGTTTTGTTAGTAAGAGTCTGGGTATCTGTTGTTCCCACTACGGAACCAGTTAAACCGTGTACTCCTGAAGATGCTTCAATGTGTGTATTGGCTTCACGATAATCTCTACCAATTGCCATATGCCGTACTACAGCACCAGCAGAGTGGGCTACGCCAGTTGAACCATCAATACCACGAGTAATAGTAAGAGTGTTAGTGGAAACCGCCGTTACATCTACAATTTCTTCAAGCGCTGTATCTGGGTCAATCACCACCGTAAAGGTTTGGCCAGCAGATATTGTGGCACCACCTAGTAATGAAGTTCCTGATACAACAGTTGCTGAAGTACCAGAGGAAGTTAACGCTCCAGATAATGTGGTCTGTTGTGAGCGTGAGGAGTATTTGCGTGTTGTCATTTATCTACCTATCGGCTGTAGTGGATGCGGATTGGATATGTTGCTTGTTGTCTTGATGTTTCCTCAGAGAGGCGCTGTGTGTAAAGGGCTAGCAATTGACGTGATGCATTCTGTGAAGAACCATATGGTCTCTTGCTATCTGTTTCATCTGCCTGTGGGCTAACTTGTGCAGCACGTGCTGGGTCAAGATAGGTAAGCAAACGGTATGAAGCACCAAGTACTACCACATCCTTGCAGGATTCTGGTAGCCCTGTTTGTGTTGCAAAATCTTGGGCATTAGTTGTAAATGCTATAGGTTCAGTTGCATATACAATCTTTACAGTTCTACCTGGAGTAATGTAATCTCCAATAGTTACTGTCTGAACATCATCTGAAGATGTATAACCAAAGGCTGTAGGCTCAGCAAAAGAATCAAATGACCATCTACGGACTGGTATCCATTCTTTAGATGGACCAATCTCTTGCCACATAATTGTCAAGATATTATCTATATTTAAGTTAGCAAATGCATATGTAGTAACTGCAGCATTATAAGTAAATGAAGTATCTGCTACTGCAAATATAGTTGCACCCATTGCCCTGATAGTGTCATTAACTGCACGCTTAATTACGTGCCGTGGAAAAGTAGGAGAGATAGTAACTTTAGTATCTGCCGTATGTGTAGTAGCAGTAGTTCCTAGATAACCACGGCCATATGGGGCTACAGTGGCTGTATTAGCCACACGGTCAAATGAATCTACCCACATCAACTCTTCATCAATCTCAACTACGCCTTTACCTAAATTCTCAGTAGAGCCTAAAGATAACACGGTAGGAGATGTAGATGGTGATGTTAGAGTACTAACTGGACTAGTTAAGTGAGTTGCTCTATCCTGTTGGTATGTATATCCAGCAAGGTTAATCTGGATTTCATCCATTATATTTGATAGGGTAGTTGTCATATCTTCCTTTATTATCTAGGTGTAATGATTTTCTTGTCTGGTGTAATAAGTTTTGATTTAGGTTCTTCTTTTGGTTTGCCAAAAAATGCTTGATAGTAATGCTCATCAAATGAGAACCGCTTCATATGTGGAGCAGTTGCTCCAGTATGAGCATATAGTGGAACTTCTGCTTTATCGCATAGTGCAAAGAAGAATATATCTTCGCCTATAAATTTCTTACCTCTACCCATTTCCATAAAGACTACTTTGTCAATTGCTACTTCACGGACTTTAGGTACTATGCTTCTATGCATTAGGATAAATCCCATACCTGCTGCATCAATTTTAATTAATTGATTCTGAGGCATAGGGTGTACTCTGGCTAATCCAAAGCCACCATCTTCATTAGCAACAAAACTAAATAATGTAGGCATTGGAACCATTAAAGGTTCCTCTGGATTATCTGTAGTAAAATATACTCCAGTAATCATAGGACGCTTTTCAGCATCTCTACTATCCCATAGTAATCTAAACTTTTCTGGACTAATTACCACATCTGAGTCTACCCAGAATAACCATTCGTAATCAGTCTTGTCATACCAGTAATCAAAAACTGTTTGTCGCTGTCTGCCAATTTGATTGCCTTGGCTACGTAATGTTGTAGCAAATTCTACGCCAGACTTTAGCATTACATCTGCTACGCCTTGCATAAACTTACCATCTACCATTCCATTATCGCACCATACAAGTGCTATAGAATCTTTTTTGCTCATAGTCCCCTATGCCCCTATTTCTTTTTACGTGATACTGCTGCGTTGTCTATTAGGTTTGGGTAGGGTCTACCTGCAGCCTTAGCCCTAGCCTTAGCAGCACTCTTTTGTGCTGGTGTTAACTTTTTAGAAGTTTTCTTAGGATTCTTCTTATCCCAAAATGCTACTTTCTTTTTCACCATTTCACCTTATCTGCCCAGTACGCTGCGGACATCTTGCCTTTAGCAATATTCTTAGCGTGACGTGCTTTAAATGATTTTTGTCTAGCAGTAGGTTTTCTGTCCCCAGTTACACCTTGCTGTCCAAATCTAATTGTTTTAACTTGAGTGCCAACTTTAGCCACTACTACGTGTGATTTAGTTGGATGATTAGGAGTACGCTTTGGCTTATTAAAACCAGATACTCCTGCTCTCTTTAATCTTGAATCTTTCATTTGCTCCCCTTAATTACTTCTTTTGTCTTAGGGTCAAGGCGAACTTTTTCGGTGCCATTCTTTCTAAGAATAACAATTACTCCATCACGCATAATAGATTTATTGAATCCATCGTGGCGTTTGCGTTGACCCGATGACATTACTTTCCTCGTCCTGCTTTTTTTATACCCTTAACCTTTAATAGGTTAGGGTTCTTTTTCTTAGCAGCCTTACTTGCTTTCCTCGCACCCGCAGCCAAGATAGCGCCAGCACCTGCCATAGAGATTCCTTGCTTTTTCGCAATCTGTTTCTGGGCTGCTTTGAAGCCCATTCCTTTTTTGGTTTTCATTATCTGCTCCTATATACACCAGCAGTTGTCCGAGTTCCTGGTATAAACATATTTGGATATTTTTCCTCAAGTGCTTTTTTAGCAGCAGCCTCGGCTGCAGCCACACCTTTAGGAGATATTGATTCTTGAAATTTTTTAAGAATATCAATTTCTCTTTGTGTTAATTGAGATTTTGTTGTTGCTTTAGGCTTAGGGGTTGATTTAGGTTTAGGGCTAGCCATATTACTTCTTCTTGCCCATCTTTTTCATAACCATCTTCTTCATACCCTTTTTCATTTCCATTTTCTTCTCTGCTTTAGATTCCATCTTCTCGCCCTTGGCATAAGCCTTGGCTGCAGCCTTACCCTTAGCAGTATATGGGAACTTTTTCTTTCCTACTTTTGGCATTACATTCCTACCTCTCGCATTGTGTTTGCTACCCGTTGGTCTATCTTCTGAGCCGCTGGCATAGTGTTTGCATCATATGGTTTGTTTAACTTCTCAGAGGCTTCCCGTGCTGCATTAATTTGCCGCCAAGTTGTCCCTCCTGGTTGGATGCCTTCGGCTCTAGCAGCCCGATAAGCAGCCAATTCTCCGTCCCATTTCTTCTGGGCTATTGGTTTTCTAGCATCTCCAGGTGCTAACTCTAGAGTACTAATCTTGCAACCAAAGCATCCTTCTACAAACTCTGGATGAGTTCTCTCTTGATGTAAACTCATAGTGCTGTAAAGTTGGCTGAAGTAACACCAACATTACCAGCAATTAATGCTGCCCTAGTTGTATCGTCAACCGTATGGGTATAACCACCACGATAAAATTCATCATAGTTTGCTATATCTTCATCTACTGGATATCTTACTTGTGAATAAGTAGCACCAGATTTAGCAATACTGATACCCCTATTTAATTTATAAAAGTAAAACAGCCTAGCACCACCTGCTGGTCCCTCTTCTACATTAGGTGTTTTAAATAAATAATATGCCATTGTTCTCCTTAATGAACTTACTGTTAGGCACTGCATAAACAGTGCCCAACCGTCAATCAACTAAGCAGCGATTGAAGAACCTGATTCGATTCTGTATAGAGCCTCTTCGCGGTAGCGAGCAAAGCCTAGTACGCCGTACCAGCCCATTGGGCGATGACGCATCAAGCGGTCCACTACTGGTCCGATTACTGTGTGTGGCTCTTCTGCTACAGCCTCAGCAAGTGCTTGCTGTCCCGCAATAATTGTGCGGTATACGCTGTTAGCAGCGGTTCCACCAGAACCATCTGCAGCCTTGTACATACGTGGAGTCTCTACGAAGTATGCTCCGCCGTATACACCGATTTCTCCAGCCCATACGCGGTCTTGTGAAGCACCGTATTGGTTTGGTACTAACCAGTTACCTGTGTCAGTAGCAAGGCGGAAATCGTGTGATACCTCTGGGTGAATACCAGCCCAGAAGTTTGTACCCTTACGAGGTACTGCTTTGTTAGCACGTAGTTTTGCAACTGCCTTTAGAACGTTAGCAGAACTTAGAGTTGCTGCTGAAGTAATTGTTGCAGTTGAAGTTGCTGTTGAACCTGAATAGATTACGTTTGAACCTTGACGCAATGTTGTCATTGCGATAGAGTCAATAGAATCTGCTAGGTTAAATGCAATGATGTTAGCAATTGCTGGGTCTACATCTGCAAGAGAGAATAACTCTAATGCACGAGTTACCAATACTGAGTTACCGTACTCTGAAAGAGTAATGGTTACTGAGGTTGGTGTAGACAGCGCCACTGAATCGACATCATCTGTCTCTGTCAATGGTGATGTTGCTGTTGAAAGGTCAACGTAGCGTTGTAGAACAACTGTTGAACCTGGGATTGCTTGTCTTGCTGGACGCTTATCTGCAACTGAACGAATTAGTGGTTCAGAACGGAGAGCGAATTCAAGAAGACGGTCATACGCCTTTTGAACTAAGCCAGCAGAACCAGCGGTTCCTCCAAGAGAGGATGAACCTGTGGTTGTGTAATTTACTGTAGGCATTTCGTCACCTCCAAGTGACTATGAACGGAAATTATTATTGTTGTGACCGCAATAATGCAATTAACTCATCGGCAGATTCTGCATTGTCGATTCTTGAGTTAAAGTCTTGCTCACGGTCTGGTGTAATAGCCCCTTGAGTAACTACATCTTGCTGGCGCAATGCCGCAAGGGATTCGTTATCTGCTGCGTTAGACTTGGCAGGAACGTTAATTCCAAATAAATCTGCGTTATCGTCAAGCCAGTTAGAAACTGTATCTTCGCTAACATCATCTAAGTCTTTTAGTACCAGTCTTGCTGCTTTAAGGTTTACACCTTTTTTCTCTAGGACTTCTTTGACGACTCGCTCACGCTGCACCTTGGTTAAACCCTCAAGTTGCTCAGTAAGTTCCTTGATACGCTTCTCATCTGCACGTTTGGCTTTTCTTAGTTTCTTAACTAAGTCATCACCTTGCAGAGGTGTATCGTTATCTTGGTCTTCGTCTTCGTCTTCCCAGTAATTGTTGCTCATAGCAACCACCCTTTCTATTCGTTGATTAGTTCGTAGACCACAGTTCAGTTCGGGGAAACTGGCTGGCTTCTACTACCAGGCTTATACACCTCACGGGGCTGGTATATCCGTGTAGGGAATCTATATTTGTCCTGTTGACTTTTGTGTCAAAGAGGCTCTACTTAAACCTGAACTGCCACTAAATGTAGCAATTTCTTTTTCTGCTAACCTTAATCTCTTGCGCTGGGCAGATGCTAAGCCTTTAAATGTTTCTGACTCTGCTTCTGCTTGGCCGTAAGTAATACCTTCCTCTGCGTATATCTCACCCAGTTTACCTGCAGTAGGTAATACATTGGCAATCGCAGCATAACCCTTACGTGCAGTTGCTAAGTCAACACCAAACTTGGCTAAGTCTTCAGCAGTTGCCATACTAGTTACTAGATTTTGTGCTGCTGCTGCACTACCAATCTCTGCTGCTTTAACCTTCTCTTCTAACTTAGGAAGGTTCTGTGTTGGGTCTAAGAAGTATCCAACTAGGTCAGCATCTTCAATACTGTAATATGCTTTTAATTGAGTCTTAATTGCTGTATCAGCACTTTTAACTCTAGTAACAGCCAAATCAATTCTATCTTTAAATTCAGTAGCAGATACATCTCCGCCAATTAAACCTGCCATTTTAGATTGGCGGGTTGCACGGTCTGCACCAAAGTATGTTTCCTGACCATATGCTTTAAGCGTTTGGCTATAGGCATCTTCTAGTGCAAGATACTCTGCCTCTGATAGTACATTTAATCCAGCAGTTCTACGTTTTTCATTACCAGCAAATCTTGTTTTATAGGCTTGCTCTTGCTTTAATAATACGGCTGCTTGCTTAGGACCAATACCCTGTCTCATATAACTTTCAATTATTGGAACTAAACTTTCCAAACCATAATCAGTAAAAGCATCTTTTAAGAAAGCAAAAGCATCTGATATCTCACTTGATATCTCAGGCTTCTTATCTTCTTGTGGAATATTTATTGGAGTGCTATAGCCAGAGACTAATTGATTTGCTGCATCTAATGCTGCTTGTTCAGCCTTTGTCTGCTCAGAAATATTATAACCAACATTCTCGCCAGTGTAAGCATTAAGTGCTGCGGCTTGTAAACCATATCTAGCAGACATTGCTGCCAAACCTCTTGCTGCACCAGCATCAAGTCCGTAATTACTAATGCCAGCCAAAGCCTTTTCAAATATAACATCACCAGTTTTGCCTTTAGCACCAACTTGTGCTTCCGCCAACTTAGTTTGTGCTGCTGCTGCTTGAGCCTGTGCATTGGCTAGATTTTGAATACGTCTTGATTCGGCTGCTTGTGCTGCTGCTATTTCTGCTTTAGTTGCCATTATGCCATCAATCCAAAACTCTGAAGAATACTTGTAGCGTAGCCTGCTGCTTCTTCTCTAGCATTCTTAGTCTTAGCCCACTCTGGTTCGTTTCTCAACATAACCTCAAATTCTGTTTGAGTCATAACACCTGGTTTTCCATTATTAGCGAGGGCTTTTTGAATCCTCTTATCAAACACGTTAATTGATTGTGATGGTATCTCAAGAATATTAGACATTGCAGTAGCAAATTGGTCTGCTACTGAAGAAACTGTTCCACCATTATCAATAATGTTTGCCATACTAGGGTAGAAAGTTTTAGCCATATTCTTAATAGCCTGTTGTTGTGAATCTAATTTACCAGTGGTAAGGGTTCCACCTTCCACCATACCATTCATTACCTGATTAAATGCTTCACGGTTAGAAAGGTTAATACCATACTGAGTTGCAAACTCTTTTAAACTAGATACTGATTGACTTAATGCTCCAGTACCTTTGCCTATCTCTTCATCTGTTAAAGATGATACTGATTTTCTAAGTGTATCAAAAGCAATCTCTCTATAATCAGTATCTGCTAGTTTAGAACCACTGGTTACTTCTACACCGCCAACTTCTTTACGGGTAACTATGGCTAGTTTTTCTGCAGATTTAATCTTCTGAAAGAATAACTTCTTTTCTTCTTCAGTTGCTGGTCTATCTAGTAACTGCTGAGTGTAGTTATTTATCATCTCAGCAGCATCTGCTTCTGTAGTTTCAGTTCTACTCTTAGTAGGACCACCTACACCAGCGGATGGACGAGTTGTTGCCCAATCAAAAAATGGTGTTAAAGCAGTATCTTTATTAGCAAGAAAAGCATCTACTTCATCTACAGATTGTGTAGAACCAGCCTTTAAAATTGCAGTAGCAAGGGCATTATTATCTTTAGTAGCATATCCAGTTTTATCTAATGTGCCAGAATTATATAAACTTGTTCTAATTGTTTCTAGTTTTTTGCCAGGATTATCTTTCTTAATTTGAGCAACATACTGGCTTCCAGTTAGAACATCAAAGTTGCCATCTGGATATACATATAGAAAATACTGAACAGTCTGGTCACCATCCTTTTTAACTAACTGACGATATCTACCATACTGGTCAAAGGTAATTCGATAATCACCATCTGGACCAAAAAATTTATTTAGGTCTTCGTAGTCTTGTGACTTCTTTTGCGCTTCTACTTCAAATGGACGGTCACCCATACTACTCCTCCTGTGCTCTTGCTGTTGTAACATCCTTAGAGTATGAGTTTAATAGTGAACGGAAAATCAAACGATTTGCCTCTCTAACCTCTGGGTATGTTTTGCTGTACTCTTCAATTATCTTATTAATGTTTTTCTTCTTTGCTGCTTTTACTTCACTAAAGTCATAACGACTAGCCATATCTTTATCCTGAGCAATGCTTAAGAACTGACTCATTTCAGAAACAACTAGTTGCATAGCAGCCCTTGAACGCTTATCCAGTGGGCTATCTTTAGTAGATACTATCTCTGATAACTCTCTGAACTTAACCTCTAGTTCACCCTGATTATCTATGTTGCCCATAATTTCTGCCTTTAGGTATGGGTTAGAATTTAACATAGACTTACGAGCCTGTTGTGCTTTATAGATAATTTGTTTACGCTCACCAACATCAGCAGTTTTTGCTAACTCAGCCTTTTGATTACTCTCAATTGCAAAGTAAGTCTCACGGTCTTCTGATAGTTGAACATCTTTTAGATAGTTCTTTAGATAATTATTGAACTCATCTTTACCTTTTGGAAACCTTAGTATGCCCTCAGATTCCATCCAGGCATAAACATCTGGGTTATATTCTCCTACCCTAGGGGCAAAGATATATGCAGTTTCACCATATGTATCTATGAACTTAGAATTATTAACAGCCCAGTTCTTTACCTCTTCTGTCTTATTAATAAAGACCTTCATAGTGCTATTGTTTCTAGGAACTATGTAGGCTAACTTACCTGGGTTCTTGCCAATAAATGTAGCCAAGGCTAAGTCAAATGCATCCAATGCATTCTCTGAATCATTGCGAAGAATGCTGTTATAGATATCCCAGAACTCTGCCTTGAATGAAGTAATACCAGCATTCTTCATATAGTTTGGCAGGTCTTTTGTATCTCTTAATGCTGGATATGCTGGTGATATTTGACCTAACATATTACGTGCTACAACAATTGAGTTAGTAGCAATCTTTATATTACTTAAGTATTTATCTGTTTCTTCAACTGTAGCATCAGCAGGTAGGTTATATCCATATGCTTGGAAGTAAGATATAGCCTGAAGCACTGCTGTAGATTTTTGTCTATCTGCTTCTGTCGGAGATAAAGTAGTCCAAATTGTAGAACCTAACAATGGCATTACTGCCTCACGTAGGTCTAAGTTTTTACCTATATTACCAAGGGCAATGTTATTAACTGCATCTGCAGCCTTACTTGCTGTTGGTTCAATCTTCTCTTTAATAGGTCCTGGAATTAAAGGTAGTTCACGTAAGAAAGACTTTAATGTTAATAAACCAACTGCAGACACTGGGCCGCTAAAGGCTGGTTGACCAGCATCAGGAGCAAATGATGGGTTAATTAATCTTAACTTAATAGCAAAGTCATTAAATGATGGAACTTTAAAATCATCATCGCCACCTAATGCTTTAATAATAGGATTTACCGCAGAATTAATAATGATATCCGTTGGGAAGGTTACGTATAAATCGCCCTTATCATCCTCATATATATCACCACTTGCTTGTAATCCTGTGTGTAAAAGTCTTAAACGATACAGGGTTTGCAATGGCTTCTTTGTATATAAACGATATATACGGCGGTAGAAATCCTCTGTTGCTCTATAGAAACGGCCAACGGCACGGACAGATACAGCAAGATTACTCTTAACATTTGGATTATCAGCAAATGTTATTAACTCATTTACTGCGCCATTCCAAGATAACTCAACTACCTGCTTCTCTGCCTGAGCCTTAGCAAGTTTAGTTACTTTATTATCTGAAAGTAAAGGATTATTTTCCTTAATTAACTTTTGATACTGAGTAACAAGTTTCTTCTCATATGGTGCAAGGTCATCCATATACTTGCTATACATAATCCAAAGAGCAGGTTGACGATATAGACCATTTACCTGTGCATCCATAACATCCATAGCCCAGTTTTGGAATTTACCTAAAATTTCACCATTACCGTCAATATCTTCTAGGGCTTTAAGGTCAGCATCGCCACCCATAAAAACTAAACGTGTATTAATTTGTCCACTGGTAGGACGAAAACCTTTGGTAAGTTTAATAAACTCATCTTCAGTTAAAGAAGCAGAGGCTTTTGCCCAAGCAGCCTTAACTAAATTTTTAGGTTTTTCTACTACACCAGTTCGTGGCTGAGTACCTGTATGATAAACAGTATAATTAGCCTCAATTTTATTTAATAAATCTTGAAATTGAGTATCAACATTTGGCATATCACCAACGACAAATTTAGCACCTGCCTCATTTGCGTCAATTATACTTCTTATTGTTTCGGGTCTTAATTCTTTACCAGAAAGTTTGCCATTTCTAGCAAGCATAATAGTTTTGCCAGATAAATCACCAGTTGCTGGACCGAGTCTTAGTAAACTTGTTTCACTTGAAGTTTTTCCAATACCTTTTGGATTAGCCTCAATAATATTTTTTTGAATATTTGTATCTACAAGTTCTACTATTGCTGCATTTGATTCTGCTCGCATAGCAATATCTTTTGCGTCTCCAAGAGGAGTACCTTTTCCAGCATTTCCACCAGAAATTGATTTATAATTTACTTTATATCCGTACAATCCTTTATGACGGTCAACAATTGCATCATATAATTTTTGATTGTATGAATTTGGTCCACCGTGGAAGGTGTTATACAAATCAATCAACATATTGTCTATGTGAACACGGGCAATATCTGCATCACTTAGACCTTGTTGGCGATAATAAACTGTTGTGCTAAATTCTTTATTAAAATCTTTTACTTTTTTAATATTAAAAGCATCAAATGTATTTAAATCTAAATCAGCCCGAACTCCAACTTGTTCTAATATGTCTCTTCTGGCTAATTCAAAGTCTCCACCAGTCTTTAAGGCATTATGTCTAAAGAATGGAGTAACTGGACTTACATATTGTCCTTCGCCTACAGTCTTTCCATTGTAGGAAAAACGAATACTGAAGTTATCATAGTGGGCAACGGCTACTTCTAACTCATTTAAGTTGGCAATATCAACTGCTCTATATTTTTTAGAGGCTTTTAGATTATTTGCCTCATACATCTTACTTAAATTAGATGGAGTAAATTGAGCATTAATAAATTCTTTGTCTACCTTTGCAGAAAGGCTGGTCTTTGCACCCATTGAGTTAGCAATTGAATCTACAGCGGATGGGTTATTTTTTAATAACTTACGCATATTGTCTTTTGCGCCTACTGGTAGTTGTTTTAATACAATATCTTCATATCTGTCAACTAAGTTTGTGCGAATCATCTCTTGTTGAACTTGTTCTTTTGTAATATTTAATTTAGTTGCAAGTTCATCTACAAGTTCTACACGCTTGTCAAATGGAATCTTTTTAGTGATATCCATATTCGGAAACACTTTATATGCTGCACGCTTAAATCCAATAGCAGATTTAGAACCACTAATTGTGGTCAAAGCCTTTACCGCTCTACGTCCACCAAAAGCAAATTTAACTAACGCATCTTTAGGTGCGGTTAGAAAATAAAAGAAACCTTCATCAATGCTTGTTCTTACTCCAAGCCTAGGGAACAATGTAAAGGTAGACCAAAAATTATTGTAAGCACGAGTAAATTTATTTTTAGTTACGCCGCCAAGCGCTACCATAAATCTATGTTTCTCATTTGATATCTTACCAAATTTAGTCATAGCAGCATTCTCTGCAATAATTTCATATGGCAAAGGTGCTGTACCTTCAGCAGTCTGAGATAGTTGAACTATACCCTTGCTTGATTGTACCGCTACATCATTTTCTAAATTGTAGGCTTCTCTACTAACTCGTCCAACAAAGTGTTGTGGAACTTCAGAGCGAGCAGTAGAGTACATACCAGCCTTCTCGTTGAAGGTAGCATTTAAAATTTCTGCCATCTGGTTTTTACCATCAGGAGTACCAATCATTCCTTGCTTTAACATAAAGCCGTAAGAAAGATTACGAACTATTGTTCTTTGATACTCTTCGCTTTGATTTAAAAACTCAAACGCAATCGTATCTGCAAGGTCTCTTCTTACTACTTGAGCCGCAAGATTGCGGACTTCATCTACTGTTTTAATAGCATCTTCACCATAAAGAATACGGCCTGGGCTTCTTTGAAGATATCTACCAGCCTTATGAAGAGCATTAACATCTTTTTCTAGTTTAAGTAATTCAGCCATTGCTGGATTAACCAAGACATCTCTTTCATTAGATACCTTGGTAAGAATATCCATAGCAGTACCAAGTCTAATATTATCTACACTTTTAGCAATTCCAGAATTAGCAGCGCTAGGATTAAAAATTGCATCTGCTGTTTGGTGAACTGAAGATGTAAGTTTTCTATAGGATTTAGATACTGGAATAGCATTTCTATAAAAAGATACTCCGTCTAAATTTCCCTGAAGTAATAAATTTCTATCATCTACGTCAATAAAAAATTTTCTAGCAGATATAGAATCAAATGTTTTTGCTTTTGATAAAGCAACTAATACTTCAGTATTGGCCCAGTCTGGGTATTTGCTTTTAACAGTACGGTATACATCTGCTTTTTCTTGAGATGTTTTAGCATTAGCAAAGTTTCTAACTGTAGGACCTAATTCATCATCCCAGAGTTTAATTACATCTGGTTGTCTAAATACAAAATCCATACCAGCAGTAACGTTGCCACGTTCTGCTAAAAATTGATACTTGTCCTTAAGTTTTTCTCCACGAGTTTTAATACCAATAAATCTTAATGCTTCTGTAGGGGTTGCCTTAACTCCTTCAATACCTTTTGTAACCGCTTTAAGTGCAGTACCTACACCAGCCCAAGAAAATGGGTCAATTCCAATTTGATATAAACCATCAATTGGTCCAGAAACTAACTTCTGTGCTTGAAGGACACCTTCTGAAGTTGACATATCAATTCCTAAAGTTTTTAATAACTTTTCTGGAACTGTATCAATTTTATTATTAGCACGGTCTTGAATTGCTCTACCCGCAACATCTCTACCTGGAGATATCTGAGCATTCATTTTTACTTCTTCTAAAATTTTATTAAACTTTTGTGGCTCATCATTATAGAATTTAATAGCATCAAGAATTTCAGCATCTACCTTGCCATAATCATCAATGGCTTCACCTGGTGTTTTACCATCTATGGTAGAGGTAATTAAAGATACTACGCCTTTTCCATATTGTTTTTCAAATTCAGCAATTCTATCCCACTTAAAAGAATTTTTACCATTATATCCATCTTTAATAACTTGTTTAGAAAATGGTTTATCTTGTGATAGTTGACGATAAATTGTAGGTGCAGTATTTGTTACTTTTCCCCAAATATCTGCAGCAGCAAAACCAGCAAGCAATGGACTTGATATTCCTTTTAATACTCTAGTTGCTCCGCTAGTTACGGCTTGTGTAGCCTTACCAATTAAACCTTGTTCTGCTTCAAAAGTTTTTTTGTCAGGAAAAAGATATCTAATATTAGATTGAACAATTGGGTCTAACTCAAGAAATTGTTTTCTTGCTTGTTCTTCGCTTAATCTTAAAAGGTCTTTTGCTTTTTTGTGCGTAAAAGACATCTGTTCAATTATCTTCTGTTGCTCAGGAGGTAAGTTAGCAGTTACGGCAGCCTTATAAAGATTTGGGCTAACCTCTGCTACTACAGGGTTTAATGGTTTATAAGCCACTAGTAGCCTCTATCTTCTAGCATTCTGTAAATTAATTCAGAGTCTCCACTTGGGTCATATTGTGCAATATTGCTAAGAACTGAAAGTAAGGTTGGCTCTGTAGATGGAAGTCTTAATGAAGAAAAACCAGGACCTTCGCCCATATCAATACCGCTAGTTACAGGTTCAGCAGCACGGCGACTTGGTGCAGTAAGTGGAACAATATCTTCCATACCACCCATATTTAAATTTACTTTAGGAACTGGATTACCAGCCATAGGTGCTGCTACTTGGTTGTCGTAGGTTTGCTGTCCTTGTCCATATGGTAATCCTGGAATATAGGTTGCGGCTTGTGTTGGTCCCCCATCAGTGCGTTGACTAAGAGAGCCAGGGCCTGATACTGGGGCTGGGTTATTCGGTTTTCTATATCCACCTTGCTGTGCCACACTTCCTCCTACTTAGTAAATTGTGTTTTAATATTTGCAGTACCACC
>Ga0209358_10001992_pt1 | contig 15790 bp, 12 predicted proteins | sample LauGreFa1BDMLBSN_2_FD_187574 | JGI IMG/M metagenome (GOLD analysis project Ga0209358, IMG submission 187574) | Freshwater lake microbial communities from Lake Michigan, USA - Fa13.BD.MLB.SN (SPAdes) (version 2) | ecosystem: Environmental > Aquatic > Freshwater > Lake | place: Lake Michigan, USA... | reverse complement strand
ATCAGCTATAAATGTTAGAATTAAGGTATCCGCAGATGGGTTAGAGATCCTCGCCCAGTCAGCTCAGATTTTATTCTCAGGCTCAACACAACAAGAAGGGGTAATTTAACGATTACTCAAAACTAGGTTTCCTGTTGCCTCCTATAGGTAGCAGGGATATGAAGTGAGGAAGCACGTGCTCTTCATTTCAACCGGTGGGAAAAGGGTCACTCATTGCTAATGAGTATCCCCCACCAGCCAGATAAGAGAAAATCTTTTATCTGACTTAACGAAAGGAAAATAGTGAAAACTATTTCATTAAAGAAACGCATCGCACTTGTTGCTGTTGCTGCACTAGGTTCATCCCTAGTAACAGTTGCACCAGCAAACGCTGCGAATGCTGCATTAGTTTCGGCAATTAATGCGACTACTGCTACATCATCACCTGCAGTTAGCTCTGCTGTAACTGTACATGTTGGTCTTACAACAACTGCTGCTGGATCTAACTCATTTACTATCAAGGGCGGATTCCTTGGTGCATCTGATGTTCCAACTGGTGGTTGGGTTGCAGTTACTGCATCAGAGGACATTGTTAGCTCCGGTTCAGCCTCATACGGCACAACTGGAATAACATCAGGAACTGCTTCTGGTGCAACATTGACACTTGTCTCAGCAGCATCAACACTTGCTGGAACAATTGCTTCATCTGCTACAGCTGGTGCTGGATCATTCGCATTCACACCAACAAAAGCTGGAACTTATGTTCTAACTATTTGGCATGAAGCAGAAGACGGTGGAACTGCTGACGCAGTTAACTCAAACGAAGCTCGTCAAACAGTTTCAATCACCGTAGCTGCAGCTAAAGAAGCCTCTGGCGGAACAACTAGAATGGTTGTGAAGTCAGGTACTGGTGCTTCATACGGTGCTGGTTCAACAAATGCAGGCTCTGATACCGGAATTACTGCTAGTAGAACAATTGGAACACAGGTAGCTATTGCCGCTATTCAAACGAGAAACTCAGGTAACTCGGTTATCACCGGCGCAACAGTTGCGGCATCCATTTCTGGTCCTGGTTTAGTGCTTGTTGACGGAACTGACGGATCAGCTGTTGGAACTGCTCGTTCTAGCTCCTCTGTTCGTACTGCAGCTTCAACTGCATATGTTCACGTATCTGGTGATGGAACTTCAGGAAAAGGAACAGTTACAGTAACTGTGACTGACCCTGTAACTGCTGTAACAACAACTGTAGGCACATTTGATGTAACTTTCTACAGCACAACTGTTGCAACACTTACAGCTACTGCTAACTATGTAAACATTGGCTCTGGTGTAACAACTGGATGTTCCTCTGCTACATGTTTGGGTGGATCATCTTATTCAACAGGATCTGCTGGCAAGCCTGCAGTTCTGCTTGTTGCTAAGGATTCCTCAGGAATGGTTATTCCTAACCTAACAATTACAAACACAATCGCTGATGCAGCTGTAATTTCAACAACAACAGTTACAGGCGCTAACGCAGATGATGCTAATGGCCTTGGCTATTACAACGTATCTGTAACTGGAGCTGCAAATTCAACTTCAGGTAAGACAACTACAGTTACTTGGAGTGTAGTTAACTCAGCAACATCGACAATCACATCTAACGCAATTACGTTCACAGCTGCTGGAACTACTATCGCAAAAGAAACCTTGGCTTTTGACAAGACTTCTTATGTTGCTGGTGATCCCATGGTGATTACACGTACTGCAACAGATGCTGCAGGAAACCCAATTGCTGATGGAACTGCATCACCTGCAGTTACATTTAGCAAAACTGTTGGTGGAACTGCACCAGCTGCTTCTGCTTATGTAGCAGGTAAATCTGCAACATCTGCAACAGCTCCAACTGTATTCGCACCAGTAACTGGTGGCGCATTTACAGCTCAAATGACTGGTGGAGATGCTGCTGCAACTAAATACACAGCTTCATCATCAGTAGTTGATGGAAATGCTGCACTACTTACACAGATCGATGCATTAAATGCAAAGATCGTAGCTCTTAATGCTCTTATCGCTAAGATCATGAAGAAACTAGGTGTTAAGTAATAAGTAACCCTTAGGGGTTTAAATCAACAAGAAGCCCGGCTCATTCTTCAAGCGAGCCGGGCTTCTTGTTGCCTAGAATCAAAATACCAAAAATGCTAAGGTGTCTTCAGGGCTCTATCCAAAGGACTTCACGATAAATTAGACTATTAATGAAAATGAGCTGAAGGGATTGAATTTGAATAGTGTCGAATCGCCATCAAGAATTCAATTAAGCCCAATTAACTCAAGCTTATTTTTCGGTTTTCTCGGACATATTTTCCTTGCTCTTCAAGCGAAAAGCTTTTTGGTCTTATATAACAAACCAAAAAATTTAAGTGGTGAATTCACTGAAAGTAATAATGAGATAACTAATTGTTATTCGAAAAAGTTTGCAAAGCTTTCTCTGGCTACTTTGAACTTAAATATTTTGAGTCACCCATGCAAATGTTAATTACCTTGTCGGTAGTACTTGCAATTGTTTTCATACTGTTAATTGCCGGACTGCCTTTGGCTTTGTTATTTTTTGGTGATATTAATGGAGACAAAAACCATGATGCAATTACAATTTTCGCAATTGCACTAGTTATAGGTTATGGAATCTCAGCTTTCTCTTCTGCAACAGCTTATGGAATTACAGGTATAAATACTTATATCCCAATCTTATTGTTGGTTACTGCATTAAATTGGATTTTACTCCTCAGAAGTAAACTTTCAATACTTATATATCGAAACAAATTTCAACTGAGTGATTTTATGATATTCATACCAATTCTACTTTCTGTATACTTCAGCAGCTCACAATGGAGTAGTTTAACCAAGCCAATTATCAAAGTTGGAATTGGGCCGGATGTGAGCCAAAATCTTATGGCGGCTCAAAATGCAGATAAAGTTGGATCCAACTGGTTTGAAGCATTGACATCAATAAAGAGATTCTTGGGAGTGGATAGCTTTGATCAGGCTGCTATGAACCAATTTCGGGTGCCGTCAGTTAAGGATGTTGCGTCCTACGATTATTTGGTTTTTGGCGGAAGATGGGGAGTGACCATTCCATTCAATCAAGTATCAAAAATACTTGGGCCTCAATCAGTTATTTGGGAAACTTCGATCATTCTATGTCTAGCGTTAGTATCCATAGCAGTAATCTTTTTTGCAATTGGCAAAATACTTAAGCTATCAGTTTGGGTTTCAACAATTCTTGCTACTTTATTAGTGGCTAACTCAACACAACTTTATCAATTTTTAAATGGGGGTTTATCTCAATTAATAGGGACGGTTTCAATCGCTGGGTTGCTGATGTCATATTTAATGATTCTTCAAAATGAGGAAAGCAACCTAGGGAAATTCAACAACAAAGGAATTTTTGTATTATCTCTTTGTTCATGGCTGGGCTCGATTGTTACCTATATTGATTCTGTATTTGTTGTCGCATCAACTCTGTTATTCAGTTCAATGTTGATGATATTTTTGAAAAAGCATAAGTTGGGTCAATTAGTGAAATACTTCTACCTTCCAGGATTTCTGGCATTGATACTGTCTCCAGTTTTTACTTATGCAAACATCCTTAGTTTTAAACTAAGAATTCAAGCAGCAAGCGGAACTGGATTCTACAGCTACAGATGGAACATACCATCTGAGCAATTTGGTTTTATAAATACATACTCTTCTAGTCAAGTATCGGATCAAACTAAGTTACTCTCGGTCATAATATTCTTGGTAATTGTGTTTACCATTTCTTATGATTTTTATAAGTCAAACTCTGAGCGCGAGATATCAACTATTACCTTGGGTGCTCTAGTGATTATTGGAATTGGATTATTATCTTCATTAATGAGCAACCAGAAATCATCCTATATTTATGAGAAAGTTTCGCTATACGTTGCACCATTGATTTTGACTAATTTGTGCGTTGTGCTAAGCAAAAAGAATAAAACAAACAAATTAAATATTCGCCCTAAAATCCTTTATTTGTTACTCGCAACCAGTTTATCTTCGGGAATTCATTTTCAAGAAACCTATTTTAAAAATGTGATGACTGCAATGATTCCAAATGATTTAGGCAACTTGGTCAGAAATAAACAACTTCAAAAGGAATTATCTACCTATAATTATTTAATACCATATCGACAAGAGTATAACTATATGGGTTTGTTAGGTGCAGCCTTTTGGATATCGAAGGCGCCAAATGATTTCATACTCACCAACAGGCAAAATAATGAATTGCGTTTAATTTGTTTCGCGCTTGATTCAGGTTGCAAGCCTTCTACCCAGCGAATTCTTAATAAGGATTTAGATTTTTATGGTATCTACCAATATGAAAGTCCTATTACAACTGAGCAATTTTCTAAGCTTAGTATTGATGAAAAATACAATGTAAACTTTGATGTATTTGGATTACCACGCGAAGTCGTGCCCGACAAATTCAAGGGCGGGAATCCATACTTCAAGTGAAAAATTTGAGAGGTGATAGCAATTGATAAATTCTGATTGGAGTGTTCGCTTTTGCCCATCTTGTGGCGGTGCTAATATTTCAAGTGCCCCTATTATGGCCAGCGAACCCAAAGCTGAGCTGTTAAATTTTAAAGAAGTAAAAAATTATTTTATTGGACTGAGGAAAAATCAAATCTTCTTTTCATATTATCGATGTGAAAACTGTTTTATGCTTTATTGTCCTTGGTATTTTTCAAATAGCCAGTTAAAAGAGTTGTACTCCGATATGCCTGATAATTTATTGGGTGAGGACAAATCTGTTATTTCTAGAACTCAATCCGGATATGTAAAGCAAATTGCTCGAAGGGTTTCTCAGGTTGATACTTATCTTGAAATCGGTCCAGATATCGGTTTGGTGACAAATTCAATAGTTAAAAGATTTCATCCAAAAACTGTCTTGCTTTTTGAGCCAAACCTAAGCGTGCATTCCCAACTAGAGCTCAGCGCAAAGCCATCCAAGAGTATAAAGATTTATTCTGATACCAATTTTAGTGAATCACATAGACCTGATTTAACAGTCGGGGTGCATGTTTACGATCATTTATTGGATCCCCTTGAAGAACTTAGAACCCTTTTTAAATCAAGTGCTTCTAAATCAGTGATTGGAATTGTTGTGCACAATGAAAAGTCAATGCTTAGAAAGTTGCTTAATTCGAAATGGCCCCCTTTTTGTTTGCAGCATCCACAACTTTATAACAGGAAGACTCTCAAAGACCTCCTAGAAAGAGCTGGTTGGCAGAACATCACATTCAAATCAACCGTAAACTGGTTTTCATTGGATCATTTTGTTAAAACAGGAGCCTCTGTTTTGGGATTAAATCCAAAATACTTCTTTTTCGTACCTAAAATTCAGATTCCTTTTAGGTTAGGCAATATGATTTGTTTTGCAGAAAAGCTAGAATAAATAAAGGAGCATCTGGTGTCTAGATCACAAAAAAGTGTAAATTACACCGTTAAATCTAACCCTCTAGATTTTGCACTCCTTGCAATTGGTTCAATAAGCCTTGCTGCCATTTTTATCTGGATTACAACAGGTTCCTCAACTCGGACTGAAACGTCAGACAAACTCACATATCTTTTTAGTGGCATTGCAGCATTAGTAGTAGGTTTAGTAGCTTTAAAGAAACCGCTAAATTCAGCTCTTGTTACAACGTTTACACTATTTTCTTGGGGCTCAATCTTTGTTGGCATGACAGCGGTTGAGCATTTTGATATGTCCAAAGAGCATCCAATGGGATTTGGGTGGAAGGTCACTTTATTAACAGTAGTTCTTCTACCAATACTGTATTTCTATCTAAAATCTTCAGATAAGTGGAAGAGGATCATTTTGATTCTATGGCTTCCAGCAATTTTTGTTTCAACCTCTGTAGCTTTGGCATTTTGGCAAACCTCGACCACCCTTTTGGAATCTGGTCACTCTGAGTATGTTCTAAATGAAATTCTAGCTCCAGCAGCTGGATACAACACTTATCAAGATTTTGTACCACAATATTCATTTTTATTAGGATGGCTATTGAAACCTGTACTAATCTCATTAGGAGTTGTAAGTGGTACATCCTTTTTAGTTAATTTATTGACCTTTTTTGGCTTTGTTTCCCTTGTAATAATGGTTTCTTTCGCAAAAAGTGCATGGCCAAAATTACCGTGGCCGCTTTTACTGCTTGCGGTTATTCCTTTTTGTACTCCCACTCCTAGCTGGAATCGAATATCGTTTATTGGTCCGGCAAGCACATTGCTATCTGGACCGGCAATTAGAATTTTTGGTGGAATGGTTGTAGGGACAGTAACTGTTTTTGCTGCAAGGAGATTGATTTTTGGCCGCAAATACAAAATCCTAGTTGTTTCAGCTGGGGCAATATGTTCGGTGGCAATTTGGAACAATCTCGACTTTGGACTTGCGGCAACCGTTGCCTCAACATTAGTTGTTGCAGTTTCAGGCTTTATTAGTTTTTATAAGAGTAAATCAGCAGTGCTGTTTCATATATTTGGGCAAATCCTAGGTCACATACTTGTTTTGCTTTATTTGAGTATTCAAGGCGGGGTTCCTAATTGGAGTTCGTTTGCTTGGTTTGCTCGACAATTTGGAGGTGGTTTTGGTTCAGTTACTATTGAGATGCCTGGTGCTGTAAATTTAGCTTTTCCACTTATTATGGGGTCTGCAGCCACAGGCATTTACTACATCTTAACCCGAGGCAAAATTAATTCTGAAATCAGTGATCCAAAAATAAATGAACAAGTAAACGCTGCAATTATTGCTTCATACTTTGGATTGTTTAGCGGATTTGCCCTTCCTTACTATGTGAATCGTTCATACCACGCTGGGCAGATGTCAATGCTTTACATTCCCTTAGCCACAGCATTAATTGCACTCTGCTCACTAATGGTTAGCTCAACACCAAAAATACAAATGAGTAATTTGAGAAACACATTTCCAGCTTTAATCCTCGCTTTTATGATGGCAACGGTAGTTTTACTTCCAAATCCAAGTATTGAAATGAAGCGAATTACAGGTGGAAATCCAAACGGAACTTTCCCAAGGCCGCCATTGGTTGCTGCAATTAATGAAATTTCAAACTCTCAAAATTATGCAGACCAAAATGGGAAAAGTTTAGGCTTTTATGGTGAGGGTGGAAATTATGTTCACATGTTAAATGGTATTGAATCAGTAAATATCTTCAATTCGCCATTAGATATGTTCCAGAGTGATGCGTCAATAAAATTAAGTTGCGATAATTTAAGTCGCTTAAAAAAAGATCTACTGGTTATGACTGATTCAGCAGAGCAGACATTTGCTTGGCAGGATGGTTCTTTATGTGAGGGTCTCTATGTTAAAGAGGAGATTCCTGGAGTTGGAGTATTGGGAGTGCGAAAAAAGTAAACTTTATGGCTAAACTACTGGAATGAAGGTAGCGATTTTAGCCGGTGGATTAGGTACAAGGCTTAGAGAAGAAACGGACCTATTGCCTAAACCAATGGTCCAAATTGGTGGAAAACCCATTGTTTGGCACATCATGAAAACCTATGCCCAAGCAAATTTAAAAGATTTTGTAGTGTGTGCTGGATATAAAGGTGAAGTTATCAAGGAGTACTTCAGAGAGTTTCAATCATTAAATTCAGATTTCACAGTTACTTTGGGCAAGAAAAACACTATTGAATATCATGACAGCTTTGATGAAGAGAATTGGCGCGTAACTGTAGCGCAAACTGGTTTAAACACCATGACAGGTGGCAGACTCTTTAAGGCTAGAAATCATTTATCAGGTGGAACCTTTATGTGTACTTATGGTGATGGAGTTTCAAATATAGATATTAACAAGTTGTTAGCTTTTCATAAATCTCATGGAAAAATTGCAACAATTTCAAGTGTTAAACCGGAAACAAGATTTGGAGTTTTAGATATAAATTCAGACAAATCTGTAAAAAGCTTCAGAGAGAAACCGCAATCTGATAACTGGGTAAATGCAGGGTACTTTGTCTTTGAGGAAAAAATCTTCGATTATTTAGATGAGAGCTCCATATTAGAGAATGAGCCTTTTGCGCAACTTGCTAAAGAGAACCAAATGCATGCTTATCAGCATGAAGGATTTTGGCAACCTATGGATACTTATCGTGAGTTTAAATTACTGAATGACTTATGGGATTCAAATAAGGCACCTTGGAAGGTTTGGAAATGAGTGCCTGGAAAGGACGCAAAGTACTTGTTACAGGTGCTACAGGGCTAGTTGGATCATGGCTTGTTAAACGCCTATTATCTTTAGAGGCAGATGTACACGCTTTGGTCTTGGATGCAGATCCTGAATCTGAACTAATTAGAAGTGGAGATATCAGCCGGATCGCAGTCACTAATGGAGATTTGAGGATTCCAGCAGATGTTATCCGCGCAACTAGAAACAGCAAGTGTGAGGTTGTGTTTCACCTTGGAGCCCAAACAATTGTTGGAACAGCTTTAAAAGACCCAATCTGGACATTTGAGTCCAATATTGCTGGAACATGGAACTTACTTGAAGCAGTGCGGCAATCTGGAAATCAAGTTAAATCTGTTGTTGTTGCTTCAAGTGATAAGGCCTATGGCACCTCTGAAGTTTTGCCCTATCTCGAAAGTTTTAGTTTGCACGGAGAAGGCCCATATGACGTTTCTAAGTCCTGTACAGACCTAATTGCGCAGTCCTATGGAAAAACTTATGACATTCCCGTGACTGTGGCTCGATGCGGAAATATTTATGGAGGCGGCGACTTGAACTGGAGCCGTATTGTTCCTGGAACTATCCGTTGCTTGCTACAAGGCGTACAGCCAGAAATTCGTAGCGATGGTAGTTTTATAAGAGATTATGTATACGTAATGGATATCGTTGATGCATATATTCACTTGGCAATTGAAACTGAAAAAGGCCGTATTAATGGCGAAGCTTTCAATTTCTCACGTGATGAACCAATATCTGTAATGAGTCTTTATAAACAAATTTGTCAAAGTTATAATCAAGTGTTTATCGAGCCAAAAATTCTAAATTCCGCGAGGAGTGAGATTAAAGACCAACATCTAGATAGCAGTAAGGCAAAAAGAGTTTTAGGGTGGAAATCTAATTTCACTCTAAGTGATGGATTATCTGAAACTGTTAACTGGTATAAATCAAATCTTTCTAAAGTGGCGCTATGAAAAAATTAATCAGCATCATTATCCCTGCCTACAACGAAGAAGATTGTGTTGATGAATTAGCTACGAGGCTTAAAGCCCTATTTGTAACGGAATCACAATATGATTTCGAGGCAATCATTGTTGAAAATGGCTCAATTGATTCAACTTGGGAGAAATTACAGAAGATTGCAGCTGCTGATTCAAGATTTAAAATACTAAAACTATCCAGAAATTTTCGCATGGATGGAGGATTAACCGCGGGACTTGATTACATTAAAGGTGACGCTTGCGTACTAATGACAGCCGATTTACAAGATCCTCCCGAGCTGATTTCAGAGTTTTTACGTAAGTGGGAAGTGGGGTGGGAAAATATTTATGGCATTGTTACAAAACGTGGTGGTACTGGCCCAATTCGCACCTTTAATTCAAAGATGTTTTATTATGTTGCGGACAAGTTAACTGATGGACGGATTCCGAAAAATGCATCAGATTTTAGACTTGTTGATAAAAAAGTTTATCTAGCGATCAAGAGTATGACCGAACGGAATCGTTTTGTTAGAGGATTATTTGCATGGGCTGGCTTTAAATCAATTGGGGTACCTATGGAGCGGCCACCAAGATTTGGTGGGGTATCTAATGCGCACTCTTTAAAGGTGATCGATCTTGCATTTAAAGGCATCTTTGCCCATTCCTACAAACCACTTAGGCTGATTACGGTTTTTGGAATTGTTTTATCGGCCATCTCATTTTTAGCAATCATTCCTTTGGCAATCATCTGGATTACCTCAGGCGTACCATTTGCTGGTTTTGGAACGATAGTTAGTTTATTTCTTTTTGTATTAGGGATATTGTCACTAATGATTGGAATTTTAAGCGAGTATATCGGCTTAATTTATGAAGAGGTTAAAGCAAGACCAAACTATGTAGTATCAGAGTTTATCTCAAACTAAAAATCAAAATATTCATGAAATCTCTCGAATCACTTACATTAAAATCCTCAAATGGTAATTACAAAGTACTTTTAAAAGGGTCATACTCTGTAGATATAAATAAAAAACATGTCGTAATTTTTGATAAAAATCTAGAAAGTTATGCAGTTGAATACAAAAAACCAAGTTCGATTTTAATCCCAGTTAGTATCTCCGAAAAGGAAAAAACTCTTGAAACCTGTGGCAAGGTGTTAAAAGAAATGGCAGCACATAATGTTAATAAAGATTTTGAAGTCATTGCAATTGGAGGAGGTGCTATTCAAGACATTGTCACCTTAGTAGCTTCAATATATATGCGCGGTTTAAGCTGGATCTATATACCAACCACCACAATGTCAATGATGGATTCATGCATTGGTGGTAAAAGTTCTATAAATATCGATAAATTTAAAAATATTATTGGAAATTTTTATCCCCCTTCAATCATATTAATTGACATCAACTATGTAAAAACTTTAGATTCTATTGGAATCTCATCCGGGGTAGCCGAAGCGTTAAAAATTTGTTTTGCCAGAGGTCCGAAACACTTTAAAGAATTTGCATCTAGTATTCAAAATTGGCGTACTGTTCAAACTTATAACTATTTAAATCAATCAATCATGCTATCTCTTAGTGCGAAAAAATACTTTATTGAAGTAGATGAGTTTGATAAAAAAGAGCGAAAGCTTTTGAATTTTGGCCACTCATTTGGTCATGCACTTGAAGCAGCTTCGAATTTCACAATTCCACATGGGATTGGTGTATTGCTTGGGATGCAGGCTGCAATATTGCATTCAAAAAACATAGAGTCATGCCGTCAGTTAACTGTAGCAATCATTGATGAATTCAAACTTTCTGAATTTAAAGCCACACGCTTTGTAATTAATAGAAATCTATTTGTTAATGCCTTAAAATTTGATAAGAAAAACTCATCTGACCTACTAAGGTTAGTACTTCCGGATCGAAAAGGAAGACTTAATTTGACTGAGGTTAAGCTTACTGAAGAAAGTCTGAATGAAGCTTTAGAAAGTTTAATTGAGAGCTGCCAAATGCTAGGAGCTAACTTTGAAGTACTCTGATTACTTTATTGATTCACTTGTTAAACTAGGTTACACCCATTGTTTTTTTGTTAACGGCGGCAATGTTATGCACTTGATTGAGTCAGCAAGAACTCGGATGAAATGTATAGCTGTGGTTAACGAGGTAAGTGCTGGAATTGCCGCGGAGTATTTTAATGTTACAAATCGTGAGAATAATAGTAGAGCAATTGCAATTGTTACCGCTGGACCTGGAATTACAAATGTAGTTACCGCAGTTGCTGGAGCCTGGCTAGAAAGTAGAGAGTTACTAGTAATTGGCGGTCAGGCGAGAACTGAGTTTTTATCAAGAGGCACAGTAAGGCAAATGGGTCATCAAGAAATTGATGGTGTTTCAATATTGAGTTCAATCACTAATAAATCTGTTCGTGTTGAAACACCATTAAAGTTCGATGAAATTGCCAAGCTCGCAGATATTTCAAAGAATGGCCGCAAAGGTCCAGTCTTTATGGAGATGTGTTTGGATGTTACGGCAACTGAGATAAATTTTGAGTTACCAAGTAATATTCAAAGCAACAATTCCACAGCAAAGAGTAATACCTTCCGTAAAGAAGTTAAAAAACTTTCAGATCTAATCAGTAACAGTTCACGGCCAATGTTTTTGATCGGTGGTGGGCTAGATTACAAAGTTTTTAAAAAATCTTTGCCTATGCTAAGGAAATTAGGAATACCAATTGCTACAACCTGGAACACGATTGATTACCTAGATTATGATGATGACTTATTTGCTGGTAGACCAAATACCTATGGAATGCGCTGGTCAAATATTGCAATTCAGCAATCAGACCTTTTGATTTCAGTTGGGGCAAGGCTTGGTTTACAGCAAACTGGTTTTGCTTGGGATGAATTTGTACCAAATGGTAAAATTGTACAAGTTGATATTGACAAATTTGAATTAAATAAAGCTAATCCAGGAATTGACCTTAAAGTTCTTGCAGATGCTGGCGAATTTTTGAATGAATTTGTACTTAACTACGAAATAAATAGCGAAGCAAATTTCACTCCTTGGTTGAATTTCATTTCAGAAGTAAAAAACTCACTCCCAATAGTTGATCCAGGAAATCAGCTCTTTGACGGATATGCAAACCCATTTAAGGTTGTATATGAGTTAGGAACCTTGCTTAATTCAAATGATCAAGTTACATGTTGTAGCAGTGGTGGCTCATACACATCGATGATGCAGGCATTTCCACAAAAAACTGGTCAATTACTGACTAATAATAAAGCTTTAGCAAGTATGGGTTATGGTCTTGCAGGTGCTATTGGCACCGCTTTAGCTTTTCCAGAAAAGCGAACAATTCTGGTTGAGGGCGATGGTGGTTTCGCACAGAACCTTTCAGAAATAGGTACAGTTGCAAATAATAAACTTAATCTAAAAATGTTTATTTTTTCAAATGGGGGTTATGCATCAATTAGAATCTCACAGAAAGCTTATTTTGATGGTAAGTACATTGGCTGTGATGTGACCTCTGGGTTAGAACTCCCAAACTGGTCAGAGATTTTTGATGCTTACGGAATACCTTCAGTTGAAATCTCTGATTTAATCACTAGTAGTGGAAAAGCTCTAGACTTGTTAAACGCCCCAGGACCTGCGGCATTTATAGTTAAAATCCATGAGGACCAGCCATTCTTACCTAAAGTAACTAGCACATTAAGCTCGGACGGAAGCATGAAATCAAATCCAATTCACTTAATGAATCCACCATTAGATAGCGCACTTCAGTCTAAGTTGTTTAAATATATATAAAATGAATAAAAAAATTGTAATTACAGGTGCCTCGGGCTGGTTAGGTAAGGAAACTATTTCAGTTCTTAAAAACGCCGATTACGATTTAAGGTTATTTGCCTCTGAAAAGAAAAGTATAAATCTGCTAGATAATGGAAATGTTGATGCAAACTCATTGAACTCAATTGATTTAAGCATGAGTTGTGAAGGATTTATTCACTTAGCTCACTTGACTAGGGAGAAAGTTTTAAAATTAGGTCAGCAAAATTTCATTTATGAAAATCTACTTTTAACTTCAAAGGCTGCACAGATAATTCAGAGCACAAAACCTAAGTGGGTTGTCTTGGTATCTTCTGGAGCAATTTTTGATCCGACCAATAAGGAAATTGATTCAAATATACATACAAATCCTTATGGCTTTGGCAAGCGAGTCGAAGAGCTTATATTTAGGAATGCTTGCGAAATGGTGGGTGCAAACTTGGTGATTGGTAGGTTATGGGGAGCATCTGGAAGGTTTATGATCCCAAATAATGCTTATGCTTTAAGTGATTTTATACAAAGTGCTGTTACTACTAAGCAGATTAACATCAATTCACCTTATGATGTTTTCCGAAAGTATGTAAACGCCGGCCAGTTTATGGAAGTTCTTATCAAATCCGCTCAAAATGGTCGAAATTTAACAATTAACTCTGGTGGCTTTCTAGCCGAGATTGGAGAGATTGCAAAATCTATTGCAGCAAGAGTTGATGAGGCAAAAGTAAATAGGCCTAAGTATGACGGTTCGCAAGCTAATACTTATTACCCGAAGGATGAAGATTTTAATGATCTGGCAAAGGAAATGGATATAAACCTTTTGAGCATAAATGATCAAATAGATTTGACAATAAGTGGGCATAAGCAACAATTAGCCATATAGAAATTTTAAGATTACTGGAGGATTAAATGAATAAGACCGAACGCACCATGGTTGAGATTCTTTCCCGTGGTAAGGCTGAATTTGGAGTGGTAAGTGTTAAAGCTGAGTTTGAGGCAGAGGGCACAAGACTAGAAGAGTTGCTACGCCTTGTAGATGTATCTAGAGCAGCTGGATTGCCCGTAACTGTAAAGATCGGTGGCTGTGAGGCAATTAGAGATTTACTAGAGGCAAAGCAAATTGGCGTGCGTTATGTAGTAGCACCGATGGTTGAGACAGCGTATGCAGCGAGTAAATATGTTGCTGCTAAAAATATTGTTTATACCCAAGATGAGCAAAAAGATACTGACTTTTTATTTAATATGGAAACCATAACTGGATTTGATAACCGCGAAAGCTTAATTACCGAAATTTGCAAAAAAGATGGCGCTGATGGTGTTGTATTTGGCAGAGTAGATTTTGTTGGTTCAATGGCCTGGGCTAGAGACACAATCAACCTTCAAAAAACTACAGATTACGCTCTTGAGGTTGCCAAACTTTGCAAAAAAGCTGATAAGCAACTTGTCATGGGCGGCGGTGTTTCGATTGAATCAATCGACGCTATTCGCCAGGTTCATGCTATTCGCTTAGATAGATTTGAAACACGTAAAGTTGTATTCGATACCGGTAAGGCACTTGGCTCAGATATTGAGCAAGGCTTGGTGGATGCGGTTCATTTTGAAATGCTTTGGCTATTGAACAAGCGTGATTACTACACCGGTATTGCTCATGAGGATGAGAAGCGAATTGGCATGCTTGAAGCAAGATGGGAAGAGTTAAAAAGATGGAAGAGCAAGGGTAGGCCTTAGTATTTAATTAAGGTTTTTACAGCTTAATTTGTAATCCTAAGTTTAACTTCTGTTTAAGAATATCCCCTGCCTCAACTATCTCCTCACTAAGGACAGCTGTATAGATGCGCATAGTGACCATTGGCGAGGCGTGGCCCATTAGTTTTTGAGCAGTGGTGACATGTATGCCATTTCGTTTGAGGATATAGGCATAGGTTTTACGGAGTGAGTGGATATTGACATCATGCTTATCTAGATATCTGTTGAGTGCATGTCTGGATTTAGGAAAGGGCTTGAAGTAGCCAAGGTAGGGAACAGATCTATTTGAGGTAACAGACTTAGTTAAACCATGAATAGATTTATTAATCACCACCATGCCATCTTTGATATCACTCTCAGTAAGAACTACCGCTTCACCCCACCTAAGGCCATGCAGAGCTAGGAATCTAATCTGACTGTCATACGGACCAAAGTTATGTTCCTTCATGTAATCCCAGGTCATAAACCTAGTTGGGGCAACTCTGATCTTAGGTGCCTTAATTCCCTCTATCGGACTCTCTATAATGAACCCCTGGTCAACAGCTGATCTAAAGATAGATCTAAGTGCCATCAGGGTTTGGTAATGAGTTTGCGTTGGCAATTTAGATAATGTCTTAGTTATCTCAAATCGATTTAAAGTCGTAACATCACTATTAGCAAAGTGGGGATAGATATTACGGCGTAGTGCTCCGGTGTAATTTTCATAGGTTTTATCACGCAAATCTTTTTGCGCAAGCATTACCTCTGCCAAATCTTTAAATAACATTAGAGAAACTTAAATTAAATTAATGAATTAATAAAATGCTAATTAGCATACATAACTGTTGCGTTATCAATTTGTTAACAAAAAGCATTCACATCATTACGACTACTTACCAGCAATTAGTAATCTGTATTACACAATTTATATTATCTCCGGGCAGCAAAAGATCAGGTCCCCTTTTGCAAGAGAACCTGATCCTTTAACTATTAATTAACCACTTAAAGTTAATTACTTATTACTTAACACCTAGTTTCTTCATGATCTTAGCGATAAGAGCATTAAGAGCTACGATCT
>Ga0209358_10001991_pt1 | contig 15790 bp, 16 predicted proteins | sample LauGreFa1BDMLBSN_2_FD_187574 | JGI IMG/M metagenome (GOLD analysis project Ga0209358, IMG submission 187574) | Freshwater lake microbial communities from Lake Michigan, USA - Fa13.BD.MLB.SN (SPAdes) (version 2) | ecosystem: Environmental > Aquatic > Freshwater > Lake | place: Lake Michigan, USA... | reverse complement strand
TTCATCGAGCACTTTCTCAAGGATCTGGGCATCGCCCTGGCGCAAGCCGAGCGCTCCCAACTGCAGCTGCCGGGGGCGACCTTGGCCAAGTCCCTGTATGACCAACTGTCTGCGCGCGGCCACACCCGGTCAGGGACGCAGGCCCTGTTCAAGTACTACGCGGAGCCCAAGACATGAGCATGGAGTTCAGCGGGGAGTATCGAACCCCGGTGGGTCGCGAGCGGGTCTGGGCCGCGCTCAATGACCCTGATGTCCTGCGCCGAAGCATTGCGGGGTGCAGCGAGTTGGAGCGCGCCGAGGGCGATCAATTCAAGGCGGTGGTCACGGCGCGCGTGGGTCCGATTGCCGTGAACTTTCGCGGCACGGTCCGATTGGAGGACATCGATCCGCCCCAGGGCTACACCCTGACCGGGCAAGGGCAGGGGGGCGCTGCCGGGTTTGGTCAGATGACCGCTTGGGTGACGCTCGAATCCGTGAGCGAGCAAGAGACGCTATTGCGTTATCGCGCGCAAGCGGTGGTGGGCGGCAAGCTCGCCAGTGTGGGCAGCCGCTTGGTGCATGCTCCACAACCCCAGCTATGACTTCAACGACGAACTCATTCCTGTGGGGGGGCACCTTCTGGTCGCATCTGGCGCGGCGCTGGTTGTCCGCGCCACGGTGACGGGGCTTTTATGCCCGCTGAATCAGCTCAATCTTGTAGCCGTCCGGATCCTCAATAAAAGCAATCAGCGTGGCGCTGTGCTTCATCGGACCCGGTGCTCGCACGATGTTCACGCCAAATTCCGCCAGATCGGCACACACTGCTTGAATGTCCGTCACGGCAATCGCGATGTGGCCCCACGCCGTTCCCTGCGCGTAGGGCTCGGTCTGGTCCCAGTTGTGGGTCAATTCGAGCACCGTCGAGTCATCTTCGGCGCCATAACCCAGAAAAGCGAGCGTGAACCGCCCCGTCGGATAGTCCTGTCGACGCACCAACTGCATGCCCATGGCTCCGATGTAGAAGTCCAGCGAGCGTTGCAGGTCCATCACCCGCATCATGGTGTGCAGGATTCGCGTGGGACGCTCCGTCAAGTCCATGCGCGGGTCTGCGCTCGTTTGGGTGCTGATCTCGTAGTCCATGATGTTCCCCCGGGTGCGGTTGCCTCAGTTCAGCGGGCAGCGATCACATCGATTTCGACCTTCCATTCCGGCTTGACCAGACCAGACACATACACCAGCGTCGATGCGGGCTTATGGCCATTAAGCACGCCGGTGCGCACCTTCACGAAGGTCGCGTAATCCGCGCGATCCACCAAATAGATGGTGGTCTTGACGATGTCCTGCAGCGTCATGCCAGCTTCGCCCAGGATGGCGGCGATGTTGGCCCACGTCTGACGTGTCTGCGCCTCGAAGTCGGCACTGGCGACGCCCTTGGCATCGATGCCGATTTGGCCGGCGACATACAGGGTGGCCTGCGGCGCCTTGCACAGGATGCCGTTGGAATACGAGGCGGGTTCGCCGCCCATGGACGCGGGATTGATACGTGCGATGGTCAAAGTGTTCTCCTTGTGATGAACCGTGGAATGGATCGGTCGGGGTGGGTAGGCGGTGTCCGGGTCGGCTGCATCAATTGATGAAGCCGGCCGATGGATGCGCCCGGGGAAACTTGCGGATGTAGTTCAGGAATTTGCCGAGGGACTTGTCGGCCCGCGTGAGCAAGCCCTGTCGGTAGTGAATGGTGTTCAGGATGTCCTTGTCCTCGCCCACGGTGCGGCGGCTGATTGCCAAAACCGACTCCAGATGCTCCGCCGACTTCGGTCCAGCCAGCACCAGGCTGCAGCTGAAGACGTTGTGTTGGCCGGGGCGCGGCAGGCTAAATCCCGTCACGTTGCAACGCCAGAAGCCGTCGTACATGCCCCAGCGATAGAACACGCTCGTGCCGCGGATGCCGGCGGTGTTCTCGATCGGAACATCGCCTTGGTGAAGGCCGCGGTAACTGAACTCGAAGCCGAAGTCGTACCACTTGACCAGTTCGTGGGGCTCCTCGGCCTCGAACTTGATCTTGTGCACCACTTTCAGGTGCTGCATATCGGGCGTGTTGGCAGCAAAGATCCAGGGGTCGCAGTGCAAGGTCGGACCAAACCGATACGCCGTCGACACCAGCTCGCTGTCCGCATAGGGCAGCTGCGGCAGGTCAAACAAGGGCTCCTCGCCGTTGAACACCCAGACGATCCCAAAGCGTTCCTGCACCGGGAACATGAACAAGCAGGCGGACTTGGGCGGCGGATCGCCGATGCCGGTCTTGACGCAATAGCCGTCGGCGTCGTATTCCCAGTGGTGAAAGGCACATTGCACCCGCCCGTCGACGATCTTGCCCACCGACAGGTCGGCCCCCACATGTGGGCAATAAGCGCTCATGGCCCGCACCGTCCCGTCAGGAGCGCGGAACACCACAATCTTGCCGTCCAGAAAGTCCAGGCCCAGGATCTGCCCGGGCAAGACCTCGCTGCCCAGGGCCACGGGAAACCACGATTGCGTGAAGACGCCGTCGTCGCCCTCGGCGGGCATACGCAGAAAGTGCGGCGGCGTGCGCGGCGCTCGCGCAGCTGACGAATTGGCGGGCATGCGGATGGTGTGTTCGTCCATGATGGGTCTCGAGGGTCTCGCAAGCGGGTCTAGCGGGGGATGTCCAAGGTCAGACCTGCCAGTTCAGGGGTGATCTGGATCTGGCAGGACAGGCGTGAGGTGGGTGTTACGCCCGGCAGGCTGGCCAGCATGGCGCGTTCGTCCTCTTCCGGCGCGGGTAGGCGCGATTCCCAGCCCTCGCGTAGCTGCACATGGCAGGTGCCGCACACGAGCGAGCCCTCGCACGAGGCCTCGATGTCAAAGCCGGTGGCCTTCAGGGCCAGCATCAGCGAGGCACCCACCTGCGCTTCGAACGCAAAGCCGTCGGCCTCGCAGCGTACGGTTTCTCGGGGGGATTCCATGGGCAGCACCTCAGCCCGCCTCAGACAGCGTGGCGCCGGCTGCCTCGCGCCGCTCCCAGAACACGACCCGCGCCTGCACCCAACGCACCAGGCTGCTGGCGGTGATGCCAATGATCGACAGCGACACCACCGACGCGAACATGGTGGCCACATCAAAGGCGAGGGTCGAGGACTGAATCAGGTAGCCCAGACCTTCCTTGGAGGAGACGAATTCGCCGACGACCGCGCCGATCAGCGCCAGTACCACGCCAATTTGCAGGCCCGCGAAGATCGAGCCGGCAGCCGAGGGCAGCTTGACCTGACGAAACACGTGCAGCCGCGACGAGCCGAAGGCCTTGTACAGGCGCAGCAGGTCGGGGTTGGCCGACCGAAAGCCATAAAAGCTGTTGATGAAGACCGGGAAGAAGCAAATCAGCGCCACCAGCACCATCTTCGAGCTGACGCCGAAGCCGAACCAGACGATCAGCAGCGGCGCCAGTGCCACCTTCGGGATCGATTGAATGGCGACGACGATGGGCATGAGGGTGCGTTCGATCCAGCGCGATTCGGCCACGATGGCGCCAGCGATCAAGGCGATGGTGCAGCCGATGCCATAGCCCACCACCACTTCATAGAGGGTGGTGACCAGATGCTTCCAGTAGGTGCGCTCGGTGACGTAGCCCGCCCACAGGGCGGTCCCCACATCAGCGGGCCGCGGCAGCAGATAGGTCGGCACCTGCAGCCAGACGACGGCGCGGTCCCAGGCCAGGAGTAGGAGGGCCACTGCCGTCAATGGCAGCAGGATGGCGAGCAGCCGGTCTTTCATGAGCGGGTCTCCGGTTCGCTGGCCGGCGCGCGAAAGTGGGCGCGTAGGCGGTTGCAGATGGCGTTGAATTCGGGTGATCCCAGCGTGTCCAGTCGGCGCGGGCGTGCGATCGGCACCTCGATCACCTCGATCACCGTACCCGGTCGCGCCGACAGGACGACCACGCGATCGGCCAGATACACGGCTTCCGGAATGGAGTGCGTGATGAACAACACCGACTTGCCGCTTTGCATCCACATCGCCTGCAACTCGTCGGTCATATGCTCGCGCGTCATCGCGTCGAGTGCGGCAAAAGGTTCGTCCATCAACAGCAGCTGTGGGTCGTGCATGAAGCCGCGGGCGATGCCCACCCGCTGCTGCATGCCGCCTGAGAGTTCGTGGGGGTAGTGGTTCTCAAACCCCTCGAGTCGGACCATTCGAATGAGTTCGCGCGCGCGGGCCCGATGGTCGTCCACAGACAGGCCCATCGCCTGCATGGGCACCAGTACGTTTTCGAGCACGGTCTTCCAGGGCAGTAGCGTGGGCTGCTGGAACACGATGCCCACATCGCGGCGCGGCGTGCTCACAGGTTCGCCGCAAATCGCCACCTGGCCACCGGAGGGTGCCAGCAGCCCGGAGGCGATATTGAGCAGCGTGGACTTACCGCATCCCGAGGGCCCCAGAACGGCGACGAACTCGCCGTCCGCTACTTCCAGGCTCAGGTCACGCAGTGCAGTCAATGGCCCCCGCGCCGAGGCGTAGGTGACGGTAAGCTTCTCAATCGAAAGGCGCGGTGCCGTCATGGCTTCCAGGCCCGAGCCTGGCGGATCACCGCTTGGGGGTCGAATTTGTTGTATTCCGCGACCAACTCGTTCGTGTACAGCGAGGACATGGGGATGTTCTCGTTCGTCACTTCGCCGCCTTCCTTCAGAGCGGAGATGAGCAGCTTCCAGTCCCGATCGGCATAGGCGCCCCACTGGCGGGGTTCGCCCGTTCGGAAGTAGGTGACGTTGTCGATGCGTGGCTTCATGATGGCCAGCTCCTTGCGCAGGATCTCGGCCTCGGTGCCGACCTTCGGCTTTTGCTCGGGATAGTGCTTCCAGAAAGCCTGCAGGCAACCGGTCATATTGGCCTCGCAGGCCACCGAGCCCTTGGATACCGCGCGGCCGAAGCGGGCAATCAGTTGCGGATTGTCTTTGAGCAGCTTGTCGGTGACTTCAAAGCCGTGGCTGGACATGCCCTGAAACTCCTTGGGCATCTCCAGGCGGCGAATGGGCGTGCCGCTGACCTCCAGCGCGGCGTGGGCGCTGTCCCAAAGGTTCAGGGCTTGGATCTGGTTGGTCTTGAGCGCCTGAAAGGCCTGCCCGCCAAAGCCGACCGGCTGCAGGTTCACCCCTTTCCAGTCCACGCCCGATGCAGCCAGGATGGCTCGGGTGGTGTAGACGTTGCCCGACCCCAGGGACACCACGCCGATGCTCTTGCCTTTGAGGTCTGCAAGCGTGCGCACGGGGCTGTCGGCGGTGACGGCGAACTCCCATACCGAGTTGCGCAGGTAGTTGTAGACGAACTTGAGGGGGAAATTCTGTTTACCCGGCTGGCGTGCGATCACCAGGGGCTCCATGCTGGCACCGGCCGCATGGATCTGACCCGACAGCAGCTGCGGAATGATCACGCTCGAGCCAGAGAGCGGCACCAGTTCGACCTGGATATTTTCTTGGTCGAAGTAGCCCAGTTCCTTGGCGAAGACGAAGTTCGCGATCGCGGAGCTGATGGCCGAAGGCACGCCATACACAAACTTGTCCTGGGCCGCAGCAGGCACGGCCAGCGTGGCCAGCAGCGTGGCCGCTGCGATGTGGGCAATGGAACGTCGAAGCATGTCAAGTCTCCTGGTGGGGGTTGAAGCGAAAAGGGGTTTCATGGGTGACGGGCGTCGCGGGCCCGGCGCAGTGCGCGCGCCGTGACGGCAATGATCATGTCGACCTTGGCGGCGTTATCGCGCAGGGGCAGCGCGCCATAGACCACCTTGCGCGCGACCGCTTCGATACGCGCATCGCTCAGGTCGGCGCCTGCAGCGAGCAAGGCACGCTCGGCATGGACAGCTCGCATCGGCAGGGGCGATACGGCGCCCAGCGAGATCCGGGCGCCGGTGAGCGTATCGCCCGTCCACGTCAGGCGAACGCCGGCTGAAGCCTCAGCGAAATCGCCGCGCCACTGGGCGTACTTCTCATAGACCTGAGTGGCGCTGGCCACTCGCGGGATCTCGATGGCGACGATGATCTCCTGGGGCGACACGGTGGTTTCGCCCGACCAGCGATAGAAATCCGCCATCGCGATCCGGCGCGCACCGGCCTGGCCCTGTACCAGCACCTGGGCGTCCAGCGCGGTGAGCGCGGGCGCGAGATCGGCCACGCAGGGCGCCGCGCAGCGACCTGCGCCCAGGATGGAGTGGTGACGGCTGTCACCGGAAACTGCGTAACAGGGGCAGGACACACCGCCGTTCTTGTAGCAAGGCAATGCGCTTCGAAAAAACCAGCAACGTTTCTCCTGCGACAGATCGCCGGCCACGGTGGCCACGTTGCGGATCTGACGGGTGGCGATCAGGTCGGCGGCCTCGCACAGCCCGGGCAGGGCGGCGCGCAGGGCGGCGTGGTCGGTCAGATCGGCCAAGGTGACTGCCGCACCGATCCGAACTTGGTGTTCTTCGATCGTGATCCCGCCCAGGCCCGCCGTGCGTGATATGTCGACGACGACATCGGGTGCATAGACGCCTTGTCGGATACCAGGCAGAACATCCGTACCGCCCGCGATCAGCTTGACTCGGCGGTCGGTCGGTCGCAGCAGCTGCAGCGCGTGGGCTATGTCGTCTGCGCGCGCGTAGTCCCAGGTGGACACGCGGGGCTTGGGCGTGGAGAAGGTCTCGCCCAGCTTCTTCATGGCGGGAAACAGGCCGCGCGGATAGAGGTGGCGAGCGGTCGCCACTTCCAGGTTGTAGGGCCGCATCCAGGGCCGTAGCTCGGTCTTGCGCGCTTGCTGGCGTCGCAGCGCCGCCAGCATCTTGTGCGGGGTGATCGGCAATGTGCGAAACCGGATACCGGTCGCATGTGCCACGGCGTTGGCAATTGCCGCGACGGTGGGATTGATGGAGACCTCGCCGCTAGACTTCGCGCCCAGCGGGCCGCGCGGGTCATGGGTCTCGATGTAACCCGTCTCGATCTCGGTGGTCTCGAAGATGCGCGGCACGCGGTAGTTGATCAAGGAGGTGTTCACAGGTCGTCCGTGGTCGAACACCAGGTCCTCTGACAAGGCCATGCCGATGCCTTGCACGATACCGCCATGCATCTGCCCGTCCAGCGAGGCTTCGTTAATGACGCGTCCCACGTCTTGCACCGCCACCACCTTGAGTACTTTCACATGGCCGGTCTCGGGGTCAACCTCGACCTCCGCGGCTTGTGCGCCGAATGCATAGGTCGCCGAATAGTTGCCATAGCCGGTCTTGGGATCCGGCGCAGGCTGATCGAGCTTGTGATGGCCATTGACCTTGAGCGGGCCGGTGAGGGCGGCGATCTGGGCCCAGGTCAGATGTTCATTGGCATCGAGGCGTACGCCGTCGTCGACAAATCGGATGTCATCGGCGGCGATGCCGCGCTGGGTAGCGAGCTGCTCGCGCACCTGCGCCATCAGCAGGTTCGAGGCATCGATGGCCGCGGCACCGGCCATGAAGGTGACGCGCGATGCGGCACTGCCCAGGTCGTCCGGCGCATCGTCGGTGTCCATGTGCAGCACATCGATGGCCGCGACGTCCAGGTCCAGGGTCTGTGCGACGAACTGGGCCAGCGTGGTGTTTTGCCAGGTCCCGCAGTCGGCGTTTTGGGTCGCCAGCAGGAAGCGGCCGTCGGGCCGCAGCTCCAGGCTCACGTTCGCGAAGTTGCCCTCGGCGTAGAGGATGCCGACACTGGGATTGATCATGGCGGCCACCCCGACACCTCGCCACGGCTTGGGATGGGCGCGCTTGTCCTGCCAGCCGATGCGCCGCTCGACCTCTTGCAGGCAATCGACCAGACCGCAGGTGGAGATCTCGAAGCCCTGCGGTGTCACATCGCCCGGTTGATTGGCAATCTCGATGCGGTAGGCGATCGGGTCCTTGCCCAGGACATGCGCCAGTTCGTCGATCTGCGTCTCCAGTGCCCAGATGATGTGCGGGGCGCCCATGCCGCGGTAGGAGCCGCCCGAGACCTTGTTGGTGTAGACCAGCTTGCCGTCGAATTCGACCGCCCCGACCTGATAGAGATTGGCGGTTCGCTGTCGCACGGCGGAAACATAGGCGGGCCCCATGTGGGTGAAGGCGCCGTTGTCCACCAGGTAGTGATTGCGCCGCGCCAGAATCTTGCCGTCGGCAGCGACCGCGGTCTTCAGGGTCATGGTCTTGCCGTGATCCGTCTTGCCGCTGATGAATTCTTCCTTGCGTGACAAGACGATCTTCACCGGCGCGCCGGCAGCGCGCGAGAGCAATGCCGCGATACCAATCGGCTCAGGGGCCTGCGACTTGCCGCCAAAGCCGCCGCCAATCTCGATGGCATGCACGCGCACCTGCTTGCGATCCAGCGCCAGGATGTGCGCTATCTCCTTGCGTACGAAAAACGGCGACTGCGTTCCCGCCCAGATGTCCATGTGCTGCGCCGCCGAGTCCCAGGTCGCGACGACCGCATTGGTCTCCATGCACACGGGTGCCACGATGCCGTGGGTGTAGGTGCCTTCGACGGTGTGGGCGGCCTGCGCGAAGGCGGCTTGGGTGTCACCCCATTCGGCCAGGGTGTGCTGTGCCACGTTGGGTGACAGTCCGTCCTTTTGATGCAGCACGGGTGCACTTGTCGCCAGCGCCTCGTGCACGTCGTAGACAGGCTTGAGGACTTCGTAGGTCACCTCGATGGCGGCAGCGGCGGCTTGTGCATGTTCCAGCGTGTCGGCGGCCACGGCCGCCACCTCTTCGCCGACGAAGCGCACGATCCCGCGGGCAAAGGGATAGCGATCGGCGTACCGCGGTCCGGCGTGCAGGTAACGCACATCGGCCTGCGTCCCGGTTAAGACGGCGGCGACCCCCGGCATGGCGGCGGCACGCTCGGTGTCGATGGCGACGATGCGCGCGTGGGGATGCGGGCTGCGCAAGATGGCGCCCCACAGCATGCCGGGCAGAGTGTAGTCGTGCGTGTAGATGGCTCGGCCGGTGACCTTGGCCAAGGCTTCTTTTTGTGGCGCTGTGGCCTTGCCTATATGGCGCATGGTCAGGTCGCCGCGCGCTGCGCCAAGGCGTTGGCGGCTTCGATGATCTTGCTGTAGCCGCTGCAGCGGCACACATTGCCTTGAAGCGCCACCCGGATCGCATGCTCGGTGGGCGACGGGCACTGCGCGAACAGTGCCGACAGCGACATCACCACACCGGGCGTGCAAAAGCCGCACTGGAAGGCGCCATGGTCGATCAGGGCCTGCTGGATGGCCGACAGCGTCCCGCCGTCTTCGGCTTGAGACTCGATCGTGCGGATCTGGGCGCCCTCGGCCCGCATGGCGGGCACCAGGCAGGCGCACACTGCGCGGTCGTCCAGGAGCACGGTGCAGGCGCCGCACTCGCCAGCGTTGCAACCCACCTTCGTGCCGGTGAGGTTCAGAGCGTCACGCAGCACCTGGGCCAGGCTGTCGCAGCCGCGGGCTTGTACGGGGTAAGTGTTACCGTTGACCATTAGTCGGATCTCGCGCGGTACCAGGCTCACCAAAAGTTCCTTGTTCGCTGATCAGCCGGGTTGTCGACCGGGACTCAGCATTAGGATACGTGGACACGCAGTGCTACGGAACCCCTTTCGGGGTGACAAAAAATGGGTCTGGACAAGCAAAAAACTTGGGCTGCTGACAAAGAGGCATCGACCACGGCCAAGACCCACGCGCGCGTGTTTCGCCGCAAGCGGCTGCCGCCGCTGAAAGCGCTCAAGGCCTTTGAGACGGCGGCCCGTCTGGGTAGCTTCGCGCGGGCGGCCCAGGAGCTGTATGTGACGCAGACGGCCATCAGCCACCAGATCAAGCTATTGGAAGAACATCTGGGCTGCCTGCTGTTTGAGCGACGGCCCAATGGGCTGGCCCTCACGCCGCAAGGCCACGCGATCTATCCCTCGATCTTGGCCGGGTTCGAGCATTTCGAAGCGGCGATGACCCTGCTGCCCCGCCCGGTACCCGCCGCGGCGCAGGTGCTGGTGGTGAGCGCCTTGCCCTCGTTCACGCAGGAATGGTTGATGCCGCGTCTGGTGGACTTTCGTGCACGTTGGCCGGAGATCGATGTATTGATTCAGACCGACTACCACATGGCCGACCTCTCCGGGGAGGGCGCCGACGTGGCGATTCGCTTCGGGCGCGGGGGCTTTGGCGACGACCTGCGCGCCGATCTGCTGTCGACGGAGACCGTCACCCCGGTGTGCAGTCCATCGCTGTTAAAGCGAAGGGTAGGGGACTATGCGCCGCAGGAGCTCGCCTCGTTCACGCTGCTCAATTCGACGGTACGCATGGTGCACGAACCCTGGATGTCCTGGGACCTGTGGCTGGAGGAAGTGGGCATGGATGCCAGCGATGTCGCGACGGGCCCGCGCTTTTCCGACCCGTTGTTGATTCTGCGTGCCGCGATGGCCGGCGGTGGCATGGTGCTGGGTCGCAGCATGCTGGTGCATGACCACTTGCAGGTCGGGCGGCTGGTCGCGCCCTTCCGGGACTGGGTCAAACCGATCTTGTCGTCCTATTACGTGGTGAGCACCAGCGAAAAGGCCAAGTTAGAGCGGGTGACCGTGTTTCGTGAGTGGTTGCTGGAGACCGCGCGCAGACAGGCGCCGAGTGCCGTTCAGGCGAGCTAGCCGACGATCGCTCGCCTGTCCGGGGCAGGCGCCCCTCATTCCGACTTCACCCCGGCGGTCTTGACCACCTTGGCCCATTTGTCGACCTCAGACATCAGGTAAGTGCGCGCCTCGGTGGGCGACGAGGTCCAGGCTTCAGCGCCTTGCTCCTGCATCTGCTGCTTGACGTCTGCGCTGTTCAAGGCGCGATTGAGTTCGGTGTTGAGCCGGGCGATCACGGCGGGCGGCGTGCCTCGGGCGGCGTACAGGGCATGCCAGTTGTCGGCTTCGAAGCCCGTCAGACCGGCTTCACTCACCGTCGGAATCTCCGGTGCTGCCGATGAACGCTTGGTGGATGTGACGGCCAGTGCCTTGACCTTGCCCGCACGAATCTGCGGCATGGCCGGTGGCATGCCGGCAAAGAACAGATCGGTCTCACCCGCCAGCACCGACTGGGTAGCGGGGCCGCCCCCCTTGTAGGGGATGTGGGCCAGCTTGACCGCCCCCATCAACTGGAACAACTCGCCAGACAGGTGCTGCGGGCTGCCATTGCCCACCGAGGCGTAGTTCAACTTGCCCGGATTCTTCTTGGCCAGTGCGAGCAGGTCGGCCAGGCTGTTGACACCGAGGGCGGGCTTGGAGATCAGCACCAGCGGAACGGAGGCGACCATGCCCACCGGCTCGAAATCACTGGGCGCAAAACCCAGCCCCGGCTGCATGCTGGGCGCAATCGCCACCGAGACCGTTGCCATCAGCAGCGTGTTGCCATCGGGCTCGCCCTTGGCCACCGCCTGCGCCGCAATGTTGCCCGATGCGCCGGCCCGGTTTTCGACGATCACGGGCTGGCCGGTGTTTTCGGTGAGCTTCTTGGCCAGGATGCGGGCCAGGATGTCGGGCGCGCCCCCGGGGGCAAAGCCCACCAGGATACGCAAGGGTTTGTTCGTGGGCGCTTGCGCCAAGCTAGGCAGGGGCAAGAGGGCGCTCGCGGCAAACAGGGCAACAAATGCAGATCTTTTCACAGTGTGTCTCCTTAGGACTTGTATCGATCAGAAGCGAGATGGAGGGCAGACAAAATTCGCTGCGGCGTCGCAGGCAGCCCGTACAGCGAAGCGCCCAGTGGCCGCAGGGCGTCGTTGATGGCATTCAGAACCGCCGCCGATGCGCCCGCAACGCCGGCTTCGCCCGCGCCCTTGGCGCCGAGCTCGGAGGTGGCGGTGGGCGAGCAGGTGTGGCCCACCACGATGTCTGGCATCTCGCGCGCCAGCGGCACGTGGTAATCGGCCAGGGTGCAATTGAGTAACTGCCCCTCGGGGCTGTAGAGGCATTGTTCGTAGAGTGCGGCGCCGATGCCTTGTACGACACCGCCGCGTACTTGTTCGTCGACCAGCAGGGGGTTGATCACGGTGCCGCAGTCTTCCACCACCCAATGCCCCAGCAGGCGCACATCGCCGGTTTCGGGGTCGACCTCGACGTGGCTGCCCTGGATGCCGTTGGTACAAATACCGTCATAGGTGCGCTGCGCGTAGCTGGCGTGCACGGCCAGTTCAGGGTTGAAGCCCGCTGGAATCTTCTCGGTGTTGAAGTGCGCGATGCCCGCCAACTCCTGCAGCGATATGCGGGCTTGTGTAGACCCTGCATCCACGACCTGGCTGTCTCGGATTTCGAGTGTGGCGACGTCGCAGCCTAGCAAGACGGCGGCAAACGCGAGGACGTTGCGACGCAGGGTCTTGGCCGCCTGCAAGACCGCCTCGCCGCCGATGCCGGTGCCCCGTGACCCCCAGTTGCCGCCGCCATAGGGTGCGACATCGGTGTCGCCCAGGCTGACCCGGATGGCGTCTATTGACACACCCACTGTCGTGGCCACAATCTGGGCGCAGACCGTGTTCGCTCCCTGACCGAACTCGTTGATGCTGGCAGTACAAAAAATGGTGCCCGAGGGCAGCAGGCGCAGCGCGCAGGTGTCCTGCGAGGCGATGGCGACGCCGCCGCGGCCGTAGGTCGCAGACGAGGGGTTGGACATTTCCAGAAAGCTGGCCAGCCCGATGCCGCGCAGAACACCCTTCGCGCGCCCAGCGGCTTGCTCTTGGCGCAAGCCTGAATAGTTCATCAGCGCGAGCAACTTGTCATGCGCCTCGTGCTGCGACAGTCGCTCCAACACCGGGCCGGTTACCAGCTTCTTGGGGAAGGCCTCGGGCGCGATGTAGTTTCGACGGCGAAACTCCGCACTGTCCATGCCGATGGCGGCTGCGGCCTGTTCGACTAGGCCCTCGGTGACCATGCAGGCCACCGGATGCCCCACCGAGCGGTATTGCCCGTACATGGCCTTGTTCTGAAACACCACGCGGGTGCTGCCTCGGTAGACGTCCACTCCGTACGCGGCCCCCACCAGGTTGATCACCTGCCGGCCTTCGTTCACACCCCCACGCGGGTAGCTGCCAAAGGGGCCCAGGCTTTGCAGATCGTCCATCTCGATGGCCTGGATCTGACCGGCCTTGGACACCGCCATGCGCGCATGCACTCGGTGGCCGCGGGCATGGAAATCGGACATGAAGGATTCCATCCGGTCGGCCACAAACTTGACGGGCCGACCCAGCATCTTGGACAGGGCCACGGTGGCCATCTCGTCGCCGTAGACGTGGATCTTCAGACCGAAGCTCCCACCGACATCGGGCGCGATCACCCGCACCTGGCTCTCGGGAACCTGCAGGTGGTGCGACAGCATCCAGTGCATCATGTGCGGCACCTGCGTCGAATGCCACACGGTGAGTTGGCCATCGCCCGGGTTGAAGCTGGCCAGGATGGACCGCGGCTCCAGGGTCACATGGGTGTGGCGGCTGGTGGTAAAGGTGGCCGCGACGACCGCGTCGGCCTGTGCGAACGCCGCATCGACATCGCCGCTTTCCACCTGTCGCTGCCAGCACAGGTTGGTACCCAGCTCGGGATGAATGAGCGGGGTGTCCGGCAACAAGGCGGCCTCTTCATCGACCACGGCGGGCAGTTCTTCAAAGTCGATTTCCACGCGTGCGGCGGCGTCTTCGGCCTGCGCGCGCGTCGCCGCCACGATGGCCACCACCGGCTCGCCGTTCCACCGCACACGCTCCATGGCCAGTGGCCACTGGGGCACAGACTGCATCCCCTGCAGGTGGGAAATCACGCCCACCCAGGGCCGGCACAGCGAGGCCAGTTCGGGCCCGGTGACGACGCACAGCACGCCGGGTGCCTGGCGTGCCTGTTGGGTGTCGATGCTCTGAATCTTCGCGTGGGCATAGGGGCTACGGACGAACACGGCATGCACCATGCGAGGCAGGACCACATTGTCGACGTAGCAGCCCTTGCCCTCCAGCAGCCGCCGCAGATCCTTGCGGGGCAAGGCCTGGCCGACATAGCCTGAGGCGGGGGAGGTGGGTGTGCGCGCGTCCACCTTCAAGCCCCTTCTTTCTTGCGGCGCAAGGCGGCGGTGTTGATCACTGCATCGACGATGGCCTCGTAGCCGGTGCAGCGGCAGTAATTGCCAGACAGATGCTCACGGACTTCGGCGCGCGAAGGATTCGCGTGGTGTTCGAGCAGGTGCGCCGCGGTCAGGATCATCGCGGGCGAGCAAAAGCCGCACTGGGCGGCGTTGCGCTCGACAAAGGCGTCGACCAGATCCGTGACGCGGTGGCTCTGGACGGCACCTTCGATCGTCTCGAGGGTGGCGCCGTCCGCCTGGGCCGCCAGTACCAGGCAGCCGCGCACAGGCTGTTGATCGAGGATCACCGTGCAGGAGCCGCACACGCCGTGCTCGCAGCCCAGGTGCGTGCCTTTGAGTTCCAGGTGCTCACGCAGGAAGTCGGCCAGATGTTGGCGCGCTGGCACCTGCGCGTGAACGGGCTGTCCGTTGACGGTGCAGGTGAGGGTGACGGTGTCCTCGGGCTCACGCATGTTGTCCGCCTAATTCGAGAAGAGAGCGCCGCAGCAAGACGCGCAGCAAATGCATTTTGGTGTTGCTGTCATGGTAGGTGTCGGCAAAGGGCTCGACGTCCTGGGCGAGGGCGTGTGCCGCATCGTGAATCGTCTTCGTGTCCAAAGGCGCATCGGCGAGGGCCGCCGCCGCATGGGTCGCCAGCGTGGCCCGGTCTGCCACGCCAAACAGCACGATCCGCGCAGACTGCACCCGGGCCTTGTCCATCACCGCCTGAATGGCGACGCCGGCGGTGGCGAAGTCGCCGCTGCGCCGGGCGAACTCGCGAAAGACAAAGCGCTCGTTCGGCCCGGGGCGCTTGAAATGCGCGCCCACCAGAATCTCGCCGGGCTCCAGGGCGGTCTGGTACAGACCCAAAAAGAAATCATCAGCGGCAATTCGCCGCTCGCCGCGGTGCCTCGGCCGCCGGGTCCGACAACGACACGCTGCCGCCGTAGGTGCCGCGCGCGCGTATGGGCGGATGCGCCACCCAGGGCATGGCCTGAAACAGCAGGGGCGCGCAGGTCTGGACCTGCGTGGAGTGTTCGACCTGCGCATGGCGAACCGTGGCGCCGATGCGGATGCCGTCGGCGGTCTCTTGGATGCCTTGCAACTCGCTCAGTCGTCCGATGTCCACCAGCACCGCCGGCGCGGACAGGCGCAGGGCCAGCGAGGGCAGCAGGCTTTGTCCGCCAGCCAGCAGGCGCGCGTCGTCGCCATAGCGCGCGAGCACCTCGAGCGCCTCATCGAGCGTCTGCGGTCGGATGTAGCGAAAGCTGGACGCTTTCATGCAAGAAGGTCTCCGGAAAAATTGACATGACGTTATATAACGTTATACTTTGTGTCAAGCCCTTTTCATGGAGAGAAACTTGCAACTCACCGATACCGAACGCGCGATGCTGGCTGGCGAACACGGCGAGGCGGTGCGCAAGGCGATCGCGCAGCAAATCGAGGTCGGAAAGTTTTTTGGCGCGCCCCGGTTCGTCGAGGTCACGAACGTACACATGATGGGCGACGTCGAAGTGATGGGGGACAACGGTATCCGTTTCCTGCGTCAGGCCACCGCCGACGGCGCACGCGCGGTGCGCCCGCTAACCACCAACGCCCGCTGCGTGGACTTTGCGTGGGCTCATGGCTTTGGCCAGTCCGAGCAGGTCACCCAAAGCGAGCGCGAGATCATCTCCCACCTCGAAGGCGTGGGGGCCACTGCGGTGGATACCTGCATCAATTACCAGAC
>Ga0209358_10001990_pt1 | contig 15799 bp, 17 predicted proteins | sample LauGreFa1BDMLBSN_2_FD_187574 | JGI IMG/M metagenome (GOLD analysis project Ga0209358, IMG submission 187574) | Freshwater lake microbial communities from Lake Michigan, USA - Fa13.BD.MLB.SN (SPAdes) (version 2) | ecosystem: Environmental > Aquatic > Freshwater > Lake | place: Lake Michigan, USA... | reverse complement strand
GTCGGTCTGGTCGCGGCAGGGGGGTGATGCGGAGGCGCTGGGCATCGCCGCGCGGATTGCCTTCGTGCTCGACGGCACAAATCCGACGGTGAGCGGACATCGGGTCGTGTTGCTGCGGGTGACGGCCCATGAGGTCGGACGACCAACAAAAGACGGTTTGCGTCGCGCCTTGGTGCGGTTTCAGGCGCTTACCGAAGTCATCGTTTGATTTTGGACAGGAGGGAGAAATGGCCGCACAGGCAGGGAAAGATTTGTTGCTCAAGCTGGATGACGGCACGGGTGCGTTTATCACGGTTGCGGGGCTGAGAACCCGGCAGCTGACGTTCAACGCCGATAGCGTGGACATTACGAGCCAGGAATCGAGCGGGCGCTGGCGCGAATTGCTCGCGGGGGCGGGGATCAGGCGGGCGGGTGTGAGCGGGTCGGGTGTTTTTCGCGACGAGACATCGGACGCGCAGATGCGGCAGGTGTTTTTCGATGGCGTGATCCGCAATTGGCAGATCATCGTGCCGAGTTTCGGGATCGTGCAGGGGGCGTTTTTGATCACGGCACTCGATTACAAGGGCGATTATGCCGGCGGCGTGACGTTTGACGTGTCGCTGGAGAGCGCGGGCGCGCTCAGCTTCACGGTGATTTAGCGCCGCGTGTTCCGGAAATGATTGGCGAAAAAGGCGGAGTGTTATAGAATGTCGAGGCACAGGAGACTCGATATGACAACGCGGAATATTACGCTGACGGCAAAGCAGGATGCGCTTGTTGACCAGATGATCCGTTCGGGTGCGTATGAAACTGCGAGCGAGGCGATCGGGGAAGCTTTGCTGGGCCTGCAACAACGGCTTGAGGCAGACGAGTCGCGGCGGGACCTGTTGAGATCCAAGATCAAAGTGGGCATTGATGCGCTTGATCGGGGTGCATTTACCGATGTCTCTGACGAGGCGCTCGACGACGCGCTCGACGATCTGGCGCGTGCACGCGGCTAGGGGCGGCCAATGCGTTACCGGCTCTCGGAACCGGCGAAATCGGATATTGCTTCCATCCTCCGGAAAAGCGAAGCCTTGCACGGGCGTGACGCACGGATTCGGTATCGGAGCGTTCTGACGGCGGCGTTGCGCAGGATTGCGCGCGATCCGACCGGACTCTCGACACGCGATGAACATGATCTCATGCCGGGCGTCCGCAGTTTTCATATCCGGCATAGCCGCGCAGAGAGCAGGGACGCGCGGGTGGGTGCACCCGTTCATGTGATTTTTTATCGTGTTGCCGAACCCAGTCTTCTCGAGATTGTTCGCGTGCTCCACGAGCGCATGGCACCCAGCAGGCACGTTGGCGGGGTAACCCCTACGGATGAATGAGGGGCGTCCTCTTTAACGGCTCTCGCGGCACCGACCGACTGACCATGATCATTTTTCGGACATCGCCGACACGCTTGCGCGTGTGCGGGAGCGGTCGTGCGAGGATTTATTACTCAAGGGAGAACTTTATGGCGAATGGGCGACGGGGTGAGATCGAGGCGGAGATTGACGGGCGGCGGATGCGGTTGTGTCTGACGCTCGGGGCATTGGCGGAACTGGAACACGCATTCGAGGCGGATGATCTGCCGGGGTTGGGGCTCCGGTTTTCGGAGGGGCGGCTTGCCGCGCGCGATCTGATGCGAGTTATTGGCGCGGGATTGCGCGGTGGCGGCCAGGAAATCAGCGATGCGGAGGTGGGTGCTTTGACCATTGAGGGCGGGCTCGAAGGGTGGATCAGGCTTGTCTCCGCGCTGTTCGAGATCACGTTTGGCGGGGCGGAGGCGGCCACGCCGCGCCCTCCAGTGCCGCAGGACGGGAGGCCGCTTCAGGCGGTCTGATCATAGTGCCGCGCGCTTTCCCCTGGGACGAGGTGATGGCGTTCGGGCTTGGCGTTCTGCGGCTAAACCCAGAAGCGTTTTGGCGGATGACGCCGCGCGAATTCTGCGCGGCCTATGAGGGTGTGAACGGGAAGGCACCGCCGGGGCCGCTCGATCATGCCGCACTTGCGGCGTTGATGTCGGCGTTTCCGGACGGGGATCAGGCCCGGTTTTCAGGCAATCAGAAAGAGGAGGTAAGGGATGCCGAATGGCTTTCATGAGGTGCGTTTTCCGCTCGCCGTGGCACTTGGCGGCAGCGGCGGACCGGAGCGGAAAACCGAGATTGTGACAACCGGCTCGGGGCGCGAGGAGCGCATTGCGCGCTGGGCGCATGCGAAGCGCAAATATGATGCGGGAACGGGGGTGAAAACGATTGCGGCGCTTGCCGAGATCGTGACGTTTTTCGAGGAGAGACGCGGGCGGCTTTTCGGCTTTCGCTGGCGCGACAGGCTCGACTGGAAATCCTGCACGGTGACGGCGCAGGTTTCCGCAAATGATCAGGTGATCGGGACGGGAAACGGGACAAAGGCGGCGTTCCAGCTTGTCAAAACCTATGGCGGGGCGTTTGCGCCCTATGTGCGGCCGATCACGAAGCCGGTATCCGGCACGGTGAAATTCGCGGTGGCAGGCATTGCGAAGGTTTTGGGCGTGGATGCGGATGTGGATGTCGCGACCGGAATTCTGACGTTCAAGCCGGGGAAAATTCCGGCGAATGGCGCAGTGGTGACGGCGGGGTTCGAATTCGATGTGCCGGTGCGGTTCGATACCGATGTGTTCGAGGTGGATTTTGCGGCGTTTGTGGCGGGTGAAATTCCGAAAATCCCGCTGGTTGAAATCGTGCCCTGAGGCAAACAGATCAAGGAAAAACGAGATGCGGAATGTGCCAGAAGGATTTTCCGGCGCGGCGATGACGCTTGCCCGTTGCTGGCGGGTGACACGCAGTGACGGGACGGTGATGGGGTTTACCGATCATGATCGCGACCTCGCATTTGACGGTGTGGTGTTTCAGGCGGGGACGGGGCTCGAAGCCGCCGACATGGAGGCGACGCTCGGCTTTAACGTGACGGGCGGTGACGTGGCGGGTGCGCTGGTCTCGCCTAGTCTCACGGAAGCGGAAATTGCGGGCGGGCGCTATGACGGCGCGCGGGTGGATGTGTGGCTTGTGGACTGGACCGCGCCGGAGCAGCGTTTGCTGATTGATAGCGGGGTTGTGGGTGAAATCAGGCGCGAGGGGCAGCGCTTTGTCGCCGAGATCCGGACTTTGTCGCACAGGCTCGACGAACGGCGCGGGCGGAGTTTCCGCAAATCCTGTTCTGCGGATCTGGGCGATGCGCGGTGCACGGTTTCGCTCATGGCGGCGGCCTACAGGTTCAGCGGAACGGTGACGGCGACCGATGGGCGCAGCTATCTCGTCGCGGTGATGAGCGGCTTTAGCGATGGCTTGTTCACGGGCGGGAAAGTGACGTTTTCGTCGGGCGCGAACAAGGATCTCGCGATTGAAGTGCGAACCCATGCGCAGACGGGGACGACGGGTGCGCTGACGCTCTGGCGACCGCCGGGCGCGACGATTGCGGCGGGGGATGCTTTTGTCGTGACGGCGGGGTGCGACAAGCAGATGTCGACGTGCCGGAACGTGTTCAACAATCTCAAAAACTTCCGCGGATTTCCGCATATGCCGGGCAATGATTTCGTGGTTCGCGCGGTCAGTGACGGCGAGGCGAACATGGATGGCGGGAGCTTTTTCCGATGAGCGCGCAGGATTTGAGCGGGGAGGATCGGCGGACGCGGATTATTGCGGAAGCGCGGGCGTGGATTGGTACGCCATACCGGCATCAGGCGTCGCTGAAAGGGGTCGGGTGCGATTGTCTCGGCCTTGTGCGCGGTGTGTGGCGCGCGGTTTATGGCGCGGAGCCGGAGGAGCCGGGGCCGTATCAGGCGGGGTGGGCGGAGGCTGCGGGTGCGGAGACGTTGAGAGATGCGTCGCGGCGGCATTTGGACGAGATTTCGCGGGATTTGATGGCACCGGGCGATCTGCTGCTGTTCCGGTGGCAGGCGCATTTGCCGGCAAAGCATCTCGGTATTCTGACGGAGGCGGAGGCCATGGTGCACGCGCATGAGCGGGCTTCGGTGGCGGAGGTTCCGCTCGGGCTTTGGGCGCGGAAAATCGCGCATGTATTCAGATTTCCCGGTTGAAGGGATGAGGTGAGACGATGGCAACTTTGGTATTGCAGGCGGCGGGATCGGCGATTGGCGGATTTGTCGGCGGGCCGATGGGCGCGATGCTCGGGCGTGCGCTTGGCGGGCTTGCGGGGAATATGGTGGACCGCTCCATGCTTGCGGGCGAGCGGACGCGGGAGGGGCCGCGCCTGACGGAAATGTCGGGGCTGACCTCGACCGAGGGCGCGTCGATTCCGCGGGTTTACGGGCGGGTGCGGCTTGGCGGCGAGATCATCTGGGCGACGCGGTTTCAGGAAACGGTGATCACAAGAGAGGAAGGCGGCGGCAAGGGCGGGTTCGGCGGGTCGGGCGTGACGACGCGGACCTATGAATATACGGCGAATTTCGCGGTGGCGATTGCGGAAGGGCCGATCTCCTATGTGCGGCGGATTTGGGCGGACGGGGCGTTGCTGGACCTGACGGCATACGCGATCCGGATTTACACGGGCGACGAGACGCAGCAGGCGGACCCGTTGATTGTGGCGAAGGAGGGGGCGGAGGCGGCGCCCGCCTATCGCGGTGTGGCTTATGTGGTGTTCGAGGGATTTCCGCTGAAAGCCTATGGCAACCGGATTCCGCAATTGTCCTTCGAGGTGGTGCGGGCGGTCGACGGCGTGAGGCAGGCGGTTCGGGCGATCAATGTGATCCCGGGGGCGGGGGAGTTTGTCTACGAGACGGCGGGCGTAACACGTTCGGACGGGGCGGGTGCGACCGTGAGCGAGAACCGGCATCAGCTTGTGGCAGCGAGTGATTGGGAGGCGTCGATTGCGCAATTGACGGCGTTATGTCCGTTGCTCGAGTCGGTGTCGCTGGTGGTGAGTTGGTTCGGAGATGATTTGCGGGCGGGAACTTGCCGGATCGAGCCGCGGGTGGAAACGGCCGTGAAAATGACGAACGGCGCCACATGGCGCGTTGGCGGGATCGAGCGCGGGGCTGCGAAGGTGGTCTCGCTGAGTGACGGCAAGCCGGCCTATGGCGGGACACCGTCCGACGCGTCGGTTCTGAAGGCGATTGCCGATCTGAAGGCGCGCGGGCTCAAGGTGACGCTTTATCCGTTCGCGATGATGGATATTGCGGCGGGCAATACGCTGCCTGATCCGTGGACCGGTTTGAACGCGCAGAAGGCCTATCCCTGGCGGGGGCGGATTACGTGCCATCCGGCACCGGGGCAGGCCGGGTCGCCCGACGGGACGGCAATGGCGGCGACGCAGATTTCGGCGTTTTTCGGGACGGCGCAACCGAGCCATTTTCAGGCGGGTCAGGATACGGTGATCTATACGGGGCCAGCGGAGTGGAGCTGGCGGCGGATGATCCTGCATTATGCAAAACTGGCCGCAATGGCAGGCGGGGTGGATGCGTTCATCATCGGATCGGAACTGATCGGGATTACGCGGGTCAGGAGTGGGGCGGGAATCTATCCGGCGGCTGCGGCGCTGGCCAGTCTGGCAAGCGATGTGAAAGCCGTGCTCGGTGCGGGGACGAAGCTGACTTATGCCGCGGACTGGACGGAGTATGGCGCGCATTCGCCGAGCACTGGCGAGGTGCGGTTTCCGCTTGATCCGCTCTGGGCGTCTCCGGCGATTGATGCGGTGGGGATCGATGCCTATTGGCCGATTTCAGACTGGCGGGACGGGCCGTTGCATCTTGATGCGGGCAGTGCGGGTTCGGTTTATGACCGGGCCTATCTCAAGGCGCGGTTTGGCGCAGGTGAGGCGTATGAGTGGTATTATGCGTCGGCTGCGGCGCGCAATAGCCAGACGCGGACGCCGATTACCGATGGCGCGGTGAACAAGCCCTGGGTGTGGCGAGCGAAGGATCTCGCGGGGTGGTGGTCGAATGTGCATCGCGAGCGGGTCGGAGGCGTGGAGTTTGCGACGGCAACGTCGTGGGTGGCGCAGGGCAAGCCGATCTGGCTGACGGAATTCGGCTGTCCGGCGGTTGATCGCGGGACGAACGGGCCGAATGTGTTTCCGGATGCGAAATCATCCGAGAACGCGCTGCCGCATTTTTCACGCGGCAATCGGGATGATCTGATCCAGACACGGCTGATCGAGGCGATGGCGGAGCGGTTCGACCCGGCGCAGGCGGGGTTTGATGCGGCGCATAATCCGGTGTCCAACGTCTATAGCGGACGGATGGTTGACCCCGCGCGGACGGCAATCTGGGCGTGGGATGCGCGGCCCTTTCCGGCGTTTCCGTCGCTTGTCGATGTGTGGTCAGATGCGGGGAACTGGCAGACGGGGCATTGGGTGAACGGGCGGTTCGAGGGCATGGCGCTCGACCGGTTGATTGCGGCGATTCTCAAGGATTTCGATGTGCCGGCGGCAAGCGAGGTCCGTGTCGACGGATATCTTGACGGGTATCTGGTTGATGCGCCGATGTCGGCGCGGGCGGCGCTGGAGCCGCTTGCGGATCTGTTCGGGTTTGATTGCTCGGCTTCAGGCGGAAGATTGCGGTTTATCGGGCAGGGGCCGAGCGGGGTGACGAGCCTCGGCGAGGATGATCTGGTGCGGGGCAAAAACGACACGCTGTTCTCGATCACGCGGACGCAGGAAAGCGAATTGCCGCAGGAGGTGCAGCTGAGTTTCAGCGACGGCGATACGGATTACCGGCGTGCCTCGGTGTTTTCGCGGCGGCTTGCGGGGGATGCCAAGCGATCGCAGGCGTCGGAAGTGGCGGCTGTTATGACGCGCTCGGAGGCGCAAAGGCTGGCCGATGTCGCGCTGCATGATCTCTGGGCGGGGCGGGAGACGGTGACATTTTCGACGCGGCCCGGCCTGATCGGGGTGGAGCCGGGTGATCTTGTTACGCTGAGCCCGTTGGATGCGTCACGTTTGTTCCGGATAACGCGGGTGACGGATAAAGGCGCGCGGACGATGGAGGCGCGGTCTGTCGAAGTGTCGGTGTATGACGGGGCGGCGCCGAAGCTCGCGCTCCCGAAACAAACGGCGCCTGCGATTGCGGGCAAGCCGCTTGCGGTGATCATTGATCTGCCGGTGGCGCAGGAGGCGGAGCCGCCTTTGCAGGTGATGGCGGTGACGGCCAATCCGTGGCCCGGGCAGATGGCCGTTTGGCGCTCGGGAGATGGCAGCAGCTACAGTTTCTTCGGGACGGTGGATGCACCCTCGATCATCGGCACGACGCTCAACAGTGTCGGGCCGGGGGTGGTCGGCCGGTGGGATCTCGGCACGACGATAGATGTGACGGTGAGTGGCGGGTCGCTGGCTTCGCCGGGTGATTTTGCGGCGTTGGCGGGGCAGAAAATTCTCGCTTTGCAGGGAAGTGACGGCAGCTGGGAAGTGTTGGCGTTCGCGATTGGCACATTGATCGGGGAGAATAGCTGGCGGTTGTCGCGGTTGATCCGCGGGCTGGGCGGTTCGGAGGCTTTGGCCGGGCGGACGGTTCCGGCAGGGGCGCGGATTGTCTTGCTCGATGCGGGTGTGCTGCCGCTGACAAGTGGCAGCAAGGCGGTGGGCGAGGCGTGGAACTGGCGCGTCGTTCCTGCGTCGCTTGATGCGCAAAATCCGGCGGCGGCGGATTTGTTTGCAACCGCAGGCAAGGCGGCGTTGATGCCGATGTCGCCTGTCCGGGCGAGCGGCAAGCGGACCACGGACGGGGTTACGCTGCAATGGGTCAGGCGGGCGCGGGTAAACGCGGACTCATGGGGCGTTGCCGAGATTCCGCTGGACGAGAGCGAGGAGAGCTACGAGATCGAGATCCTCTCGGGCGTAACTGTGAAGCGGGTTCTGACGGCTACAGGGCCGACAGTACTTTATCCGGCGGCATTGGAGCTTGCGGATTTCGGCGGGCAGCAAACGAGCCTTTCCGTCCGCATCTTCCAGATGAGCGTCAGTGTCGGACGGGGACATAGACTCGAAGCACTGATCAGCTTGTAACGATCTGAAAAAGCTCCGTTTTCATCGGTTTAGGCCGGTGATGACGATGTGCGAATTTATCCACGACCATCAATTTTAAGGAGGTAGGAATGGCCGATACAGCCAGTCTTGCGCTGCCGCTTCTTGCTGCGGCGCAGGCGCAAAAACATATTACCCATAACGAGGCGTTGATCCTGCTCGATGCGGTTGCACAAATCGCGGTGCGGGCCGTCGGTCAGAACGCACCGCCTGCAAACCCGGTTGCGGGGGACCGGTATCTGGTGGGATCGACGCCGACGGGGGCCTTTGCCGGGCAGGCGGCAAAGATCGCGGCCTATGACGGCTCCGCCTGGCGGTTCATGACGCCGAAAGCGGGCTGGGTGATGACCAATACCACTGATTCTTCGGTGAGTTTCCATGACGGATTGGCATGGCGGAACATCGCCTCTGCGATCAAGAAACTGGACAATCTGACAGGGTTGGGCGTGGGCACGGCGTCGGATGCCAATAATCCGCTCGCTGTCAAAGTGAATGACGCCTTGTTTGCCGCGCGCGGAACCGGCGAGAGCGGGACGGGCGATCTGCGGTTCAAGCTGAACAAGGAAGCTGCTGCCAAAACCGTCTCGCAGCTTTACCAGACGAATTACAGCGGACGGGCGGAGGCGGGCCTGATCGGGGATGATGCATGGCGGTTGAAAGTGTCGTCGGACGGCGCGATTTGGCGCGATGCGCTGGTGGTGGCGCCGGCGACGGGGGCGGTGCGGATGGATCTGATCCTTTCGGGCCGCGCGATGCAGGGCAATACTGGCAGGATCGAATGCGATTTTGCGAGTTCGAGCGCGGTCGGCATGGTGCTGACCGATACGGGGGCGGCGGCAAGTGCAACGGCTCTGGCGCTGCGCAAGAACAATGCGCAGGTGGGCGCGATCACGCTCAGCACGACGGGAGCGACCTACAGCACGACGTCGGATTACCGGTTGAAGCAGGATGTAACGCCGATTGAGGACGGGTTGGCGCGGGTCGGGGCGCTGAAGCCGTGCCGGTTCGCGTTCAAGGTGGAGCCTGACCAGCGCGTTGACGGCTTCATCGCGCATGAAATGGCGGAGGTGGTGCCGGAGGCTGTGATAGGCTTGAAAGACGGCATAAACGAGGAGGGGCAGCCCGTCTATCAGGCGGTTGATGCGGCGCGGTTGATCCCGATTTTGGTGTCGGCGGTGCAGGAACTTGCGCGGCGTGTGGCTGTGCTGGAGGCACGGGCATGAGCGGCGGGTTTGAGGCTTGCCTGCCCTTGCTGTTGGCGCATGAGGGGGGCTTTGTCGAGCATCCGGATGATCCGGGCGGGGCAACAAAATTCGGCATTACGGGCCGGACATTGGCGCGTTTCCGCGGCGCGAAGGTGACGCGCGAGGCGGTGATGGCACTCACACGGGACGAAGCGGGGGAGGTCTACCGGACGCATTATTGGGACAAGATCAGCGGCGATCACTTGCCGGCAGGGATTGATTACGCCGTTTTTGATGCGGCGGTGAATTCCGGTGTTCGGCAGGCGACGCTCTGGTTGCAGCGCGCGCTCGGTGTGACAGCCGACGGCGTGATCGGGCCGGTGACTTTGGCTGCGGCGCAAAAGGCCGATCCGGAAACGGTGATTGCCGCGATTTGCGACAAAAGGCTGATCTTTTTGCAGCGATTGAAGACTTGGCCCGCTTTTGGCCGTGGATGGTCGAAGCGGGTTTCCGAGGTTCGCCTCAGGGCGATCCACAGGGCGGATGAACGCCGCTCTTTCAATGAACAATATCAACAGGAGACAAAAATGAATGATACGCAGACATTCTTTGCCAGCCGAACGGTTTGGTCGAATATTATCGGGCTTGGTGCACTGGCTTTGTCGGTGACGGGTTATCCAACTGTCGGGATCGACGCTGGACAGGTGACCGACGCGGTGATGCAGATCATTGCGGCGGGAAGTTTTGTGGCGTCCACCGTGTTCAGAATATTATCAAAGAAGAAGATTGCACTCTAACGCCATTCAGGTTTCGTTCACGGGGGAGCCGTTACGAGGTGACGATGCGTGATATCGTGAATGCCGCCTTGATGATGACAGTTCTGACCGCCAGTCTCACCGGACTGGCGGGTTTTGCTGTTGCAGGCGAGGAGCCAAAGGCCTGCTTCAGCGAGAAGGAATTGCGCGAGGCGGTTGCGGCAAAATCTGTTGTGCCGCAGATTCAGGCGGTGCGAGCGGCAAAAAACGCGACGAGCGGGGATGTTGTGCGGGCGCGACTGTGCACATTCGAGGCAGGCATCGCCTATCTGATCACGACATTGACGCGGGACGGAAAAGTCGTGCAGGTGAAGATTGATGCGGTAACGGGTAAGCCGCTCGGCGTGCAGTAAACAGGAGACTTCAGATGCGGCTGCTGGTTGTCGAGGATGACAGGGATCTGAACCGGCAGCTTGTGAAGGCGTTCGAGCAGGCGGGCTATGCCGTTGACGAAGCCTTTGACGGCGAGGAAGGTGAGTTTCTCGGCGAGACGGAGCCTTATGACGCGGTGGTGCTCGATATCGGCTTGCCCGGCAAGGACGGTGTTGCCGTTCTCGAAGCCTGGCGCAAGGCGGGGCGCAAAATGCCGGTGCTGGTTCTGACAGCGCGTGACCGGTGGAGCGAGAAGGTGCAGGCCTTTGACGCCGGCGCCGATGATTATGTGACGAAGCCGTTTCATCTCGAGGAAGTGCTTGCGCGTTTGCGGGCTCTCGTGCGGCGCGCATCCGGGCATGCATCGAGCGATCTTGTGTGTGGGCCGGTGCGGATTGATACGCGGACGAGCCGCGTGAGCGTGAATGATGTGACAATCAAGCTGACATCGCTGGAATATCGCCTGATTTCCTATTTGATGCATCATGCAGGACGGGTCGTGTCGCGGACGGAGTTGGTCGAGCATCTCTATGATCAGGATTTTGACCGCGACTCGAACACGATCGAGGTTTTTGTCGGGCGGTTGCGGAAAAAGCTCGGGGTGGATGCGATCCGGACGATCCGCGGGTTGGGCTATGTGCTTGAACCGCCGGGGACTGGTGTGACGCCTTCGGCAAGCGCGGGATAGGGCGGCCTTGGCGCGCAGATTTTCAATCGCGACACGCTTGTTTGTTTCCGCCGCCGTGTGGAGCATCGCGATTCTCGTTGTCGCGGGCTTTGTGCTGTCAACGATCCAGCGGCGGGTGACGGAACGCAGCTTTGACGAGCGTTTGCAGGTGTATGTGCAGACAATGGCGGCGAATATTGCCGTGCGGAACGAGAATAATGTGATCGATCCGTTCGGGCTCGGGGATCCGCGGTTCTCGCTGCCGCTCTCGGGGTGGTACTGGCAGGTGACGCGAAGCGATGTCGATCCGCCGGATATTACCACGTCGATCTCGCTCTTCGGCGGAAGATTGCCGCGGATCGAGGAAGTAACGATGACGGCGAACGGCAAAGACCCGTCGGAAGGGTATGTGACGGGGCCTGACGAGCGGCGGTTGCGGATGCTGGAGCGTAGCCTCGAAATGCCGGACGGGGCGAAATATCTGGTGCAGATTGCCGCGAATTCGGAAGAAATCGAGACGAATGTTGAATCCTTCCGGTGGGCGATGACGGTGAGTTTCGCGCTTCTCGCTTTGGCGCTTGGCGTGACGACGGCGTTTCAGGTGCGGTTCGGGTTGCTGCCGCTGGCGCGCTTGTCGAACGCGATTGGCGCGATCCGGCGGGGGGCAACGGACAGGATCGACGGGCGCTATCCGGATGATCTCGCGCCGCTCGCGAGCGAGGTCAATCTGTTGATTGATGCGAACCGCGAAATTCTGGAGCGGGCGCGAACGCAGGTGGGCAATCTCGCCCACGCGCTCAAGACGCCGCTCAGCGTGCTGGTGAACGAGGCGGCGAATGACGACACGTCTTTAGCGGGGAAGGTGCGCGAGCAGACGACGCTGATGCGGGATCAGGTGAACTGGTATCTGGATCGTGCACGGGCGGCGGCGCGGGCGGGTTCGATCGGGATTGTCTCCGATGTGGAGCCGGTGATCCGGGGATTGGAGCGGGCGTTTTTGAAGATTTATGCCGACAAGGCGCTCGCTTTCGAGATTGCCGTGCCGGAGGATCTGAAATTCCGGGGCGAGCGGCAGGATCTCGAGGAGATGATCGGCAATCTCATGGATAATGCGGCGAAGTGGGCGGACCGTGCGGTTCGGATCTCGGGTCGTCTGATGACGGAAGAAACGCAACGCGTGCTGATCGAGATCGAGATTGACGATGACGGGCCGGGATTGCCGCCGGAAACGCGGGCGGATGTGATCAAGCGCGGGCGGAGGCTCGACGAGAGCAAGCCGGGGTCCGGATTGGGCCTGTCGATTGTCGCGGATCTCGCGTCGCTTTATGGCGGGTCGCTCGCGCTGGATGTCGCGGAAATCGGCGGGTTGCGTGTGCGTCTGCGTTTGCCGGGGGTTTGAATCATGGTAGATTAAGCCAGAAAAAAGCCTGATTCGACGGGCATATTATGTTAAATCAATGACGTTATCGCGTTCCGGATTTTGTGTGTACCGAACATGCCAGAAAACACCTCAAGGAGACTGAAAACCATGACACTTAAACCATTTATTGCCGTACTTCTCGTTGGAACGATTGCTGTGGGAACGGCGGGATGTTCGCAATCGACCGGCCCGAATGAATCAGGCGGCGCTATTCTCGGCGCGATTGCGGGCGGTCTCCTTGGCAGCAAGGTCGGCAAGGGCTCGGGTAACACGATGGCGATTGTTGCAGGCACCATGCTGGGCGGGATGGTCGGCAGCTCGATCGGACGCGGGTTGGACGAAGAAGCGAAGCGGAACGCCTACAAGGCCGAGACGCTCGCGCTCAGCAGCGGACGGCAGACGCAATGGAAGGCGCCGAGCGGATCCTACGGATTTGTCGAGCCGGGCCCGGTCTATGCCGAGGCGCAGCGTACCTGCCGCAGCTATACCCACAAGATCTACATTAACGGCAAGCCAGAGACGGGCAATGGCACGGCGTGCCGCGCGTCGGATGGCAGCTGGGATATTGTGAACTGATCTGATTTCCGCTAGGGGCGCGGCGGATCGTCTCGCCGCGTTCTGGCGCGTGACTCCGCCCTGCAATACTGGTTTACAGGGTTCATGTTGATCTGGCTTCCAATCGCTTTGCTCACAGGCGTGGCCGTGCTGGCCGTGCTGTTTCCGCTCGGCTCGCGTTCAAAGGCGCGTGACGAGGGCGGTGATGTTGCGTTTTACCGCGCACGCTTGACTGAAATAGAGGGTGACGCGGCGCGCGGCCTGATCGAGCCACAGGATGCGGAGGCTGCGAAGATCGAGGCGGCGCGGTTTCTGCTGGCGGCGGAACGGTCTGGCCCGGATGAGCGGGAAGGGGCGTTTTCGCTCGGGCGGCGACGCGGCGCGGCGTTGATCGGGCTGGTGCTCGTGCCGGTGATCGCATTGGCGTTTTATGGTGTGCTCGGTGCTCCCGACCGTGCGGATGCACCCTATGCCGAGCAGCAGGCCTTGCTGAAAACCTCCACCGATCTCGATCATCTGATACTGCGGGTAGAGCAGCAATTGGCGGCGCATCCGGATGATGTGAAGGGCTGGGAGGTCATTGCGCCGATCTATCTCGAAGTTGCGCGATATACTGATGCGGTGAAGGCCTACGGGCAGTTGCTTCGGCTGAAGGGGCCGAATGCAGCGGATTTTTCGGGGCAGGGCGAGGCCTTGGTGTTGGCGGCCGAGGGCGTTGTGACGAGCGAGGCGCGGCAGGTTTTAGAGCAGGCGCTGGCGCTTGACAGCACGCAACTCAGGGCGCGCTACTACAGTGCGATTGCGCTCGAGCAGGATGGCGACCGCGACGGGGCTTTGGCGCGGTATCGCGAGATGTTGCAGGGACTGCCCGACACGAATGGAGCTGCGGGTGCGATCCGGGCGCGCATGGCGGCGCTGATCGGCGCGGCGGAGCCTTCGGGTCAGAATGCGATGATTGCCGGAATGGTGGCGCAATTGGATGCAAAACTTGAGGCAGACGGATCGGACCGTGACGGCTGGATCAAGCTGATGCGGTCTTATCAGGTACTCGGGCAGCGTGCGAATGCGGAGGACGCGCTGGTGCGGGCGCGGAAGGCGATGGCGTCAAGCCCCAAGGGGTTGGCGGCGATCAATGTGGCGGCGCAGGAATTGGGGCTCGGAAACTGATGGCCATGACACGCAAGCAGCGGCGGTTGGTGACAATCGGGTTGGCCGGTATCGTGCTGGCCATTGCGGCGACCCTGATCCTGACGGCGGCGAAGGACAAGATTGTGTTTTTCTATGGCCCGACCGAGTTGAAGACGATGGCGGCGTCGCCCGGGCAGCGTCTCCGGATCGGCGGGTTGATCGAGGCGGGGTCGCTGGTCAAGAGCGACGATTTGCGGGTGGCGTTTCGCGTGACGGATGGCACGACTGTTCTGGCTGTGGCCTATCGCGGTTTATTGCCGGATCTGTTCCGCGAAGGGCAGGGCGTTGTGGCGGAAGGCGTGCTGGAGAGCGATGGCACGTTCCGGGCCGATAGCGTTCTGGCGAAGCACGATGAAAATTACATGCCGAAAGAAGTCGCCGAGGCACTGCGCAAGCAGGGCGTCTGGAAGGGCCAGAAGGATGGGGCAACGCCATGACCGTCGAACTCGGACATTACGCGCTGATCCTCGCTCTGGCGCTTGCTTTCGTGCAGATGACGGTGCCGCTCTGGGGCAGTCTGGCACGTGATCCCGCTTTGATGCGCGTCGGGCGGATGGCGGCGTGGGCGAGTTTCGGATTTGTCGCGTTCTCGTATATGGCGCTGACCATGGCCTATGTGAATTCGGATTTTTCGGTTCTCAATGTCGTGATGAATTCGCATTCGGCCAAGCCGCTCATCTATAAAATTTCAGGCGTATGGAGCAATCATGAAGGCTCCATGATGCTCTGGGTGCTTATTCTTGTCCTGTTTGCGGCGTTGGTGGCGTGGCGCGGCGGCGGGATGCCGGAGCGGTTGCTCGCGAGCGTGCTGTCGGTTCAGGGCGCGATCGCGTTTGCGTTTATCTTGTTTGTTGTTGTCACGTCGAACCCGTTCGAGCGGGTATTTCCTATTCCGGTCGAGGGGCAGGGACTTAATCCGGTGTTGCAGGATCCCGGTCTCGCCATCCATCCGCCATTGCTGTATCTCGGCTATGTCGGCTTCTCGATTGCGTATTCCTTCGCGGTTGGTGCGCTGATCCACGGGCGGATCGATGCGGTGTTCGCGCGGTTTGTCCGGCCCTGGACCTTGCTTGCGTGGCTGTTTCTGACGCTCGGGATCTCGATGGGGTCATACTGGGCCTATTACGAGCTTGGCTGGGGCGGCTGGTGGTTCTGGGATCCGGTCGAGAATGCTTCGCTCATGCCGTGGTTGATGGGAACGGCGCTCGTGCATTGCACAGTCGTGATGGAAAAGCGGGATGCGCTGAAAGTCTGGACAATTCTGTTGGCGATCCTGACCTTCTCGCTGTCGCTCTTGGGTGCGTTTATTGTGCGCTCGGGTGTGCTGACATCGGTGCATTCTTTTGCGAGCGATCCGACGCGCGGGGTTTTCATTCTCGGGATTTTGACGTTTTTCGTGGGTGGCGGCTTGGCGCTGTTCGCGTGGCGCGCGCCGCTGCTGCGGCAGGGCGGGTTGTTTGCGGCGGTGTCGCGCGAGGGCGCGTTGATCGTCAATAATCTGTTTCTGGCGGCGACATGCGCGGCGGTTCTGATCGGCACATTATATCCGCTGGCGCTCGAGGCGATCTCGGGGGCGGCG
>Ga0209358_10001985_pt1 | contig 15818 bp, 13 predicted proteins | sample LauGreFa1BDMLBSN_2_FD_187574 | JGI IMG/M metagenome (GOLD analysis project Ga0209358, IMG submission 187574) | Freshwater lake microbial communities from Lake Michigan, USA - Fa13.BD.MLB.SN (SPAdes) (version 2) | ecosystem: Environmental > Aquatic > Freshwater > Lake | place: Lake Michigan, USA... | reverse complement strand
TCTGCGCGAGGGGCGAAAGCCCCTTAGGATTTAAAAACTCAAAAACGAAGTTTTTTCCGTTTAGGGTAAAAGTTATCCACAGAAAATCGTCACTCCGTGTCGAATCTTTTTTGTTTGTTTTTTAAACCTTTACAGGTTTTAAGTATTTTAGGCGCCCGGAGACCCGCATGGATACTCACGTTCACACCTCTATCTATGACATTTACCTTGTCAACTATGACTTTTACCTTGTCAACTATGACATTTACCTTGTCAACTATGACTTGACAAAACATGTCATATGTGTATAATTATTACAATAAAAATATAACTATCAATTTTTTATGTCTGAAGTAACTCAACTGAATGAACATAGCTTCGTAATCAAGAGCAATGCTTTGATAGAGGGTAGATATCGTTTAAGCTTACAAGAATCTCACGTGGTTCTATGGCTTTTAACAAAAATAGAGCCTGACGATGAAGATTTTAAAATTCACAAACTAAAAATTGATGAATTCTCCAGTCTTGTTGGTTTAAAAGCCGATGGACAGTACGGTGAGTTACAAAAAATCACAGAAAATCTCATGAAGAGAATACTGAGGATTCATCAACCAGAAACTAATGGAACCCTTCAAGTCGCCTGGTTAAGCTCTGCTCGTTACCAAAACTCAAAAGGATATGTTTTATTAGAATTTAGCCCTCAGCTTAAACCATATCTGCTCCAACTCAAAAACCACTTCACCAAGATTAATATCGCTGACACCCTAAAACTCAAAAGTGTTTATTCCATGAGAGTTTTTGAGCTTTTAGTTCAGTATGAATCCATAGGAAAAAGAACAACAACTATTGAAAATTTGCGTTCTTGGTGCGGATTACTTCCAAGCGAGTATCAATTTTATGCTGATGTTAAGAGACGTGTCATTGAGCGAGCCAAAACAGAAATTAATGCCAAAACAGAATATGAAATTGACTACACAGAAACCAAAGAAAACAGAAAGGTTGTAGGTTTAGAATGGACCATAAAAAAGAAAACACATTTTGAAAAATCTCAGGAAGAAAAAGCCCGTATAATCCAGAAAGAGCTGAGATCTGGGAACTCAATCATCCAGCAACTCTTGGAATACGGATTGACCCTTCCTCACTCAAGAAAGATTGTTAAAGACAACGATCATGAAGCCCTTGTCAACGCCATAAAATCCGTTGATATCCAGGTAGAAAGAGGAAGAGCAAAAAACCCTAAAGCTATGCTCATCAAGGCCATACAAGAGAAATGGCATCCTGAAAAGTTCGTAGACAGGAAACGTAAGAATTCCTAGGTTTTTTTGACAATCAAAAAGTCGTTTTTCTCCTCTGAAAACGGCAGGATTACTTCTTTTTAGCTGTTTTTTTAGGGGCTGCCTCTGCCTTTTTTGGGGCTTTATCTGGGTTGATAGCTTCTTTCAGATCTTTTCCAGCCTTAAACACAAGCCTTTTGGAGGCGGCTATTTCGATGGGTTCACCAGTCCTTGGGTTTCTTCCCGTGGATGCCGCTTTATCCTGAACAGAGAACGTTCCAAAGCCTATCAGACGAACTATTTTACCGTCCTTCAAACTTTCGCTTATGCAAGCAAGAACAGCGTCTAAAGCTTTTTTAGCGTTGTCTTGGTTCGTTGGAATTTCCTTAGCGATATGTTTAATTATATCATCCCTTGCTGAGGATTGAGATTTTGTTTTTGCATCAGTTGTCATCATCCATCCTTGAAATCGATTTGTTGTTTTTCAATCTAGCCTTATGAAAAATATAATACCCCTTCCAACCTTTTGCCAGCCTTAATCTCTGCGTCAAAATTCAAGATTATAACCAACATAATTTTTCGTGACAGTAACACTTTCTGTTTTCACCCCAACAAAAGCCTTTTTCTGCTAAGCGCAATACGCAAACTTTCAGTTTGCATATTGCGTATACGAGAATTTCGTATAACCATGGTCATGGGGTGGGGGTGCCCGCTCTTCCAATCACAGAAAATACACGCCGGTGCAGAATACAATTTTTTAGCACTAACCAGCTGAAATTATTTGGACACAACCGTAGGTTCATCAAAAAATTCATCAGACACACAGAAGCTAGCCTGTAAAAAAACCTCCCGTAGGCCTTTATCCGCGTAAAAAACACTTTTTTGGCCCCTAGAAACTCACCGCTGGAATCCCCCACAAAAAAACGCCGTAGGCATCCTTAGCGTGGACAGCGCATAAGTGCGCATTTATCGAAATTACAATTTCTCCAAATGACCGTTGTGGTTCCCGCTCTAAATCCTGACTGTCAGAATACCCAGCCTGTGGTGTTTTCAGGGTAGAGCGGACCGCTCTTTCACAAATCCTGTATTTTTGATTTGTGCGCGCTTATACGTTGCAAGCAACGTTTCCTAAAAACCGCTATTTCCTTGGGTTCCTAAACCCTGAACTTTGGGTTTCTGGTTTTTGGTATTTTTTGGATTTTGGAGGGTGGTTAATTTAAAAAATTCCCTAGATATTTTGCCTCATCCTTGCCAGAAAAAATCCCCCTCATTTTTCCTGGACCTAGTCAAAAAACAATACTTGATTTCCGGTTTTCACAAACCTAGGAAAACCGTCTTTTTTGAGCATCGTTGTTTACAACGTGTAAGCGCGCATGTCTCAAAACTTTGTTTTGCTCATGACGCGGGTTTTGAGAGCTCTTTCCCCTGACTGTTAAACTCATAATTAAAAAATAAACAACTGTCAGCATGAGAAATGGCAATTTCGATAAATGCGCACTTACGCGCTATCCACCCTAAGGATGCCTACGGCGTTTTTTTAGGTCTTAAAAATCTGAGATGTTTTATTTTTTTTTACAGCTTTTTCTAAAGCTGTCTGGGTGTTATAGTGCCACAAAATTTTTCCAACTTTAGAATAAAAAATGCGGTTTTTAGCAAGCGTAATCCTTTTGTTGGGAACCCTTCATGGTGTTTTCGGGTATGACAGTGCAGACATCAGATTTGAAGTTGAAAACATAGGATATAAAAAGCTAACCATAAAGGCCTTCGAAGGAACTCGAAGTCTCCTCAACCAAACCGTCGATCCTCAATTCAACCAAACTTTAATCTTCGGGCAAAACGTATTAAGCCGTCATGACAATGGATATAAAATTCTCTACAAAGGCAGTGATCAAACATTGCTTGGACTCGAAATCGACGCAGACGGCAACATATCCATTCAAAATAGCGACCAGAAAACAGGATTTTCCTTAAGAAAATCTTGGGGGTTTAAAACATCTGGGACCATCCAACACACTGGGAATTCCTTGTTCTTTAAAGTTTTTACAAAAGCCAAAGCATTTCATAACCATGGGATTTTAAAATCTTATATGGGGCACTTTTCACAAAACTACCTGTTTAATCAAGGAATCTTCCATTTTGGAAATGAAACAGACTGCGTAGACCCATTGGCTTACCTAGACTACCTTATATTTTCCAAACCTAATGCTGAGCCTTCCTTTCAGAAAGGGATTATCGATGATCACGGAACGATTATCGCTGAAAAAGGATTGATTATTAAAAACTTAGTGCACAGAATTCATGGCTTTTTAGACGTTGATGAAGGGCTTGAACTTCAAGATGCTGGCATAGAGAACAAAAACGCATTAAACGTTTCAGGACCAATCAGAGGAACTGTAAATCGCTTTAGTAACGAAGGTTTATTGACTGCTGATAGTCTACAAAGCGAAGACTTCAGGATGCGAGAATGGAATAACAGCGGCTCAGTCTACCTGAGGAACGCGTCTCAAATCCTATCTCTAGACAAGTGGGACAATACCGGGGAAATCTTCGTTGGGGGCAATACCTCGGTAGGGTCTAAAAAAATACCTGATTCCCTGGGGATCCTCCTTTCTGAGGGTGAAATAAAAGCGATCATCGAGGAAGCAATGGATGAAGCTACCACTCAGGCCCTTTTTGGGACAGCAGAATTTATTTCTAAAAAACGTAAAATCATCATCGATAGGCTGCAACATACAGATCATTTACTCAATACAATTACTCGTCACCACGTTAACGGGCGTTTCACTCACACGACAGAAACAGGCTATGTCTTCCAAAACAGAACAACCGAAAAAAAACAAGAAACAATCGACAGTGGTGATGAGAGATCATCAGAGGTTGTCGATCAAGCTAAACAAGAATTTCAAGGAAAACGGGATTTCCTGGACGCTTTCAAAAAAAACTTGAAGGATAAACTAAAAAAGCTTGGAATCGTTAATGCAAATCGAAGTGGTCTCTTAGCTGCCTTGATGAAGGGATTAAAAGAGGCAGGTCTAAGTGATGATGAGTTAGAAGATATCTTCGGTCAAACCGATCTTGTGGGCATTATCAACCTTGCGGCGTCTTACGAACAAATAGACTCAGCGGCACAACAAACTCTTGCTACTAACCTACCAGAGATAAACAGGTTCTTAAACTCGATTAGTCTACAAGCAAAAGGGTTAGGGATGCCAGTCTTGCAGTGGGCACAGCGCAACGGTCCAGAATTCGTTGGAGGGGTCTGTGATGCCTTTATGCTTGCTTCTCGGTTTACAAACCATCCTGGGGTCTTAGTCCCCGCTAGTGCTTGTGCTTTAGGGAAAATGATTCCTCGATCTATCCAACATATAGAAAAAGCTCAGGCCTTCTTTAGCAAGAGGCATGAGGGTACGGGAAAAAGCCAAGGTAGGGGTGAGCAAGGGCATGTAGGCTCTCATCAACCAGTTAAAACTCCCAAAGCCCTTCCTGCTTTTCCTAACGCTGCTAGAGAAGAACGTAAGACGTACGTTCAAGGGGGTGGTGCTATGAGAGGACGTTGGAAGGATAAGGATTATATCTACGAATGGGACAGCAGACATGGGAGAGTTGAAAAATATAACAAACGCGGAAACCATCTGGGGGAATTCGATCCTAATACAGGAGCACAGCTTAAACCAGCTGACCCAAATAAAAGTGTGGAACCATAAGCATGCCAAACCTGGTTCCCTTGACCCTTGAGTGGTTTGCTAAAAACAGTGGTCATCTGGTTGGGGAAGAAACATACTGCCTTGAACTTGAGGTAGCATTAGACCTTATGGGAATAGATAAGGATTACGACCCAATTATCGCGTATGGCTACAAAGTTTCTCAAGAAATTGCCACAAGGGTTCAAAAATATTACAAAAATCGTATTAATCTCGATGAATTTAACTACTTCCTATGTTCCTACAGTGATTACACCTGCTAGTAAGGAAGTGGCATAACTCAAATGAAACAAAAGCTGAGCAGACCCAGAAAATAGAACCGTGATAGGTTGGAGACAGTTATGAGCAATAGCGTTGATTACAACCTGCTTCTCGAATGGTTCGAAAAAGAAGGCGATAAGTTTATAGGAGAAGAAAAATTAAAACTTCTAACGGCAGAGGAAGCCTGCAATCTTATCGGATTAAACCCAGATGATCATCCTTTGATGAAGGGTTGCTATAAAATTTCTGATATACCCATTCAACCTGAAGTTGTCTGTTTTAGTTTTTGAAAATTATCGTTAATGCGGTCAACCATAGAGGTGGCGATTGCTGGCCAAGTAACATTGAAAAAGTCCATAATCATTTCCCTAAATTCCTTAGCAGACTCAAAGACCCGGTTATTTCGCACATACTCGTTCATAACCTTCCATAATCGTTCAATGGGATTCAAATTAGGGCTATAGGGGGGTAAGTGATGCAAAATAATTCCATATTTCTCCGCAGACTTCTTTGTTTCAGCACTTTTGTTGTAAGATCCTTGGTCTAAAATAACATGAATTTTAGGGGCAGTTGGGTACTTTTGGCGCAACACTTTGAAATGCGCATCCATAGCCCCGCTGTCAATTGTCTCGTAAGAACCAATGGTCACTGTCATCGTTTCAAGGTTCAGGGACCCCATCAGATTCATACGCGTCCTTGAAGCTGTTGTGTGTATAATCTTATCATGCTTTTTCCCCTTGCGAATCCAACCATAGGTTATCTTCGTTGCCATTGTGGGGTGCACACCATCCGCAAATTCAATTGGCTCTCCTTCAGGTGCATTCTTAAGCAGATTTTCATAGTCTTTGATAAAGGCTTCTTGCAAAGCACTGTCGGCCTTAGCCGGCGTCGCTTTGGGTTTCTTATACGAAAAACCATTATTCTTCAGCCATTTCGTCATCCCTGAAACCGTAAATAAAACACCATAAGCAGCCTTAACGTAACCACAAATCTCTTTAACTTTAAGATAGGTCTGCTCTTCTAGGTGAGTAATCAATCCTTCAGTTTGTTCCTTACTGAGAAAGCCTTGAGATCCACCATTACAGGGCTTTAGCTTTTGAGAGACTCGGTAATCATTGAGATGGTCATGAACCGTCTCAGCCCGAATCCTGAGTGCTTGGGCGATATCAACTTGGCTCCACCCTTCAGAATCCAGCAAAACAGCCTTAATACGATCCTTTACACGGCCATCACGCTCCGTCTTATGCTGCTTTTCTAAAGCTTGCTTCTCTGCAATGGTCAGAATTATCTTCATACCTATTCATATACCTAAATCTTTCCTAAAAATCCAGAATTCTTAATTGGCGAAGGGTATAATGAAAAAAACATCTTTCAAAAATTTGTAAAACACAAATTTGATTTTTATAAACACCAGTATTTCATTGGTTGCTACTCCAAAAACCAGTGTTTTTGGGACAGTCAAACAACTGTCCCAATAGGCCCCCAGTTAAGGAAGAGGCAATTTCGCGCAATAGGCGGGAAATTTAGATAGATGTACATAAGAATTTGCGGGGTTAAGGAAGTATTTTCCTCGGAAGAAAGTTTCGATGATTAAAGCATGTAAGGAATCACAGGGATTTTTCGCCTTTTTATCCTTTAATTTGTGGGGTAGCCTGCAGACGTTGATCCGATTAAGTGCCGGCATGGGGACTTCTGGGAACTAAAAAGTAGCAAGATTAACGGGAATAAAAACAGGATAGTTCCGTTTCTAGAGTCGTTTAAAGAAGTTTTATTTTTTCATTCCCAATCAATTACACAAAAAAATGGAAAATCTTCCTTTGAGTCGTCGTGAAAAAAACCCTACATAGGTCGTGAAATTCGAAAAATCTTAGTCATTTATTCGAAAGAGGCTGGCACGAAGCATTCCTTGTCTCCTCATAAATTTAGGAATCTGACTTAAAAATGGGGGATTGAAAATCCTCATATTAAACCGTATTTAGGTCATGAAAGCCGCTATTTCCTTGATATTTAGTCAAATGAGAAAGCTATAGAAATATGATCTTAAAGTTTCCAGTTTAAGAGGTAAAAATATGCAGTTGGGACATCTATCTAAATTTCCCGCCTATTGCGCAAAATTGCCTCTTCCTTAACACCCCCCCCAATACCTCTCCCAAAACCATCGAAAAACGTTCCATAACTACTGCCAAAACTAGGTGGTGCAAAACAGGCTATCGTTGGGGTTTTTGGAATAATTAGAAATATGGAATAAGCTAGATGATTTTCTGAAAATGATTGAAATAATATAGCTTTTAAGTTAGTATCCACCAGTATAAAGCGTTTTATTTACATGGATGTAAAAAATGAAAATTTTAATGTTTACTGTTTTTTTTGCATCGTCTGTATCTATCGCAACTGCTGGTCCAGGCTCTTCAAGGTTTGGTATCCATGATATAGATTGTTTTTTTCGGACAATTTCAATGCAAAAACGTTTTATCCATTCCCCACAGAAGACGAAAGGGTTTAAACCAGAAAAACCAATTGAATCTTCTGAGTGGCACACTCTAAAACTACCAAAAAAAGTTGAATATGTTGATGAAACACACGAAACTTTCAAGACTCCTCCTGGATTTATAGAAAACATTGAAAAATCCTTACGCAGAAAAACTAAAGAACAATCAGCAACAGATGAAACTTTTAAAAAAAAAGTGAGTTTTGACAAAGACACGAGTTCTCACTCAATTGTGAGCAGTCCAGTTACAGCAGAAGGTTCTAGTCGTTGGTCACAACGCTTGTTTGGGTCTATAGACTCGCTTTTCGACAAACGAAAGACTGTTAATCAACTGATATATCCGTGGAGCGTTCATGGGTATATTTTTTCATCATTTCCAAGTAAAAATCTCACCATGAGAGGAACAGGAACCCTCATAGGAAATCGTTCTGTTCTCACGGCAGCCCATTGTTTGTACCACAAGGAACTGACAAAAAATGGTTATCAATATACGCCAGCGGAAGATGTCTATTTTTTTTCTGGACTAAACGAAGGTAAATATCTTTATGGCGCCAGGGCAACTGTGAAGAAAGACGATATTCCTATTCACCCAAAATATCTTCAAAACCATAGGAATTACGACTTTGGTGTTATTTCTATTGACCAAGACATTGGAACAAAAATGGGTTTTTCTGCCCTCAGTGTTATAACAGATTTAGCCCTTAAGGATCGTACAGTAAACGTTACAGGTTATCCGGCTTCCGTTAGTTTTCTAGAGCATCTCCTTGAAAGAGAATCTTCCAAAATGTACTCTGCTTCTGGCAAAATAGTTGATTTAGACGAAGATATGTTTTGGTATCGTATTGATACTTCGTCTGGTCAAAGTGGTGCTGGCGTTTGGGGGCTTGATTCAGAAAATATCATGGAATGTTATGGAATTCATGTCCTTGGATCGAAGGTACAAGGTAATGGTGCTGTTCGAATTAACAGTGATAATTTTGACGTCATAAAAAATTGGCTCAAGGATTTTAAAGAGATTTAGCCATCTTCACTTTCTCCCTCACCTCTAACATACCCTTTAAATCGCTTCTAGTGAGGCTACAGAGGCAAAACACCCCCTGACCATGTTCTCAGGTGGACGGACAAAAAAACTCGCTGGTGAGCATTTAAACCGCTATTTTTTGAAAACGGCTTTTTTGGGACTAAAAAACTCAATTTTAGCTCTTTTTTGAAAATTGCATTCTCCCTCACCCTCCAACATACCCTTTAAATCGCTTCTAGTGAGGCTACAGAGGCAAAACACCCCCCCTGACCATGTCGACTAGGGGTAATCCAAAAATTGAGGCCTCCACGGCCTTTAAAACGAGGCTTTTTGTTTTTCATCCAAAACCAGATCAAATTTAACCGCTTTTTTCTTCCATCCAACCCAAGGTTGTTAGTTCCGATCTTTGGCTGTGAGCTAACCCCTCGTTTGAGCATTCCGATTCCTTTGCTGAGAAGCGAAGGGGGGTTAGGGGGGAAGACCTTCTTCCCCCCCTACTCAAAACATCTTGCGAAGCAAGACCATGTATCCGAGAGGGGGTAGCAAAGACCGAAGGTCTGCGCGAGGGGCGAAAGCCCCTTAGGATTTAAAAACTCAAAAACGAAGTTTTTTCCGTTTAGGGTAAAAGTTATCCACAGAAAATCGTCACTCCGTGTCGAATCTTTTTTGTTTGTTTTTTAAACATTACATGTTTTAAGTATTTTAGGCGCCCGGAGACCCGCATGAATCCTACTATGTGACACCACGAACTATTACTTTTTTAGTGTGAACTATTACTTTTTTAGTGTGAACTATTACTTTTTTAGTGTGAACTATTACCTCTTATAGTAGGTTATCCTGTGGATAAAATATACTAACTATTACCCATTATGATAGGTTATAGTACACAAAACACCTTGGGAGATTGTCTAATGAAGGAAGATAAAACTCAGCCAAAAACTGAGCTAGTTGTTCAACATAACAAGCTTATAGAATCTAAATCTCGCCTAACACTGCAAGAAAAAAGGGTTATTCTTTGGCTTCTGTCTCAAATTAAACCAACAGACAATGACTTCACCAGTCATCGTATTAGCATTAAAGAATTTTGCACGATCACTCAAGTCAGCCCTCACGGAATGTATACAGAATTGCAGAAAGTGACAAAACGACTGATTGGAAGAGTTCTTTCCATAAGGGATTTATCAAAAAATAGGACACTTCAAGTGTCCGGGTTAAACGTAGCAGACTATTGGCATAACGAGGGAATCATTGAACTAAAGATTGCCCAGGAATTACGCCCTTACTTGCTGGAACTTGGGGAAGAATTTACTGTTATTAAAATACCAGACATCATGGGCCTTTCTAGTATTTATGCCGTAAGAATATTTGAATTACTAAAGCAATATCAAAATCTAGGAAAAAGAGAGATTGAGCTTAATGATTTACGTAAATTTTGCTCTATTGAAGGAAATAAATACAAACTATATGGAATATTTAAGTTAAAGGTTCTTGAAATAGCTAGGCGCGAAATTAATGCTAAAACAGATATATTCATCGACTACAAAGAAATAAAAACAGCTCGAAAAATCACATCAATTAATTTTTTGATCAAGCAAAACCCAAACTACAGGAATACTGAATTTGAAAAATCTCAGATAGAAAAAGCCGTTATAATCCAGAAGGAGCTTCGATCTGGAAACGCAATCATCCAGGAGCTATTGGAGTTTGGATTTACCCTTACTCACTCGAGAAGAATTGTCAAATCAAACGACCATGAAGCCCTTGTCAACGCTATAAACGCCGTCAACATACAAGTAGAAAGGGGAAAGGCAAGAAACCCTAAAGCTATGCTCATAAAAGCCATACAGGAGCAGTGGCATCCCGAAAAATTCGTAGACAGAAAACCCAAGATTTCCTAGGTTTTTTGACCAGGAAAAACTTGTTTTTCGTTTCTGAAAACGCCAGGATTACTTCTTTTTAGCTTCTTTTTTATGGGCTGCTTCCGCCTTTTTTGGGGCTTTATCAGGGTTGATAGCCTCTTTCAGCTCTTTTCCAGCTTTAAACACCAATCTTTTGGAAGCGGCTATTTCGATAGGTTCCCCGGTCCTTGGGTTTCTTCCCGTGGATGTAGCTTTGTCCTGAACAGAGAATGTTCCAAAGCCTATCAGGCGAACTGTTTTACCGTCCTTCAAACTTTCTTTTATGCAGTCAAGAAGAGAGTCTAAAGCTTTCTTAGCGTTATCTTGATTCGTTGGAATTTCCTTAGCGATATGTTTAATTATCTCATCCCTTGCTGAAGGTTGAGATTTTGTTTTTTCATCAGTTGCCATCATCCATCCTTAAAAAACGATTCGTGGTTTTTCAAACTATCCTTAGTAAAAATATAATCACCATTTCAACCTTTTGTCAGCCTTAATCTCTGCGTCAAAATTCGGGATTATAATCAACATAATTTTTCGTTACAGTAACGAAGTCTATTTTCATCCCATCAAAAGCCTTTTTCCACCAAGTTCAAAGCCAAACTTTTAGTTTGCATATTGCGTATACAGGATTTCTGTATAACCATGGTCATGGGGTGGGGGTGCCCGCTCTTCCAATCACAGAAAATACACGCCGGTGCAGAATACAATTTTTGGACAAACCACCAGCTGAACTTAGTTGGGCACAATCGGTGGGTCCATTCAAAATTCAGAACGGCAACAGAAGCTGGCTTGTTAAAAAAATCTCGTTTGTTTTTAGCTGCTATAAAAACGCCGCAAGCAGTCTGAATGAAGCATCGCTGAAATACCCCCCCGCAAAATCCTGACTGTCAGAATACCCAGCCTGTTGTGTTTTCAAAGTAGAGCGTACCGCTCTTTCTCAAATCTTGTATTTTTGATTTGAGCGCGCTTATACGTCACAAGTGACGATTGCTAAAAACCCCTGTTTCCTTGGATTCCTAAATTCTTAAATTTCTTTGCCTATTGAAGTTCTATTTTCAACTTACAAGAACCTAGAACCATGATATTAAACTTGAACAATTTGTGGATTTCTTATACTTTTGCAGGAGTATTTCAGTTTGAGTGTAGAGAACGTCATGAATAGGTTTCTTTGTTACCTTTCCTTCCTTTTATTTTTTGCAGCATCGTCTTTTTCAAATATCGCTTCGGAATTAAAAAGTGGAGATCAGGATGTAAAGCCAATGAAGAGGCTTTCTCTGTACCATGAGCAGCTTGTGTCTATGAAGTTTTCACATCAGCCTAAAGTATTGGAAAAACGTAGCGCGGCTAGAATTGCAGGAAGACAGGTTGTTGAGAGTCTTGAAACAGATTCTGTTTCGTACAACGAGGTTTCTTTAAAACCTAATACATCCCCGGGTTCATTGAATTGCCTATTTTATAAAATACAAGATGGATCCAATCCTTTTGTTATCGAAGAATACAAAACCCCCTCTTACCTATTGGTTTTGTATCATTATAGATCATCAGGACTTTTTCCAGTTTACGAAAATGATGTATTTACTGAAGAATGGTTGAGAGATAAAGTTTCTTTTCTTTCTGATTATGAAAGACAAATTTGGGATAAGATCAATCCAAATGTTTTATTTGCCACTTCCATACTTAGTGTTGGTGATAATGTTTCCTTGCATGTGGTTGATCGTGATAAGTCTAAATTTAGGAAAGTTTTTATAGCTCTTAAATCTCTTTCTGCTGTAACAGATAGAATAGCTCCAAATATGCCAGATTTTGAAGATGATAAAGACGAAGAATTAAGTCAATTGCGTATGAAACTTTCCGTGTTATGCGTCGATTCAAAATAAATAATTTCTGCAGAAGTTTTGGCTTCATTCTGGTTGTTTTTGCTTACTGTAATTTTAGCCTTTTACAATGCGCAGAAGATCACAGGGCCGTTCAAACCTATGATTTAGGTTTTATAGCTAATGATAATCATCGTCCCATTGTGAGAAACTATCTCAGCCGAATGCATCAAGAGATAGATGCAGCTGTGGAAGTTCTGACGCAACAAAATGCCAGCCTAACACTGCTAAGCTCTGCTCGCTTGGTTTTGTTTTATGACGATGACAGTCATCAGGTTATTCATGCAGATCGTGGCCGTGATTTTATTTACATGTTGGTAAATAGAGTCTCTCCAGATAGGCCTGCTCCAGGTGCCTTGAATCCAGGTAATAGAACCATTTTTTGCGCCTCTGATAGAACTCACCACAGAAGAAATCTTTCTGAAAATGATCCTCTAATTCCTGAAGTTGACAATTCAATAGATATGAGCATTGCCCGAGGAGAACGTATTTTACCAATTCTTAACCCACCAATAGAACTTTTAGATGTTGTTAACCCTTTAGCAAATTCCAGACAAAATGGTGGAGATGCTGGTAATTATTTAACTTACAAATCCCAAGAGGAGTATATTGGTTTCCATATAGATGATGGAGAAGGTTTTGCTGTAGATCAGCTTGTCTCAACGATAGAGATGGAAGATGCTAGAGAACATTTTCGATTTGAAAATGTAAGGACAATTTATTCCCTTGTTTGTACAGAAAGAGACCCTTGTCGTTGTTGTCTTGTGTCTGTCCGTGACTATCTTACGGAACGCATAAATGTACAAATTCCAAACGCAGAACTTATTCAGCCCATTGTAGTATCACGTGGAATTTATCATGAAGAAGTAAAAATTCCTTCTAGACATGATCTTCCAGAAGGTGTTGTCAGACCGAGACCTCCTCAAGGTGTTATTGAGCCAAGAATAGCTCTTCGAATTCATTATCCTCGGGTTTTAAATCCAATAGAACCAGATGATCAAGGTCCTGTTGTTTATTTATGTCGTCCAGACATCGTATTATTGCCTATTCAGTTAGATTGATCTACACGACTGAAACGTAATATCAGAACGCGTTTATGTTCATTTAAATAGATTATTTTTCTTTAAAACCAGTGTTTTCGGAACAGTCAACCAACTGTTCCGAAACTCCTCCCAAAACCCCCAAAAAACATCCCAAAACTACTGCCAAAACCAGGTGGTGCAAAACCAGCTACTGTTTTTGTTTTTGGAGCGGTTTGTGAAAAAGTGTTTTTGTTCTGCTTTTTTCCATTTTATTTTTTTAATTATCTAATCTTCAAAAAAGAGTTATTATAGGAGCTACAAACGTATCGTATATCTAGTTTTGGATTGATATTTTATGGAAAAAACAATGAAAAAAAATCTTTTAAAATCTCTAATGATTATTAGTTTTATTTTTATAAGCTGCTCTTCAACTTGGGCATTGTCGCCGTTAGTTGAAGCATCATCGTTTATTCGATCAGCTCTCCGGCTAACTCCGCAAGTTATGGGTCGATTTTATGGTTCTTATGCTACTGCAACCTTCGATAATGCTTTCAAAGACATCATGATGGAAGAAACGGCTAGAAATTCTTTTTTTGAAAGTGTTCTTGATCAAGAAATTAAATCAAGTGAACTGATCAGCTTGTCGCCAAACTCAAAAAAAGAACAAAGCAATGTAGCGGCTGATACACTTGGAAATTTTTTAGCTAAGTACGAAGCCGTTATGTCTACGTTTGTTAGTCAAAACCCACTAAACGAAGAGAAAAAGGGTAATAAAAAGACAGTTGTTTTAAGTTTAGATAGTTTTTCTAAGGAAATGGCTTACAAATACTACAAGCCTCTGTGTAGGTTGTTTCCTTCTCAAAGTAAGAAAGCATATTTGGATTTTTATTGTCGTTTGAAAACTGGGGATACAATCCTGGTAGAAACGCAAGTCCGCCCACAAGATTATTGGAATCAAAGAGCTCTTGCGTATGCTGCTCGAACTTACAGCAATCAGTTGATGGAGGGTGATTCTTGGGAAAAATTAAAGAAAGTTTATTCTATCAACATTCTTGGAGGGACTGAGTTTTCTAGTTTAGGAAAACCTGTCAGTTATAGCTGGGAAAGCAGGTTAACTCAAATGGAAGATAACTCCTTTCCATTCATCAAGAAATATGAAATCACAAACATGTATGATGCAAGTGACAAGATTTCTCATTTGCAAATCATCCAGTTGTTCCCGCAATTGTTCGACTCCAGCATCCCTTCTTCAAAAGCCAACGTAACATTGCATCCTAGTGACAGATTGAAAGAATGGTTAGAATTGTTTAAGGAAGCCCACAAAAAAGACAAGAAATACGTTATGGAGCACGTTAAGGACCGAGGCGTTAAAAGTGCTTACGATATTTTAGAAAAACATGAGCCAGGAGATCAGTACAAAGCTTGGAAAGAAACTTTTGGTCCTAAGGTTGCTGAACAACTCGTTCAATCAAAAGCAGAAGGAATAAATGAGGCTAGAATGAACATCGCTAAAAGTCTTTTGAGGTCTGGAATGAAAATAGAGGACGTAGTTATTCATTCAGGTTTCTCTGAGGAACAAGTGAAGACTCTTTCAAAAAATATTGACGGCAAGGAAAAAAGCTCTTAATTCTTAACGAGTTTGGTATTTTTGCAAATTGTTTTCTCGATACCCCTCTAACATACCCTTTAAATCGCTTCTATTGAGGCTACAGAGGCAAAACACCCCCTGACCATGTTCTCAGGTGGACGGACAAAAAAACTCGCTGGTGAGCATTTAAACCGCTATTTTTTGGAAACCGCTTTTTTTGGCCTAAAAACATCCATTTTTACCCCTATTTTGAAAATTGGACTCTCCCTCACAATCAGACATAGCGTTTAAATCGCTTCTATTGAGGCTACAGAGGAAAAACACCCCTCCTACCACCAACTCCATAGGCGACCCTAAAATTGATGCCTCTACGGTCTTTAAAACGAGACTTTTTGTTTTTCATCCAAAACCGGATCAAATTTAACCGCTTTTTTCTGCTCTCCAACCCAAAGTTGTTTTTGTTCCGATCTTTGGTTTTGAGTTAACCCCTCGTTTGACCATTCCTAGTCTCTTGCCGAGAAACGAAGGGGGGTTAAGGGGGGAAGACTTCTTCCCCCCTACTCAAAACACCTTGCGAAGCAAGACCGTGTAGCCGAGAAGGGGTAGCAAAGACCGAAGGTCTGCGCGAGGGGCGAAAGCCCCTTAGGATTTAAAAACTCAAAAACGAAGTTTTTTCCGTTTAGGGTAAAAGTTATCCACAGAAAATCGT
>Ga0209358_10001982_pt1 | contig 15830 bp, 11 predicted proteins | sample LauGreFa1BDMLBSN_2_FD_187574 | JGI IMG/M metagenome (GOLD analysis project Ga0209358, IMG submission 187574) | Freshwater lake microbial communities from Lake Michigan, USA - Fa13.BD.MLB.SN (SPAdes) (version 2) | ecosystem: Environmental > Aquatic > Freshwater > Lake | place: Lake Michigan, USA... | reverse complement strand
GCCAGGCAAATGAGTCCTAAAGTTGCAATTCCGGGATAATCGCCATTCAATGCCAAAAGATAAGTTCCTAATAGAGTCGATACAGATGAGTGAAAAGCAAAGCTGTTGTCTTTGCTAAATCCAATTTTAAAGCTGTAATTCAAGGTGAAACGATCTCCGAAAGGAGCGTAAATATCTGTTCCAATGGAATAAACGCTCGATTTGTTATATGTCAAGTTTTCAAACGTAATTCCTCCATACATATCTTTTTGGCTAGAAGCAGCGGTAGTCGCAAGGGAAAGCGTTCCAACAAGAATAAGAAATTTGAAAAACTTCATTCTTCAAAAATACACGAATGAATAGATAATCTCATTAACTTGCATACCAAATTAAATTTCAATGAAACGTAAACATATTGTACTTCTTGGAGCGAGCTTATTGGTATTGAGTTCGAACGCAATGGATCAAGGAGATAAAAAGAAGAAGCCAAAAGACGAGCCGAAGAAATCTACGGTTATTCTAACTAATGAAAACGATAGTTTATCATACGCCATCGGTGTTAGCATAGCAAATAATATTGCTACAAGCGGTATTGAAGGTCTGAATGAGAGCATCATGGGACAAGCGGTTTTGGATCACGCTAACAAAGCGAATATCCTTCCGAACGAAATGGTAGATCCATATGTTCAAGGAATTTTAGCAAGAAGAGAATCAGAAAAAGCATCAAAAACAATGGAAAAAGAAACAACATTTTTAACAGAGAACGGACAGAAGCAAGGTGTTATGACAACCCCTTCAGGTCTTCAGTACAAGGTTATTCGTGAAGGAATTGGTTTATCTCCGGATGACAACGACACCATTGTAGTTCACTACAAAGGTTCATTGGTAGATGGAAAGGTTTTCGATAGCTCATATGAGAGAAATGAGCCGATTACAATTACAGCAGGACAGGTAATTCCAGGATGGGGAGAAGGGTTGAAGTTGATGAAAGCGGGGGGACAATATGAGTTGTACATCCCACAGAATTTGGCATACGGAGAACAAGGTGCAGGTGGAGTAATTCCTCCGTTTGCCACACTTATTTTCGAAATGGAAATTGTAGAAATTAAACCAGCGAACTAAGAATTATGAAACGTTTAGCTATTTGCTTTGCATTGATTGCTTTGTCAACAGCAACTTTTGCTCAAAAGAAAAAAGAGAAGTCGGGTACTAAAGCTATGCTTACCCATGAGGATAGTTTGTCTTATGCTTTTGGACTTTCTGTTATGGAAAATGCGAAGAGCGCTGGATTCGAAAACTTGTCAGATGAATTAATCATGCAAGCGATTTTTGATAGCAAAGCGGGTGCTTCCAAATTGGACAAAGACAAAGCAACAGGTATCATCAATGCCGAAGTTCGTAAAAATTCACAGAAGAAAAACGACATGAATAAAAAGCGAGGAGAGGATTATCTTGTTGTGAATGGCAAAAAGACAGGAGTTCAAACAACTTCAACGGGATTGCAGTATAAATCCAATGTTGAAGGAGCAGGAATAGCTCCTGATAAAAACGACAAGGTTACTGTTCACTACCATGGAACCACCATTGACGGTGTGGTTTTCGACAGTTCTGTTGATCGCGGTAAGCCTGCAACTTTCGGTTTGAATCAGGTTATTCCGGGTTGGACAGAAGGACTTCAATTGATGAAGGAAGGCTCGAAGTATACGTTCTACATTCCTCAAGGATTGGCTTATGGCTCGCGTGCTCAAGGTAAGATTGAAGCTTTTTCAACGTTGATTTTTGAAGTTGAATTGATTAAAGTCGAGAAGATAGATTAATTGTTCTCATTTTGAATATATTGAACAGCACTCATTGAGTGCTGTTTTTTTTTGAGTGAAATCAACTTGTTCTTCCAATTAATTCAGTAATTTGCTCTACCTTAAAGGATAGCAAAAGCAACTTGCAGTATGTCTTTGCCGTCTTAAATTGACCTACTAAATCAGAGCTGTGAAAATAACAATACTTACTATTTTATTTTTTTGTTTCACTTCGATTTCTCTACTTGCACAATCTGATTGTGCTGTCGCTGCACCTTTCTGCACCTCCACTGGAGTAACTTTTCCGGCAGAAACTGGAAATGGGGATGCTCCATTTGGTCCCGATTATGATTGTTTATTTACTACTCCGAATCCAGCCTGGTACTACTTGAATATCTCTCAATCTGGTAACATTAACATTACGTTGACGAACACCAATTTGGTGGATGTCGATTTTATTTTATGGGGACCATTCGCAAATCAAGCTTCGATGTGTACTGCTATTTTCAATGGAACAGCCGGGATTGAAGATTGCAGTTATGCTACTGATGCGACAGAGTATGTTGACATAACTGGGGCTATAGTTGGACAGTGGTATATGTTCTTGATCACGAACTTTTCTGATGTGCCTACTAATATTATTGCAACCCAAACAGGCGGCGGTGGCGCAACGAACTGTTCAATCTTATGCACGTTCAACAGCATCACAGCTAATCCAACTGCGTGCGTCCAAGCCACTCAACAATATAGTGTAAGTGGAACCATAACAGTTACTGATCCTCCGACAACGGGCACTTTAACAATAACTAATTCATGTGGCGGCGCTCCAATAGTGATGAACCCACCGTTTGCTTCGAGTATACCCTATACATTTTCTAATCTGAGTGCCAACGGTTCCTCTTGTAACATTACTGCGACTTTCTCTGCTGATCCCACGTGCACAGGAACGGTGAACTACAACGCACCCGCACCTTGCGCTGTTAATTTGTGCAATATGGACTTTCTGCAGGCAGACATTGGGGCTTGTGATTTTGCAAATAACGCTTATGATATTACCGGTTATGTTGAATTTTCAAACGCTCCTGCAACAGGACAATTGATTGTTGAAACGTGCAATGGTCAGCAGGCGGTTTTTAACGCACCCTTTGTTTCGCCTTTGAATTATTCAATTTTAGATATTACATCCGACGGTGGCGCCTGCGATGTTACGGCCTATTTCAGCGCGACTCCGGCTTGCACTAACTCAGTAGCATTCGTTGCTCCAGACCCTTGTGTTTGTGCAGTGAATGCAGGAACTTTTGTCACAACCACAAACGGTGATACAAACACGCCAAGCTATTTGTGCTACAACGATCAGTTTTCGATTACATCTAATAACGACTACCTGTTCGCTGCGAATATTTTCGACGACGATACGCTTTACAATCCTGCTATCTGGTATGCGGTGTATGCATGTCCGCCAACCGTTGGACAAGGTGGACAAGTTGAAACGGACCCTTGTTTAGTTGGAACACTTTCTACGGAAGACATTTCAGATTTGAATGATGGAAGTTTTATTGCACAGTTCCCAGCTGGAACGTTTACGAATAATACAGTTTATTTCACACCAATAACCATGTATGATGTCACAACTGGGACATATTCATTTACCAATTTTGCGGGACTGTGTTATGATCTTGGTCCGACATATACCTATACTTATTTGCCTGAAATTATTGAGGGAACCTCTACGCAGAACTGTGTTGGGCAAACGCTAACCGTTGGTTTCTCGGGTGGTGCGCCAGAGCTTTTGGGTACATCGTTTACTGCAATCAATCTATCTCCCGCAAATGCCTTCTTCGTTGACGATGTTGCACCGAATAATGGAACCATTATCATCGGCGGATTGTTGGAAGGAGATATTGTAACATTTACAATTGAAGATCAATACGGTTGTCCATATGTGTACACATCTTCTGCATTCATTGGCCCCGCAATTCCAACTTTAACTCTTCAAAATCCATTGTGTGTATCCGATGTACCGGTTCAATTAACAGCTAATCCTGCTGGAGGAACATGGTCGGGACAAGGTGTTTCATCAACAGGATTGTTCAATCCAACAACTGCTGGTGTAGGGACTGAAATTATTTCATACACACCTGCCGGATGCGCATTAACAGAGACCATGAACATTACTGTTTACGGTCCTTTAGATGCGACAATTGTTGATCCAGGTTCGCTGTGCATTGATGCAAATCCTATTGTATTAACAGCAGCTAGTCCAGGAGGCGTTTGGATTTCTATTGGTATTACGAATACCGCAACGGGTTTGTTTAATCCGAATATTGCTGGGGTGGGAACAACAACAATTACTTATACCATTCCAGGAAACTGCGGAGATACAGATACGCAAACCATTACAGTCAATCCATTGCCGGTAATTTCATTCACGGCCGACGTGACATCTGGATGTGCGCCGCTTATTGTGAATTTTACAAATACAAGTGTTCCATTGGGAAATGGATGCACGTGGTGGGTAGATGGTGTTCCTAGCGGAAATAATTGCGCATCGTTGAATTACGCGTTTAACTCGCTAGGTTGTTATGATATTCAGTTGTCGACAACAGATGGAAACGGTTGCAGCGGCAATTCTTCTATTGCAGATTACATCTGTGTTTTACAACAGCCAGTTTCTACATTCAGCTGGGCGCCAATTTCTCCGAATGTGGGAAACACTACTGTTCAGTTTATCAATTATTCTTTAGGCGCAGTGTCGTACGATTGGACTTTTATGGATATGTATTATTTGAGCGCTTCAGATCCGGTATTCACATTCCCAAATGAAGCGCCTGGCGAATACAACGTTTGCTTGTTGGTAACGAGCGCAGACGGTTGCACCGATTTAAGCTGCGGAACTGTTGTGATAAATGATCAGTTTAATATTTTCGTTCCGAACTGCTTTACTCCAAATGCAGATGGAAGAAATGAATTGTTCAAACCATCTATTAGAGGAGAGTCTTTGATACAGACTTATGAATTCAAAATATTCAATCGTTGGGGCGATGCGTTATTCGAAACGAATGACATAAATGAAGGATGGTACGGAGAAGTAGACGCAGGAGAATATTATGCCATTGACGCAGTGTATTCTTGGCTCGTTAAAATCGTACCGAAGAATGGTCAAGAGCCTTTCGAGCAGACTGGACACGTGACTGTTATTCGATAGTCACGGATCAATCCATTTCGTGGACCAATCCCATAGAGATGTATCCGCTTCGCGGACTTATCCTAAAAGGACTTATCCGCTTCGCGGACTTATCCTAAAAGGACTTATCCGCTTTGCGGACTTATCCCGAAGGGAGTTAGATGTATTTCGCTAAAAACTTATTATGCTCGTGACGTAGATCGTTGATAGTAGTCTCCAATATTGTGTAGCGATCGCGAAGAACATCATGTTCAGCAAGTGTTGATGCGTTAATATGCTTAGCCATTTCTTGCGTTTCGTGACTAACTTTTTTTTCGAAGGATCCTAAGTCGTGAGCCAAATGATCGATGTTTTCACGCTGAACAATAAACTGATTTTGGAAGTGCTCGACATTGGGTTTTAAATCGGCTTTAGAATCGTACATTCCGGAAACATCTGAAAGACGGTGCGTGTGAATTTGCAATTCTTGTTTGTAAAACTCCAATCCGCGAAGCCAATCGTTTTGTTCGTTATTCATTCTTGAAATGTGGAGGGTGCTGTGTGTTGACATAGTGTTGGTTTTTATTATTGACCAAATTTCACTTGATTCACCAAGGTCTTCCATGACGGAAGTCAAGAGCTACGCTGAATGATATCAAATTGGGCACTAGAATTAATGATTCATCAAAGAGAATTATCCCTTTTACGATTTTATAATTGACTTTTATAAAAATGCAGAGCCAGACATAAAAAAATGCAGAGAAAAATGACCATATTTGGTGTAGTCTTTCCCTTAAGTGCGAATTGCTCTATAACATCCTTATAAAAACGCCGATTGCCGATCTGCAAATGAAAAATACTTTATACCACAACAATGCTATTAACTGTTAATGACACCCCTGTTTTCCCAATCTCGCTTGGTGGAGCAGGTATTGGTTCTAGTAAGGATAATATATTTTTTCAAGGCATCGTATCTGAAAAACAGGCTGTAGAAACGGTCTTGTTTGCATTGGAAAATGGAATCAACCTTATCGACACTTCTCCATTTTATGGCAATAGCGAAAAGAAGATTGGTATTGCTATAAACGAATATGGAAGACGCGAATCATATATTCTTTCAACTAAGATTGGCACACATCCAACATTCAAAGGATACTCCGATTACAACATAAGACAAAGTATTGACAATAGTCTGAAAACACTTCAGACTAGTTACATTGACATTCTGCATGTTCACGATCCTTCATTCGATGAATTCAAAACAATAATGGAAAAAAACGGAGGAATTGAAACCTTGCTCCGTTTAAAAGAAGAAAAATTGATTCGTAACATTGGCTTGGGTGTTCGTAATCATGATCTTCACCGTAAATTTATTTCTTCTGGTTATGCTGATGTAATTTTACCTTATCTCGATTATAATGTTCTGCGCACCACTGCATATTCCTTATTAAGGGAATCAAGCGAAAATAATGTTGCTGTTACTTTAGGATCTGCTCTCTGTATGGGATTGCTTTCTGGCAAAAACCCTGCTAATACAAAAATTCTTCATTATGACATTGCAACAGATGTCTCTATAGAAAAAGCTATTCAAATGTATGAATGGTGCAAAATTAAAAATGTAAATTTAATGTCTGTTAATTACAAATTTATTCTTGACAACCCAGCGGTAAATACAATAATCATAGGGGCTTCTTCCAAAAAAGAAGTGCAAGAAAGTTTAACTGCATACAAAGAGAAAGTTCATTTTACAGTAATGGATTCGTTTTTAAAGGAGTTCAACATTGTCAATTGAATAAGGCATTCAACTTAAACGTGATTTTTTGATGTTTTGCAATAATCTATTAAAATTATCTTCCAGTTTTCTGTATCCCAAAGTTTTTCTCGATCTCTAGTTCTGTTTCTGAAAGTTATTTGTAGCTTTTCAATCGAAAATTTAATAGGGTTAATTAAATTGCAATTAGAAGTTGAAGTGAACTAAGTAATATCTCCAAAAGAAGCAGAAGCATATAAATCAAGAAAAATGATACAGACACTGAATTATAAGGATGACGGAATAATTAAATCATCGAGTGGGATGATACCACACGATGTTTACAAGACTATTCTTGATAACGTTCCATTGCTTTGCGTTGACTTGGTGATTGTAAGAGAAAATAAAGTTTTCCTCATTAAACGTAAAAATAAGCCCTGTGAAGGCGTATTCTGGATACAAGGGGGTAGAGTTATAAAGAACGAAAATATAGAACATTGCGGGATAAGAAAAGCCGCATCAGAGCTAAATATACCGGAAGACAGAATAAAACTAACAAAATTTCTTGGAACTTTCTCTACTGAATTCTGTGACTCAGAACAGGGTAATGCTTCGCACACGGTAAACGTTACCTTTCAAGCAGAAATTGATGATATCCCTTTAAGTTTTGATAAGGACCATTCAGATGGAAGGTGGTTTGATATCAATGGATCTATACCGCCTGAGTTAAAAAATCTTTATGTGCACCATCCTTATATCGCAGAGATTTTAAAATTAATTAAACCTCAACGTATCATCCCACGCGATAAAATCAATGTTTTGATTACAGGAGCTAGTGGGTTTATCGGTTCTCATTTGGGTATGAGGTTAAAGAAAGAAGGTTATTTTGTAGTCGGCGCAGATTGGGTAGAACCCGAGTTCATGGAGCCAGATAAATTCTGTGATGAATTTATCAAGACTGATCTCCGCTCTATGGAAAATTGCATGACAGTATGCGAGGAAATGGATTGGGTTTTCAATCTTGCTGCCGATATGGGCGGCATGGGGTTCATACAAAGTAATCACAGTCGAATAGGTTACAACAACACAATGATTAGTTTAAACGTGTTGGAGGCCGCAAGGTGCAGAGGGGCGAGCCGTTATTTTTATTCTTCGAGTGCATGCGTTTATCCGATTAATACACAGAATGATGCTGGAAATACTATAGGACTGAAAGAAGACACAGCCTGGCCCGCCTATCCTCAAGATGTTTACGGACTTGAAAAATTGTATGGAGAGGAAATAGCGATGAAATATTCAGAAGAATTTCCGGAATTTAAGGTTCGTATTGCGAGGTTTCATGGAATTTATGGTGAATTTGGAACCTGGAAAGGTGGACGAGAAAAAGTACCAGCGGCTTTTTGTCGTAAGGCAGCAACTTCGGAAACATCATTCGAGATATGGGGAGATGGGGAACAGAAACGTTCATTCTGCTATATCGACGATTGCATAGAAGGGGTTATTCGTATTATGAAATCGGACTATGATAAACCACTTAATATTGGTTCGGAAGAAATGCTTTCGATGAATGATTTTGCAGAGCTCGTAATGAAAATTGCAGGAAAGAATTTGCCATTGAAACACAGCCTTGGACCAGAAGGGGTACGAGGGAGAAATTCAGAAAACACGCTCATTGAACAAGTTCTCGGATGGAAACCTTCTATTTCTTTAGCAGTGGGAATAGAAAAAACATATAATTGGATTAAAGAACAAGTTGATGCCGAAAAAGAAAATGGAATCAATATATCTACATATGGTGAGTCGAAGATCATAGTGACAGAAGCAACAGATATCAATGGTTGAAGAAAAGAACTTTACTTGGTTTAATTGGGCTAGAAATTATTCATGTATTGCCGAGAATTATTTTGAGCCAGAAACGGAAACTCAAATAATAGAAGTGGTTCGTTTCGCTAGTTTGCACAAAAAAAAAATAAGAGTGGTTGGTTCTGGGCATTCATTTTCTCCTATTGCAATTAGCAATGAGATCTTAGTTTCTCTGAAAAAATTCCGAAAATTAATAGCTATTGGCAAAGACTCAATTACTTGTCAGGGCGGCATGTATCTGCATGAATTATATTCGATTCTAAAAGAAAATAAATTATCACTTCCCAATTTTGGGGTAATCAATAAACAAACTATCGCTGGCGCATTATCTACTGGAACACACGGAAGTAGTTTGAAACATAAGAGTCTTTCAGGAAGCATTGAGAATCTTCGTGTAATTACATCATCCGGAGAAGTAGCAGAAATAAATAGAAATTCTCTTTTGAAAAGTGGGGATAAAGAATTGAATCTATGGGATGCTGCTTCCATTTCATTGGGCATGTTTGGAATTGTGACAGAAGTAACTTTAAGATGCGAGCCTCTGTATTACCTTAAATCTGAGGAATCGATTATTGATTTTGATGCGTTTTTGGAGTGCATGCATGAAGATGCTGAGCGGTATGAGTATGTTAAGGCCTGGTGGTTTCCGCATACTGATAAAGTATATGTGTTTAAAGTCGAGCGTATAGATGAAGAAATCTATAATGAACGAAATAATCTGGAAAAGTATTCACTTGAGCAGAAATCGCGAGATAATGATATTGATAAATTAACCGCCCCCATGTTTGTGAAAAGCAATGATGATAATTCTTTAATTCCGGGAATCAATCAATATTGTCTAGATTATTTTTTCACCCCTCGTACAAGAATAGGGGATTGTTTTGAAATATTAGTTCATAACGAAACTGTGCCAATGGTTGTCTCTGAATATGGGTTATCAATGATCAATAATAGTCACAAAAAGGCATTAAAAGAATTCAGAGATGAATTGGAGAGCTCTGGACATAAAGTGCACTTTCCAGTAGATCTCCGCTACACTCGTGCAGAAAGTTCATGGCTTAGTCCTTCTTACAATCGTGATACTTTTTATATTGGAATGTGTGTGCGTGAATATCGAAAGAAAAAAATTCACTCATCTATGCAATTGTTTCTTAATCTCATGAAGAAATACCATGCCCGGCCTAATTGGGGAAAAATTTCTAATCTGTCAAAAAAAGAAATAGAAAATTTATACCCTAGGATACATGATTTTCGAGAAGTCAGAAACATCCTGGATCCAAATAAAATGTTCGAAAACAAATTTCTTCAAGATGTTTTTGAATAGCGTCAGCAATATTTTTATACAATAAACATCACATGAGAGGCAGTGCAGGGTCGGGAACTAGGTGAATTCCAAACAAAATTCCTGGCGTGCCTAAAGAAATACTAATGGATAAATTGTCCATCCATCTGATACAATCAACACTAGAATTAATGATTCTTTAACACCTGTTGAACCTCAATTTAGGCTTACTTTCGAATTCGGAAATTATGTCAATGGGAAACAGTTTGGGAAAAAGTATAGGTTCTCTTTTGGTGCTGATTATTTTATCGCTTTCAGCTAATGCTCAATGCGTTGTTATAAATGAAGTCATTGCGAATGCTGCCGGTGCTTGCGACGGCTCTTGCACGCCAAGCACGGCGGAATGGTTAGAGCTTTACAATACCTGCAATACACCGCAAGACATTTCATGTTTTGTCTTAACAGATGGCGATTTCGCGGTTACTTTTCCTGTGGGTACCATTATTCAACCGTATGGTTTTTTTGTTGTGGGATCTGCCAATTCAGGTGCATCCGTAAATCTCGATTTGGGTACTTGTGGTTGCACCTCCGGTCCAGTATCTGAGGTTGGGATTTTTACAAATAGTGGTGAGCAATTGGTTTTTGCCAATCCGTCAGGAATCATTTTAGATGGTTTGTATTGGGGAGGTGGGCAATTCGCGCAGACACCTTCAATTACAACGGCAAATACAGTTGGTTGTCCAGATGTAACCATTAATCTTTCAGCTAGCGACCCTGCGCTTAGTTCAGTAAGCGGACAATCGAACAACGACGGAGAGTCGATTTACAGAGAATGCGACGGAAGTAATGTATGGATATCTGGAGGGAATGTTCCAACTCCTGGGACATCGAACTCTCAATTAATTCCAATATTTTCAACACCAACAATTGTCCAGCCTGCTTGCGGTACGATCGCTTCTATTAGTGTTGCTGTTTCAGGTGGAGTTGGTCCGTTTATTTATGAATGGATTGGCACAACGAATACCACTCCGAGTATTGACAACCTGCAACCTGGAATTTATACCGTGGCTATTACAGACCAGGGGCAATGCGCAACTCCGCAGTTGTTCACATACAACATTGTAGCTTCTCCTACAGATCCTGTTTTGACTTTAACTCCTACTTCAAATTCTATTTGTGTTGGTGAATCAATTACAATCGTTGCTAGCGGAAGTGATAATTATTTGTGGAACGCTGATCAAACGTTGAATACCAACATTGGAGCGACAGTTATTGCGACACCTACAATAACAACAACTTACATTGCGAACGCAAGCATTAACGGTTGTTCACAAACGGCGTCCATTACTGTAACCGTTTCAAGTGCGCCGGTTTCATCAGTAAGTTCCAATTCTCCTTTGTGCGAAGGAAGCGCTTTGAATTTGACAGCAACTTCCGTTGCAGGAGCGACCTATTTGTGGAGTGGTCCTAATGTCTTTTCTTCATTAAGTCAAAATCCGACAATAACCACAGCCACTCTATTGTCGGCAGGAACGTATACGTGCTTAGTCGCTATTGGAAATTGTATTTCAACTTATACCACAAACGTTGTTGTTGACGCTGCAACACCTTCAGTTATTGATGCGGCGGGACCCTTTTGTATTTCAGATGCAGCTTTCGATTTGAATTCTCCCAATGAACCTGGGGTTTGGAGTGGATTGGGAATAACCAATACAAACACAGGATTGTTTCTACCAAGCGCTGCAGGCGGAAATGTGAACACACTTATTTCATTCGATAGCGATGGCTACTGCACCACTCCTTCAACCCTCAGTATATCCGTTTCTGCGGCATTAGACGCAACGATTACCTCGCAACTTCCGTTGTGTGTGAATGGAAATTCAGTGCAACTTCAAGTTGCAAATGCTGGTGGAACGTGGAGTGGAAATGCAGTTAATTCAAGCGGAATGGTAAATCCAACTGCGTTAGGCGTAGGTTCTTTTCAAGCCATTTATACAATAGCTGGAAGTTGCGGCGATAGCGACATGATTACCATTGAGGTTGTTCCTCTTCCTCAAATAAGTTTTACTTCTTCAGAAACTGCGGGATGTGCACCGCTGAATGTGGTGTTCAACAGTTCTTCCGCTTCGACTTTAACGAATTGTGTGTGGAGCATAGACGGTCAGAATGTTGGAAGCGGTTGCGGAAATTTTAATTACAATTTCCAGACTGCGGGTTGCTTTACAATCGGACTTCAATCTACCGATGTAAATGGCTGTGTGAATTCTGTTTCTCAAACCGATTTAGTTTGTGTCGATTTGTTTCCTGTTGCAGCCTTTCAATGGACACCTGTTACCCCATCCATCAACTCACCTGTTGTCGATTTCGTAAATACATCAATGGGAAATACAACGAGTGAATGGAACATCAACGGTGAGAGTTCATTCAATTCAGATACCCAATACACTTTTGCAGAATCGATTGGAAGCACTTTTGAAGCATGCTTGGAAGTGAGCAATCAGTATGGTTGCGTGGACTCTGTGTGTTACACCGTATTTGTCAACCGCGAAGAAATGGTTTTTGTCCCGAATTCATTTTCACCGAACGACGACGGTATAAACGATGTATTTTTCCCAATCTTATCTGGATTCAATTTGAATGAAATTCAATACGCCTTCAGTGTTTTCAATAGGAACGGTGAGCGAATTTTTTATTCGGAAGATCCAAATCAAGAATGGATTGGAAACGTTTATGGAAATGAATTTTATGCGCAAATAGAAGGATACACTTGGACTTTGCGAATCGTCACCTCTTCATTCTCCGAACCCATTGAACTAACCGGTTCGGTCGTAATCATCCGATAATCGCGAAGCATTCGTCGAAGACATTCGCCTCCGGCATTCGTTGCTCAGCAACATTCGTCCTGTGGACATTAGTTGCTCTGCAACATTCGCCTTCGGCTATTTAATCATCTTCTTCAAATAATCCATTATACTATCTTCCAGCCCCGCCATATCGCTCAGCTCTATTTCCAACGATCGTGTTGAGTTAATTAGTTCTACAAGGGATAAGATTAGGGAGAGACAAAATAAAATTAGTGCTGATGCAAAAGAGATGTCTGCTAAATCCATTTCTTCACGATAAATAAAGTACATGGAAACGATAGCTAGGGTAAAGCTTAGCACTCCAAGAATCTGCATGTTTTTCACTAGTCGCAATCGAAATTTCAAATTCTTTATTTGTGCGTGAAGTAATGCTGCTTCCTTAGGCTCACGGCCTTTGTAGCGTTCATGAAGATGTCGAATGACATTGGCAAGAGCCATAAAACGATTGGTGTATGCCAACATGATTAGGCTAATTGCAGGGAATAGCAAAGCTGGGGTGTTAATAGTTATGTTCATTTTTACAATAAGTGTGTCAAAATTAATATGAAGGTAGGCACAATAGACTTAAATTTATCCTCACAATTTCAAGTTATGAATTTTTCGGCAAGAAGATTTATGGGGTTTAAAGAGAGTGAGACTGAAGATTTGATCATGGTTAAAGAGAAGGCCATACGCATGCACATTATGTTTTTATATGTCGTAGTCGTTTTTTGCTTGGTATATGGAGTTGCAGATCTTTATCTAGGACAAATTCAGCAGGCGATTGTAATGCTAATTACCATTTTTTCTGTGGGCATATCTTATGTTCTCTATCTGAGAAAAAAGTACTTTCTCTCGAAGATCTGGAACATGTCTACTTTAACGGTTATCATTCTCATAATAATTATTCAAACGGGAATTGATTCGTTCGTGTTCATATATTATATTCCACTAATGATTGGGAATTTGTTTATTTTTTATGGTAGGGAAATAATTGTCGGTTACATTATTATAGCATTCAATGTTATATTCATGGTGGGTTCATTTCTTTGCCTAGATCATTATATTGAATTACCAAGAATGTCTAGTGAAATGATAGAGACTGACGGTTTAATGAATCTCATTGGTGTTTCTATTATCTGTTTTGCAGAAACGTTTTTCATTGTTCGCGTTACGAATTCAATCAGTAAAAAGTATATTCAAAAAACAAGAGCGCTCAACGCCAGGAATCAACAATTGCTGTCAACGTTGTATACCCGCGATAGAATGATGGCAGTTATGTCGCATGATTTGCGCTCGCCAATAGCTTCGCTTGATTCGGCCTCTGAATTACTTTTGACAAGTGAGATTGATCGAGAAACAGAACGAGTAATCTTAAGACAATTTAAAGATAGGACTGCAGGCATATTGGAATTAATTGACCAGTTGCTCTTGTGGACAAGGACTCAAACCAATCATATTCAATATGTGGAATCAGAGATTCAGTTTACTGAAATTAAGAATATGGTAAACAATATTTGTACTCTTTCCAAATCAGATAAGGATATAGTGTATTCTGTAAACTTCAGTAATGTCAATGTCGAAAAAGTACTAGGAGACCGAGATATGTTGCAGACAGTGTTTCGGAATTTAATTTCAAATGCCACCAAGTATTCAAATGATGGTGGAATTGTTCAGATAACGGCAAATTCAACTCCAATGGGATGCTGCTTTAGAGTTGTTGATTCTGGGGTAGGAATGTCTGCCGATTTCATGAAAAAGATGAATTCAGGCGAAGGTATTTCCACTAGAGGAACCAAGAATGAAATTGGCCACGGATTAGGTCTGCAGTTGGTGAACGACTTTTTAAGTAAACACAATACACAATTAAACGTATCTTCCCTTGTTGGTAAAGGAAGTGAGTTTTACTTTTACTTGAAAATTGCGAATTAATAGATGCCAATAAACTTCGATCGATCATACATACAATCATATTCATCGCTTGAATTGATCGCAAAACAAGCGGTTGAAGGTTTCATTACGGGTATGCACCGATCTCCGTATCATGGTTTTTCGGTGGAATTTGCAGAGCATCGTTTGTACAATGCAGGAGAATCTACGCGTCATCTCGATTGGAAATTATTGGCTCGCACTGACAAACACTTTGTGAAGCGTTACGAAGAAGAAACCAATCTCCGTTGTCAATTAGTAGTAGATGTTTCTTCTTCCATGTTGTTTCCAACCATTAAAAACGCCGAAGGCAAAGAATGGAACAAGTTGAAGTTCGCGCTATACGGAGCCGCAAGCATTATGGAACTCATGAAGCGTCAACGCGATGCTGTTGGACTAAGCGTTTTCGCAAACGATCTTATGGTTCACACAAAAGCGGGAAGCAGTCAAGCACACATTCATTATTTATATTCTGAAATGGAGAAGTGGTTGGAGCAAAGTGCGACTTCCTACCAAAATAACAGCAACGTTTCTGCAATCATTCATGAAATAGCCGAACGCATTCACAGAAGAAGTTTGGTAGTTGTCTTCAGTGATATGCTCGACGACTCCAAGCAAGTGGAGGAAGTGTTTCAATCGCTTCAACACCTGCGACACAACAAGCATGAAGTCATTCTCTTTCATGTGGTGCATCAAGAACAGGAATTGGATTTCAATTTTGAAAACAGACCTTACTCGTTTGTCGATTTAGAAACAGGAGAAGAGGTAAAAGCTCATCCGCATGAATTGCGCAAGGCTTATCAAGAGAAAATGAGCGAATTCCGTACTTCTTTGCAATTGAAGGCTGGACAGATTGGAGTCGACTATTTTCAGACGTCTATTGAAGACGGAATTCAGAATTGTATGCTTCAGTTTTTGTTGAAGCGTCAGCGAATGATGATCTAAGCGTATGAAACATTTAGTGGTTCTTACAGGCGCTGGAATCAGCGCCGAAAGCGGTATTAACACCTTTCGCGATTCAAACGGACTGTGGGAGCAATACCGCATTGAAGACGTTGCAACTCCTGAAGGTTGGGAACGCAACCCCGAACTTGTGACAGAGTTCTACAACCAACGTCGATTGCAATTGAACGAAGTACAACCCAACAACGGACACCTCATTCTGGCTCAATTGGAAAAACACTTCCGTGTTTCGATCATTACGCAAAACGTCGACAACCTTCAC
>Ga0209358_10001978_pt1 | contig 15855 bp, 18 predicted proteins | sample LauGreFa1BDMLBSN_2_FD_187574 | JGI IMG/M metagenome (GOLD analysis project Ga0209358, IMG submission 187574) | Freshwater lake microbial communities from Lake Michigan, USA - Fa13.BD.MLB.SN (SPAdes) (version 2) | ecosystem: Environmental > Aquatic > Freshwater > Lake | place: Lake Michigan, USA... | reverse complement strand
TTCACTGGAACTAGTCTGCTTTCAGTAATCGATACAGATGAAGAATACGATTTCGGCAACCCCCTCTCTCTCATTGAAGTATGATAAAGTCGCACCGAATGATTCTGCGCATATCGAGTTCGAAGGGGGCGGTATGTGGTGCCACCCAATCCACCCAGGTTTTTCCATTGCGAGTATCAATCGCCTGTTTACACTGATCCCATATAACGGCGGATGGAATGTTGCCGAACCATTTCGAGAGAAATCGGCTTGGAGAAGGCGTCTCGTCTTTTTGCAGCGCCCCTAGACCGTGCGATCGTTCCCTATCGGTTTTCGACCATTCGTCGGGGATGTCGTCGGGAAAATACGTGTCGTAAAACTGCTCTCTTGCAGTCGGGTCATCGCGAATCGCCTCCCATCCCCCCATTTCTTCTGCGATCTCATCCCAGAAGACGGAACCCCACAACTTCCCAGGGCGTTCCAGACTTCCGCGCAGACGCGACTCTGTAGAGGAATATACAGAGGTGCGCCCACGTTCCGTGATCAAGTATAGACATTCGTGTGGAATAGAGAACGAGCGGCGCTGACGACGTCCAAGAGAGGCCTCCCAGTCCACAAGAGCATCTTCCACTTCAGGAGGTGTCACAGGAAGCGGCTTGTTCCACCGCTCCTCCAGAGATTCGCGTGGAAGACAAAGTGCCGCCACTGCGACTGCGGGGTATTTTTCCTGAAGAAGAGTACATAACTCTTCCCCTATAGAGCCGTGCTTCCACGCGGATACACGAGCCAGTGTATCGGCGGCCATGGATCCCTGAGAATATGCTCGCCATGCCGTGATTGCGCGACCCTCCTTGACGGCCGATGCAAAGAAGGCATCCACCCCTTTGAGGCCTTTCGGTGTAATGCACATGCCCACACGATCTGGTGGTCTGGGCGATCCGATCATCGATAGGAAGGAGGTATCGCGCCCTCCCGCCTTCCCTATGATACAGAGAGCCACGACGAGCCGCACTGCCTCCGAGGCATCCAGCACATCTTCTTCCGCGAATGTCTGAAAGGCCTTGTACCATGGGAGTGCACCAATACCGAAGCCGAATAGCCAAATGCTCCGCATCGCCTCCAAAAGAGCATCGGCCATTCCAGAATCGAGTAGTTCTTGGCACCAGAAGGCGGATTCTACATATTTGCCGCGGAGTATGCACCATTGCATCGCGGCGACAACCTCATCCTCCATATAGAGATGACGTGTAAGTGGCATTGGAGCGTACCATATCGATCACGAGCACTGTGTTCAATTTTCATCGCTTATTTCTTTGGAAGAGAGAGCAGATGAGTATAGTGTCAAATGCGAATCCAGCCGATGAGATTCTCCCCGGATTATGGTTGGGGAGTCGGTATGCGGCACTGAATCCGGAATATCTGAAGGAACATCGTATTCGCGCCGTGTTTAACTGCACGAAGGATCTTCCTTTTGATACCAGTATTCCTCGTCAATATCGTGTTCCGGTGGACGATAACTTGCAGGAACCCGAAATACGGAATCTGGAACTGTGGTCATACGAAATCGTCTATAAAATCGCGCATGAGATGCGCCGAGCAAATACAGATGGGACTGCTGTGCTCGTTCATTGTGCGGCAGGAATGCAGCGCAGTGCGGCCTCCGTGGCAATGTATTTGATCGCGGTGAAAGACATCACAACGGACGAAGCGATAGAATTCATACGATCTAGACGCGAGATCGCATTCCGTCCTTCGGCCAACTTCGAAGATTCCATTCGCGGATTCGAGAAGACGTTCAATCGTGACGTGCGGCCTAGCCTGCAGGCAACTTAGTTGCGAAAGAGACGAGGATCTATACGTACCACTCCCTCTTTGCGGAAATCCAGATTTTCGTACGGTCTACCTTTCGGGTTTGTAGCCATAAAGATAGTCCCTTTTGAGCCTGTACCATCGCTCCATTCTTTCACTGTCTGTACAGATTTGTGGGTGTGACCACAGATCCACCCCACAACAGGGTGTTTCAGCAACTGTTCTATATCGGGGAACATGATACTGCGATCGGGATCCCCCAGAAATGTTTCTTCTTGTAGCCACGTGGTGGGTCCATAATGCGATAGTATCAGCACCGGCTCGTGCTGGCCTCGCAGTTTATCGCCCAGCCACTCGAGATCTGCATTATATAATCCGGCCATGTACTGCGGATCCATGGGACTCGGCTCCGCATCTACATAGCGATACAACTGCGGTTGCCATATTTGTGCCTCGTCGCGCGGAAACTTCCAGAATGGAAGACCGAATACATAGACCCCGTCGTCACTCACCATACCCTCGTGGTCTAGCACCATTATATTCCAATAGGGTTCGACAATGGTGCGCATACGATCGACGGCGACGCTGAGATTGGGTATGCGTTTTCCCTCGTTGCCACTTCCGGGACCGAGGAGTTCTAGACATCCAGGAATCCAGAGAACCGTGTCCCAGTGTTCGGAACACCATTCCATGAAGGGTCTCAGATTCGGATCATTGAGTGCGGCGACGTCTCCTAGAAGAGCGAGTACAGGAGCCGCCGCAGGATCAAGTAGTTCGCGAAACGTCATTTTCGGCCGTGTTTCCAGATGCAAATCACTTGCGAACTGTATTCTCATCTGTCGCCCAAACCTGCTAGCGCCGAATATAAAAATCTCATAGCGGTACCGGCATGTGCCGAACTTATGCTTCCCCGAGGGGGAAGCATAACTTGTGCCTACATGCCTACAGTAGCGATGTAGGCACAATATAAGTACCCCCTAAAGGGGGTACTTAACTTCAGCACATCGCGGTACCTCATCCCCAATAACACCCCCTCTCCACTAACACGGCACCTTTGGGGACTTCGTCCTCATCAGGCCATTTCCATGCATCGTTCCAAAAGGTGGAAATGATGCTATGAGAAGCCCAGCGCCTCCCTTTCAAGCCGAACAGCACTTGAATGGCACCTCCAAGAACAAGGACGGACACGCCTCGCCGACGAAGTTCTCCTCCAATCACCATTCCAAGACCACCGCAGCCGATCAGCGCAATCTGTGCCTTGGACGCGATCACTTCCTCCACGACGTGTTCTACGGCCTTTTCCCAGCTCGTTACGGCGGAAGGCCACCGACCCTTGTCCCCTGCGAGATACGGAGAATACCCTGTTCGCACGAATGACCATTCCACAGTAGGGTCGGTGATCATATTGGATCGATCGCCCGTCCATATAGCGGCCATTTTTTCTCCGTACAACTGTTTCCGTATAGAGGCTGCGAAACTGGAGACGACGGCCACACGCTTTCCAGACAAGTACTGTGTCCACCGTAGGTGGGGCGGGACATAATACGGTTCCAGGCTGCGAAGAGGACAGCGAAATGCCGATGCGTCGGTGTGTGTATCAATGATGGCTTTCTCCACCTTTTCCAGCGGTTTATACCACCCTGCAGCGAGGCCGTCGAGTTCTCGGAGAGATTCCGTATAAGCATAACACCAGCGATCGATGGATTCGTCCGTATTCGGGAAAATACCCGCGTTGATGGATATTTGTGTACGAATATAATCCGGATACGGAGACGGCTGTTGTGTTTTCCGATGAAATATCCAGAAAAACACGGCTTCGATCTCTATTGTCCCATTTCTCCCGATGAAGAACGGTTTACCACTTGCAAACACCTTGCACAAATCCGATGCGCCCGATTCGACCTCCATCTGCGAATACCTATTGTATCGTGTCGCGGCCTGCTTAGGCACCTAGGCAAAAGCACATGCCATGCAGGTTTGCAGGCATGTAGGCAAAAGCACATGCCATGAAAATATCTCCCACAAATAAGTGCAGATGGATGCAATCGTGAAATATTGTACGGAAGAAAAGCAACTCCCTTTTGAGCGTGCACTGAATAATCTCGATCTGAGTCCACTGAACAAACAAATTCTTCAAGAACGATATGTGGAACTCGTGAAAACTCTGCATCGGCAGACGATGCGTACCTCACTCCTTTTTCACGTATCGCGCACAATGATAACAGTCGGCTCTCTCATCGTCCCCGCGCTCTTATCCATACAATACACGAATAGTGCGAAATCGAGTTTGGAAATATATTGGACGACGTGGACGATTTCTCTTCTTGTCACTGTGTGCAATGGCCTACAAACACTGTTCAAACTCGATAAACATTATTATCATTTGCATACGGTGAAGGAGCAACTCATATCGGACGGATGGCAGTATTTGGAGTGTACTGGAAAGTATAGCGGATTCTATACTCCGAAAGTGAAACCTACACACGAAAACCAGTTTATGTTTTTTTGCCACTCTGTCGAGAAGATCCGGATGATGCAGATTCAGGAAGAGTATTATAAGGTGGCCGATGGAAATCATGGGCATGGTATGCCGACGAGTTCTGTGGGGCAAGATTCCACGAAAACCGCCGGCCAGATCGTCGTACCCAATACGGGATTCTTGCCACCCACGCCACTTCATGGACAGTTGGGCGTATTTACTCCAGAAGGTCGAAGAATATTGGAACAACTTTCGCAGAACTTAGTAGGGGATGGTGTTCAGAACGGCACGGACACGAAGATACAAACGGCGCCCGCGGCAACAGCAGCCGCAGCAGCAACAGCAGCCGCAGCAACAGCAGCCGCAACAACCACAGTACAAATCACGGAAGGTGACCAAGACGGGACGAATAAATCAGTGCCAGTGCAGTAGATCATGTAAACTCCCTGCAGTGAGCGGGAAGCCATTCTGCCGAGTACATGTGCAGGGGTGCTCACACGCATCTCCTCTTTCGGGTTCGGAACCCATATACGACCCGAATCGCTGGAACAATCCGCGCGAAATACGGGAAACGCACAACTGCTTTTCGTACGCGATGAATGTGAATGATCCGTCACAGGCGAATCAATGTTTGAATGAGAATGAGGAATGCGAGGCGCCATTTCATCAGCCAGGATCCGCATCCGGATTTGATTCCTTCGATTCGAAACATATGAAGACCTGCCCCAATATGGTGGCACGTATACTGGGAGACAATCCGAATATAGAGATGACGCGATTTGAAAACCGCTGTCCGGTAAATACGTCAAAAATCGCCTTGGTTGTAGACCCGGATGAAGACTACCATTTCTTGCGGCAGGATTCCAATATGTACTGGTCACACAAGCCGGGTGCGCGTAAGGTAATCAACATCGATGCGCGAGGACATCTCATATGGGATCCTAGACTGGCCAATCTCAACTACAAGACTCATAAAAGCGGCGATCTGGATTATACATACTTCTGCGCATATATGTGCGTTCCGAGAGACAAGAAGATATTTCTGATGCCGGATTAACGGCATGTGCTGAACTTATGCTTCCCCAAGGGGGGAAGCATAACTTGTGCCTACATGCCTACAGTAGCGATGTAGGCACAATATAAGTACCCCCTAAAGGGGGTACTTAACTTCAGCACATCGCGTTAATGCGCGAAAATACTCTGTTTCTTCTCCACCCACTCTTTTGCCCGCGCACTCACTACGAGCGGATGCATCGGATTATACATGGCGAGTGCTTCCAGAGCATCGCTTCTACGTCTAGGATCTGCCTTCAAAAGGGATCGCAACACGGATTTGACGACCCCCTGTTTTTGCTTCCATTCCGTACTCTCCGTAAACTCCTTGGATAAAAGGAGTATTCGAAGTATACCAATGAGATTGTGGCCGATTGCCCAACTGTCCACGACCGGCCAATACATCTTGTAAAAACGAACCCAGTCTCTCCCTTTCACGGAAATGGAATCCTCCCAAAAGGATCGAAACTCGGCGAGCTGTTCTTTACGGCTCACACCAAGAACACGTTCCGCATATATGAGGGGCATCTTGTGGTGATAGAGGTCGTTCATGATCATTTCGAATGAGACCCCCTCTTGTACACCAGGCTGCGCAGTATGTTCTGGAGGAATCTGGTTCACATGTGCGTTATAATATACATTCATTTCCTGTATGAGCGTGCGTGTAATGATGTTGTGCGTGTATGTGCGGCCGAAATCGATCAGACGAGGAACAAACTCATCATCGATTAAAATATTGTTGCCGTGCATGTCATTATGAACAACCCCTTTTAAGAGGAGAAACGCCCCTATTTCAAGAAGATTTTCCATGAAATCGAAGAATGGTATGTTCGTTGGATTCATCGTGGCAAGTGACGACTTCAACGATTTGCCACCCATCTCCATTTGGAACTGCATTAGTTCCGCAGGCTCTTTCGATTTCAGTATCTCACAGTCATTCATCGAATCATTGGCCTGTTTTGCCATATCGGCAGGGGCACAGAGACTGCTAGGCTCGGGTAGAATAAAGTACTTTTTGGATTCAGGGAAATTTGCAAGATATTTCGCAGAATGGATTTCGTATTTGATATCAATCAACTCTGTTAGTTTTCCCACTTTTTTGGAGGAAGGTGTCGTCGAGCCGCTCTTGCATTTGAGAGGAGGGGAAAATATACAGCCATAGGCGCCCGACTTAAAGAGTTTTCCACCGGATTGGACCACTATATTCAGTTTTGTCCGATCCATCTCCTGTTTTCTAAGAAACTAATTTTGGCATATGACGATAGATGTCCGGAACAGTCTGGATAGGTTTGTGTATATTATTAGGGGCACTGGTTATGGAAATATTCGTCCCGACAAGAGTTACAGAGGGATTCCAGGCCATTGTTTCTGGATCTGGATCTGCCAGCGGTTCTACCGATGTTCAACAACTGAACTTTCTTACAAATAGTCTTACACGGCGAGGCGATGTAGGTGTGGGCAAGGAGCAGCCAGGATTTATGCAAGATCGGCGATACTTTGCTGGATATGCCGATGTGGAGCGCTATGGCGTGAAGAACGATTTTTGTCGTATGGTGACGGGGAGTGACGCGACGGATACGGAGAGTCTGTTTTTCGCATGTGCCTTGGCGGGTACGAGCGGATCAAATACGACGGAATTCCGAACACAGACAGTGAAAGACGGATTCCGGATAGGTCGCGACGACTATATGCGCGACATCATTCGTGATAAGAGGGATGCATATTGTCGTATTCTCAAGTCGCCGTCAGGTTCTTATCAACCTCTTTGCAGAAGAGCACTGGATACACGATTCAGTGATAAGGATGAAATGGATCCAGATCCTCCTGAGAATGTCAAAACCATGTTGGATTTCTATGCGGGGTGTGAACTCTGGTTGCGCTTGCGGGATGACATGGTCGATTACATTGATCGGGCGGTCGTGCAGACGGCGGGGGCAATCATGATAGATCAGAAGCCGCGGCCGACTGTGACAGATGGACTTCGGTTCAATGGAAAGGATCAGTTTGTGCGATTCGGGGATACGGATGAACTGAGTTTAGGAAATCGAGTGAAAATGCGGTCGATTCGTGCCTTTTCGGTGTGGGTGAAATTCGACGAATTCACAAACAATGCGCACATATTCGATTTCGGAGACGGGGCGGGTATTAACAATGTCTTCTTGGGTATTCTTGGGAAAGGAGAGGCGGGAGACGATCCGAATGAGTTGCGTCCTGGCGCCAAGTGCCCTGAAACGACGATTCCTTCTTCGCCTAGTGGGGCGCAATTCTGCCCTGAGATACGTGCGCAGACATTGTATGAGACGTCGGCGGCCAATGTGGAGAAGTGGGAGTGTAAGAATCCGTCTGTGCTAGCGAACAAGGTTCAGCCGATTCAGACGAGGCCTGCAAAGCCTGCTGCTGGGACGAGTCAGGCGAATCGTGCCACACTTATTTATGAAGTGTGGGATCAGAAACTGCGGAAGGTGCAGATTAAGGTGAATAGGGCGATTCCTTTAGGGAAATGGACGCACATTCTGATTGCGGCGAAGAGTATGGACGCAATGCGGCCGGATCTGAATGTGATTATCAATGGAAATCTGGTGTATACGATGGAACAGGGATATCTGCCGCAGGCGAAAGTGACGAGTAATAACTATTTGGGGAAGTCGAACTGGGTGAACGATTTTTCCGATTATGAACTTCGCGACGAACTGTTTTCGGGGAGTATATTTGATTTCCGGATGTATTCGGGATTGGTTTCGGAGACGAAGGGGAAGCGTATATTGCAATGGGGTATGGGAATGTTGGGATTGGATAATAGCTATGCTTCTACTGTTGTTTCGTAATCTCTGCGTATAAAGTAGAAACATGTGGCAGTGGATTCTGTTATTTATCGTTCTAACTCCCGGCGTTTTGTTTACGATTCCGCCCTACGGCAAGAAGTTTGTTAAGGGGGTGAGTGGAAAGGTAGTGACGGCTGTTTTACACGGTCTAGTCTTTGTGGCGGCGGCGCGGTTTTTCATGCTGTGTAAGGAAGCGTTTCAGGGCAATTCGTCCAGCGAGGGTAGTGCGGTACAGAAGATCTGCGAACCAGGAACGGGTGGGACAGGTGGCGTTCCTGGGCTTATGGATGGCTGGAGCGCTACATGCGATACATGCCCTGCAAATACTTTTAGTAATGGTATTGGATTCATGAATCCTATGTACTATATCTCGTTAACGAATAGAAGATGCCTACCCTGCCCCCCGGGTAGGATATCTCCCTCGGGTTCAAACAATGTTGCTGCATGTGTCTTACCGAGCGCCGAAAGCGGCTCAAGACTTACATGCTCTTCTGGAACGGGTGCTTTACGTTCTGGTGCATCAGCCCCATATACATGGGGCACTACATGTGAAACGTGTCCTGAAAATACTTTTAGTAGCGCCGGGCCGCCGGGGGCGCCTTGGGGAACAACTAGGAGATGCATCCCCTGCCCCTCGAATAAAACATCCCCCCCGGGTTCAAACTCTCCTACTGCATGCACCGGCGCAGCCAGGCAGCAATGCACTCCTGGAACGGGTGCAATACAGACCGGGTCAATATGGTCAGCATTTGGTGCATGGGGCACTACATGTGAAACGTGTCCTGCAAATACTTTTAGTTTGGGCGGGGCAGGCATTGGTTGGGCAACAACTAGGAGATGCATGCCCTGTGACTCTAACAGACCATATTCCAATCCGGGCACCACATCAGTGAATCAATGCCGCTCAACACCCTAAACTCACCCATACCTCCGGATCTCCCCCGTGAGATAGGATAAGAGCCCCTCCTTCTGTTGACAAAAACGGAAAGGATCCGTCGGCCCATAGCATACGAGCCCACCCAGTTTGATGGCCTCATTATACAGCCAATCACCCGGTAAAAAATCACCCTGCCGTTGCGACTCTGCAAACGCCTTCAAGGCCGCGCGCATACCCCGTTCTCGTAGAATGAGGGCATGTGCTCCCCAAAATCGTCCCACGCGCACATATTCTGTAGAATGTGTCGGACTCGATTCAACATACTCTGTGCCACCGAGTAAAAGAATATCCCACGGATCACCGATATGATTCGACAAATGTATATATCTCCCCATCTTGTCCGTATTGACGTCGGCTGAAAACTCGCAATCATCTTCAAAAATAAGAATGGATTTGTCACCACGCTTCAACGCGTTATAAATCAAATCTATATGGGAGTGTGTACATCCTATATTTCCCTGTGATACAGGAATCTTTGTCCACGGATGCCGCTTTTCTATTTGCGGATTTGCCAGCCAATCGGATCCATCTTTTGCTGGATATATCGTCAACGCAGGAAAAATAGATTTGATCCGCTCCACAATAGGGATACGTTCGACTGCTCTTTCCAAATGTATTACGACTGCCGTGCCAGCCATATCTATCCCTTCAAAGCCGACGATATTTAGGTATGGTGATGTGCTGAAGTTAAGTACCCCCTTTTAGGGGGTACTTATATTGTGCCTACATCACTACTGTAGGCATGTAGGCACAAGTTCTGCTTCCCCTAAGGGGAAGCAGAAGTTCGGCACATGCCGGTATCACTGACGATTACCGTTGCCTCTGTTTGAGCAGCAACAGCAGCCTCCTTCACAGCCTTCACAGGCCGATACAATGCCCGCGCAGCCTTCCACACCCAGTTCTCTTGAAACTGCGGCACAGCCATCTTGTCCCGCTTCGACAACGCCTTCAAGGAATCATTCGCAAACGCACGCAACTGCTCCAACTCAGGCAAACCTGTGTCCAATAGCCACCCAACGAATTCATCCACAGATGTGTTCTCATTGCGCACATCTACGCACCGATCGTAAATCCGGTTGATCATGTCCGAGCCGGCAGTAACAATCGTCTGCAGAATCTGGCCAATCTCCTTCTTTCGATTGAACTTCGCCTCCGTATTCTCCAAAGCCCGCTTCCACGCCTCTTCATCCATGCGATTCATGAGATAGGCGACATCGAAATCCTTGTTCATCAACTGCGGCATCCGCGACGGATAGTCAGGAAGACGCAGATTCACGACTTCCTGCACATTTCGGAAGGACTCGAGAAGAACAGTTGTGAGTTCGTTGGGAAGATCTACATCCCGCACACCGCGGACAAACTGCCACGTCTGTGGTAGACCACCACACGGAATATCGCCGGCCTCGCGAGGCAATGCCCCACCCCCATTCCGCCGCAACCACTCATAGTAGTGCGGATTGTGGATGACACCCGTCACGATATGACCCGTCGTCCAACTGAAGGCCGTCCCACACCCCTCCATAGTACACCACATCTGATCGCACCCATCCACTTTAAAGATGCGCGTACCGCATTTCGGACACGGCTGCGTCTCTGCGCGAATCATCTTCGTCGATTCCACCATATCCGGATTACACGTGTGTGTGGCATCCCTGTCTTTGCCGATGCTCACCATACACGCCTGACACGCCCAGGCCTCGCATGTCCCGCATTTATACGCCGTCGACAAGAATCCGCGGCAGTTCTCTGCAGGGCATCGCATGATAAACTCGCGTCGCGCCGTCTTAACCTCCCCAGTCGTGTCATTGTAGTTCTGCATGGCCGTGTACATCTCTCGTTGAACGGCTCGCAGTGCATCCCGCTTCACCACATATTCGTCAGTTAGCACCCCTAACTCTTCCACCAATGTCTCCCTCTTGGCCTTGGAAGCGTCACGGAGTTTTCGCTGCTGATTGAGCAACGTAGGAATCTGCTCCAAATATTCGGGAGCAATGCCCACACGATGCTCCTCCTTATCCTGAATCTCTCGAAGTCGTCGGATCTCATTGCGACACACCTGGATCACTCGCTCCGTATAACGCAAATCCCTCTGCTTCTCAAACCACCGCGAGGCAATCTTATCACTCCGAACATGCTCCATTCCAAACTCCTCTGCAAGAACGGTGTATTCTTGACTACGGCGCTCCCAATCGCGCTTATACTCTACATAGATCTGTAGGCTCGGCAGAAGCGCCTTCTCGCGCTCGAACAGCACTTTGCGACGGTGTTTGCGCAGAGTAGTGTTCCGGAACAGAATCGGAAATACACTGGCCATGTACTCTGTGCTCCACCCTCGCTTGCAGGTCATGCAGTGCGGATCTTCATAGCTCTGCAGCATATACGTCTGGGCGCATTTCTTGCAGGTATGCGCTGGACAGTGTTGGCAAATCATCTGTTGGACTTTCTTGCCACGATAGTCTTCGAGACAAACGGGGCACGACATTTGATACGTATAAGTCACTACACTGGTGGGTCAATTTTTCCACCAAAGGAAATCGTCGACCAGAAATCGGTAGCGCGCACCGGCTCAATGTAGCGCAGCCCTTTCGCGGAGAATGCGTTGAGAGAGCGATGACGTACTTCCGCCGCCTCGTTATCCACGAAGATCTCTGGCTTAGGAAATCCGTTGAAGTCAGAGGCAGTTGCGTGTGTATACGCCCCCATATTGGGAAACCAGAGCCAGTCCCCCACCTCCAACTCTTCCATATACTCTGCGCGGGCAATCACATCGACACTGTCGCATGTGCGGCCGAAGAGAACCCCCTTCCCATACTTCCGTGGCCGATTCACGATCCCTTGTACGCGAATCCAAGTAGGTTTCGCCTGGTCAAAGAGTACGGAAGAGAACTGCCCGTATACACTGTCGTCAATGGTATAGTTCCATCCGTATAGGCCATCCTTTTTACCAATGACTTGTACGAAGAAGTCGTAGCTCTTTGTGGCAAAGAATCGTCCAGGCTCTGCGATGAATCGGATCGGCGGCTTATCTTGGTCGAGTTCGGCCTTGTTTACGTTCATAATGGCGTCCTGGATGAATATGGCCTTCGAGTTGAATATCCCACTGTGCGGGACATAGCCACCACCAATATCAATCGTAGGAGACGCCACGAGTGTACCCTTTGGATCCTCCCGCAACTTACGTATGCAGGCATACGCGGTCTGAATCGCATCCCTATAGGGGCGTCCATGAAAGCAACTGGATCCAACGTGGAAACTAATCCCGTGTATACGCATATTGTAGGCCTTTGCTGCTCGGCCAATATGGGGCACTAGATCTGTCGCCGCTCCGAACTTGGAAGAGAAGGGCATCGAACTATTCTTATCATCTACCGCGATACGGATGTATATGCCGCCTCCATATTCTGCCAACTTGTCGACTTCTTCTACAGAGTCGACGACGGTAGGAGGAGAACCCATTTCCTCTGCGGCGGAAATATCGTGCTCGGATTTACAGGGGTTTGCATACACAATATCCTCGGCAAGTGCGTTGCTCGAGCGCGCCAGATCCTTGATGCTCAGAAGTTCCCGTTTCGAGGCGCAATCAAAGCCGAGGCCTGCGTCATATAGATGATGCAGAATATGCGGATCCGGATTGCATTTCACTGCATAGAACGGCCGGACGCTGGGCAGTTTCCCGTTCCATAGATCAATCATTCGAGTAACACGTTGCGGGGACATTACGTAGAAGGCACCCCTGCTTCGGGGAGCATAGCGAGAGACGAGAGAGCGTAGTTTTTCCAGCGTGACCTGAATATTCATATGTGATAAAAAATGTTTAGGCGTTTGGCGAAATTTTATCGGCATGTGCCGAACTTGTGCCTACAATGCAGAAGCGGTTCAGGCGGACAACTTTCTCGCGGATACTATGGTTTGATAGATGGCAATATCGGGAATGTGCAGACCATAGCCGGTGACCTCAAACTTAGATCCATTCTTTAGTATGCCGGCCACTTCCATGGATTTTAAGTGTAAGAGCAGAATCTGGTTTGTGATAAAGTAGACCTGCCCGTTATCATCCGTGACGGTTGTGTAGACGGACTTTCCAAATCCTACCACGCCTCTATCTACAACCGTGATCTGTTTTCGGAACTGGGTCGTATACACATATACAGCCTGAAGTACCACAAACAATAAGAGTGCTCCAACCGCAGCACGAAGAGGATTTCTGTATACCCATGAAAGATACGCCATTCTACTGCAGCCGCATAATAAATTTGAAGCATGTCGCCTACACGACTGGTGACTACACCATGGAACAGATCTACATTGACGCGCTTGACGAGTTGAATGCAGCTTTGCAGCCGTCTAATCTGACGGCGCGTAAAATAATGCCTATTACGTCACATGATCGTTGGTCAATGTTTCTTACCACAGGGAAAGAGAGAGATATCGAAGGGCAAAAGGGACAGATCATCTTTTGTCGCAGAATATCGGATGAACTCGAACTAGAGTTTAGTATCTATTTCCCTCGTTTTGAGTACGCAGTATCCCAGCGCAAGACATTCTATGTGATGTCCAAAGGGAAGATGGTGTTTGATGGGATCAGTAATCGCCATCGTGATGAATCACCCGTTGGCTGGATTCTCACAGAAGAAGAACGAGACGTTTTCACGAAATGGTATATCGGCGTGTGCCAATCTGGGGCGTAAAGATCCCGCCTCTATTGCCTACAGATGAACTGCGTTATATGCCAACAAGATATATCCGGTGAAGCACAGGCATCTGTCCCGTGCTGTGCCAACATGTATCATACGCGCTGTGCTATTCAATATACAGCCAATAGAGTACGTAACTCGCAGTATTATGATACTACAGATATTCCCTGTCTGTGTGGAACTATTCTGTATACAGTAGTGAATCCGTGGGTGAACACAAATAGTGATCCACCTGGATATACCCCTGTAGAAACTCTGATGCAAAATGCCGCCTTTAAGAGGGAACTAAAAGAAATAAAAAAGTATTCTGCTCGTGTGAATAAGGTAACGGCACAACTAAAACACAGTGTGAGAGATTCAAAGTTAGCCTTTTTTGCAGATGTACATACACATATTACGGCGCTGCGCGATCTTCGTCGTACGAAAATCAATGCGCTGAAACAAACCACCGAATACAAGGAATATATAAAAGGAGTGCGAGGGCTAGCTATACAGAGGAGTCGTTTTATAAAAAAATATAATATATCACCGTATTCGTCGCGAACCTTACTTGGTATATTAACCAGGTATAACAGGCGGCGTTTTTCTACGAACGGTATGATAAAATGGCCGTTTCGTATTAAGATTCCCTACTAATAATATAAAGAGCCGCCACGCCTATAAATAAGAGATGTCGCAACAGTTACATTTGGAAGTATGTGCAGGGTTCGCAAATCGTCTGCGCGCCACCATTTCTGGAATCTGTGCAGCAGAAGATCTGAGCGCATCGATTACTCTTTCATGGCCACGAGAGGCGGTGTTTGGCGCCACATTTACAGATCTTTTTGATCTCAGTGCGTCGGATTTACCCGCGTGGATATCCTTTGACGCTGAGCGCCAAAATGGTCTGCGTATGTGCAATAGCCCGACAGATTGGGAACGCGTGCGAGATAATCCGATGATTCGGATCAAATCCTACGGGATTTTCTATCGGCCGAATGAGGAGCGATGGTTACAATGGCTACGTCGTCTGCGGCCGAAGAAGGAGTTTGTAAACCCGTTTTCCACGGCCGCCCCCCCTATAGGAGTTCATATCCGTCGCACGGATCATAATAAGGCCATTGAATATTCGCCTACACACGCCTTTGTTCAAGCGATGCAAGAGTATCCAAGTGATACCGCATTTTTTCTGGCAACGGACGATCCTTCAGAGCGCGTGCACATGGAAAAAATATTCGCTGGTCGTCTAGTTGGGGTGACGGCGAGTGAATATCATAGAGATACGTTGGAAGGTACAAAGGGGGCATTCAGAGAATTCATGCAACTCGCGCAATGTTCTCTGATTCTCGGATCGAATGCATCCTCCTTTTCCGAAATGGCGGCTGCGTATGGTGGCAAGGGCTTGCGCCTCATTAGTATCGGCGCAACGATACCACACTAAACATCTGCCCGACAGACTCCACGATCCGCTGGCGCTGCTCCGTGTCCATCATAATCACACGCTGGTTCCACAGAAATGCGTGCTCTTCTTTGGTGAACTCCGTGTCGCCATGATAACATACCATCGTCATGCGATTTTTCCTAGTGCCCACCTTGGCCAGAAGCTCCTCCTTCGTGTCGAACGCGGAATACAGCTTTCCATTCTCTTTACCCATTACGATAAGCTTCTTTGGAATCTTATCGAAATCGGCACTGCAGAGACGTGTTACGTAGCCTGGCATAAAGTCACCCATTGATTACTAGGCTACGCCCAGCCACCGCACCTTCAATTTTTACACGCCGTTAGCACTTGGACGCCCACCACCGCCTCGCCGCAGCAGAAGACGCCTTGGCTTTCCGCGCCAAATCAGAATCCGTGGTAGAATATGTTTTGCCACACAGAAGAAAGGAGTTGACGCGCGCATATCCCCATTGCTGTTGTGTGGCGCCAGGCCGATGCCCTGTTCTCCACGCAGCCATACCACGATTATAGCATTGGCGAATATATGTGAGAGGAACACCCGTTGCCGCCGCCTTTTCAGCAAGAGACGACGCTTTCGGGAATCGCCCTTTCCATGCGGTAGTATATTTCGAGCGCCGCGTCTTCACACCTTTATCTGTGGC
>Ga0209358_10001973_pt1 | contig 15878 bp, 14 predicted proteins | sample LauGreFa1BDMLBSN_2_FD_187574 | JGI IMG/M metagenome (GOLD analysis project Ga0209358, IMG submission 187574) | Freshwater lake microbial communities from Lake Michigan, USA - Fa13.BD.MLB.SN (SPAdes) (version 2) | ecosystem: Environmental > Aquatic > Freshwater > Lake | place: Lake Michigan, USA... | reverse complement strand
TTCTTGGTGCAGATCGACACCCCGACCGGCACCAGCTATGCGGAGACCGACCGTGCGCTGCGCTTCGTCGAGGCTGAAGTGGGCAAGGTGCCAGGCATCCGATCCGTGTCCGCGAACCTCGGCCGCGGCAACCCGCAGGTGTACTACAACCACATCCAACGGCAGGAATCCGCGTCGTATGCCGAAGTGCTCGGTGTACTCGAACGATACGACCCGAGACGCACGCCGGCCGACCTCGATGCGCTGCGGCTGCGCCTCGACGGCTATCCCGGTGCGCGGATCTCGGTGCTCGAGTTCCGGAACGGGCCGCCGGTCGCAGCACCGATAGCGGTGCGCGTCGTCGGCCCCGATCTTGCGATGCTCGACCGGCTTGCGCGTGAGGTGGAGGGTCTGCTGGAAGCGACGCCCGGCACCCGCGACGTCCGCAACCCGCTGAAGTTCACCCGCACCAACCTGCGTGTCGAGGCCGATACCGCCAAGGCCGCCCTGCTCGGCGTGCCGGCGGTCGAGATCGACCGTACGGTACGGCTCGCCGTATCCGGTCTGCAGGCCGGCACCTTCAAGGACGACGACGGCGACCAGTACCCGATCGTGGTGCGCCCGCCCTTCGAAGCACGCGCCGACCTGCGCAACCTCGGGGAAGCGCGTTTGACGAGTGTCACCGGTGAATCCTTGCCGCTCTCGCAGATCGCGAAGGTCACGCTCGAGCCTGCGCCGGTGCTGATCTCACGCTTCGCTCGAGAGCGTGCCGTCACCGTCACCGCGCAGGTCGAACGCGACCTCAACACCGGCAAGGTCACCGCTGGCGTCGTCGATCGGCTCGATGAGATGGAGTGGCCGCGCGGCTACCGGTATGTCCTCGGCGGTGATGCCGAGGCCGGCTCCGAGTCGTTCGCCGGTATCGGTACCGCGGCGATCGTCGCGATCTTCGGCATCTTCGCGATCCTGGTGCTGGAGTTCGGCAGCTTCCGTTCGACGCTGATCGTGCTCACCGTCGTGCCGCTCGGTGTGGTCGGCGGGATGCTCATGCTGCTCGTCACCGGCAACGAGATCTCCTTCACCGCCAGCATCGGCTTCATCGCATTGATCGGTATCGAGATCAAGAACTCGATATTGTTGGTCGACTTCACGAACCAGCTGCGTGAGGAGGGGGTTGCGCTCGATGAAGCCATCGAGCAGGCCGGAGAGATCCGTTTCCTGCCCATCTTGTTGACCTCGGCCACGGCGATCGGCGGACTGCTGCCGCTCGCGTTGCAGAACTCGGGGCTTTACTCGCCCATGGCCTGGGTGATCATCGGTGGACTCATCACCTCGACGCTGCTCGCACGCCTCGTCACGCCGGTGATGTACAAGTTGATGCCGCCCGACGGACACGAACCGAAGAACATCGCACCCAGCACCCAGCCGGATGCCGCAGGCGTGCTGCTCTGACGCCGGCCTTGGGCCGCGTCACGGCTGCGTAGCGGTCGTAGGCAAGGGCGGCAACCAACCGAGCCACGAGGCGTGCAGGCTCTGCACATAAAGACGCGAGGGCGTCTCGGTGATCGCCGTCGTCTCCGGGTAGACGCCCGACGGGTCCTGCAGATCGGCGATGATCCGGCCGTCTTCGGTGAAGGCGATGACATGACCGTAGGGCTTCGGTACCGGCCACCACGCGCGCGGCAACCGCAAGGTCAATTTGCGAAGCGACGGCCAAGCCGCGAGCCGGTCGATCACGGCGCTGCGGGGTTTGGCGAAGCCGAGCCAGATACGGCCATCGAGCCCGTGCATGAGGTTGTCCGGATAGCCCGGCAGGTTATCGAGCAGCACCCGTGCGAGGGCGCCGGGCGCAGGCTGCGAGAGGTCCAGGCCGCGGGCCGATGAGTCGATGCGCCACACCCGGTAGCGCCCGGTCTCATTGACGAGCAAACTTTGGCCATCACCCGTAAGCACGATGCCATTGGCGAAGCTCAGGCCACCGGCGACCATTTGTACCGCGGCGCCACCGCTTGCCGATGCCGCCGGGTCGTAGACCAGCACGCGTCCCGTCGCGCTGTTCTCGAGGATGTCGAGCACGCTGGCCTCGAATGTACCGCCCCAGTCGCGCGGCGCGAACCGCCGCGACGCATCGGTGAAGTAGACCTTGCCGTCGGCCGCCACGGCCACGGCATCGGCATAGCGGATCGGCTCGCCTGCCATCGTGTCGGCGAGCACCCGCAGCTTGCCCGACCGATCTATCGACAGCAGGCCACGGATCGCATCGGCCGCATACAGCGTACCGGCGGCATCGAAATCGAAGCCCAGCACGCGCCCTCCGGTCTCGACGAACACCTCTCGATCGCTGCCATCAGGCGCCATGCGCAACACGCGCCCCGCCTCGACCGCGACATAGAGCTTGCCGTCCGGACCGAGGGCGACATGCTCAGGTCCCGCCGCGCCGTCGAGCTCGATCCGTTGAAGGTCGGCCAGGCGGTTATTGACGGAATGCACACCCGTATAGCCCGGCGACGGAGCAGGCTGCCACGCGACCGGCTCGATCGGGACCGGCCACGCGGCGAGATAGCCCGCGATCGCCAGCAGCAGCAGCGCGAGCGCCGCCCACGCGACCTTCATGCCGGCCCTCACGCCGGCAACGGGTGGTCGCGGAAGCGCTCGCGCAGGATCGATTTCTGCATCTTGCCGGTCGCGCCGAGCGGGATCGCCTCGACGAACACGACATCATCAGGGATCTGCCACTTGGCGACCTTCCCGTCATAGAAGGTGCGCAGCTCTGCCGCAGTCGGCGTCATGCCCGATTTCGGCACCACCACCAGCAACGGCCGCTCGTCCCACTTCGGATGCGGCACGGCGATGCACGCGGCCATCGCGACCGCCGGGTGGCCCATCGCGATGTTCTCGATATCGATCGAGCTGATCCACTCGCCGCCCGACTTGATGACGTCCTTGCTGCGATCGGTGATCTGCATGAATCCGTCTTCATCGATGGTGGCGACATCACCGGTCGGGAACCAGCCGTCTTGCAGCAAGGGCTCGTGTTCGCGCCGGAAGTACCGGGACACCACCCACGGGCCGCGCACCAGAAGATCGCCCGCCGACTGGCCATCCCAAGGGAGTTCGCGCCCCTCTGGGTCGACCACCTTCATGTCGACGCCGAAGATCGCTCGGCCCTGCTTGGCGAGCACCGCGATCTTGCCCTCTTCGTCGAGACCGGCGTGCATGGACTTGAAGCTGCTGCCGGTGCCGAGCGGCGAAGTCTCGGTCATGCCCCAGCCGTGCAGCACATCGACGCCCAGGGCGCGGAATGCGCGGATCATCGAGGGCGGGACGGCAGAACCGCCGATCATGGTACGGCGCAGCGAGCTGAAGCGCAGCCCGTTTCCCTGCACATGGTTGAGCAACGCGAGCCACACCGTTGGGACGCCCGCCGCCATGGTGACCTGTTCCGCTTCGATGAGCTCGTACACCGACTTGCCGTCGAGCGCAGGCCCCGGGAACACGATCTTCATGCCGGCCAGCGGTGCGCCATAAGGAAGACCCCAGCCGTTCACATGGAACATCGGCACCACGGGCAGCACAGCGCCGAGCGAGGTCAGCGCCTGCGCATCGGGCAGCGCCGCCGTGATGGCATGCAGCAGGGTCGAGCGATGGCTGTAGAGCACGCCCTTCGGGTCGCCGGTGGTGCCGCTTGTGTAGCAAAGCGCGGCGGCGGCACGTTCGTCGAGACGCGGCCACGCGTATTCGCCGGACTGCGGGGCGATCCAGGCCTCGTAGCTCACCAGCCCCGGGATGCCCGTGTCCGCGGGCAGCGCATCCGCCTCGCAGAGCGCGACCCAGTGCTTCACGGTCGGACACTTCGCAGCGACCGCTTTCACCAGCGGGAGGAAGCTCATGTCGAAGCAGAAGACCTCGTCCTCGGCGTCGTTCACGATCCAGACCAGCTGGTCGGGCGGCAGACGCGGGTTGAGGGTGTGGACCACGCGCCCGCTGCCGCTCACGCCGTAATAGAGCTCGAAGTGGCGGTAGCTGTTCCAAGCGAGCGTCGCGACACGCGCGCCCTGCGCAAGACCGAGCGCATCGAGGGCGTGGGCGAGGCGGCGTGAACGGACCGCGGCATCACGATAGGTATAGCGATGGAGATCGCCCTCGACGCGCCGCGACACGATCTCCTGCTTGGCATGGTGGCGGGCTGCGAACTCGATGAGGTTCGAGATCAGCAGCGGATGGTCCTGCATCAACCCGAGCATGGTGTTCTCCCAAAAAGATCCCAGATGAAGCGAGTGTACCCGAACCGCTCAACCGGCCGTTTCGAGCTCCCAAGTCACGAGCGGCGACCCTTTGCGCAGCCAGAGACCCGCACCCACTTGCCGAAAGTTCCGCTTGAGGCGTGATCGGTACCAGTCGGCACTGCGCAGGGTCACATCACGATCGGTGCGCGTCTGGTCGGCGTTCTCGCGCCAATCACGGCCGGTCAATGCACTGAAGTACAGAACGCCGCGACAGAGCCTCGCGAGGTTGGCCATCGCCTTGGCCGCCGCAGCGTCGTCCAAGTACTGCAAGACGTCATAGCAAACGACGAGGTCGAACGGCTTGCTCGGACGCCATTCGGCGAGGCTACCCTCGGTCCATCCGTAGCGCTGGCAAAGATAAGCGCTGTATTCGAGTCCGACCCACGCCGCGCCGGGCAGCGCCCGCATCAGGGGTTCGCGCATCAGGCCGAGGCCGCAGCCCGCGTCGAGGACGCTCGATACCGGACAGTCGATATGCCGCACATAGGCCGCGATGAACTCGGCTCGTCGAGCCATCTCGGCGTGCGACGCCACCGAGGTCCGCCCATCACGGTAGAAACGCCGGTAGTACTCGCGCCCGAAGCGCTCACTGCCGGTCACAGGACACCGATATGCATCTTCATCACTGCCAGAGCCTAACCGTGTCCCTCACGAGCCGCCAGCGCCGCAGCGACAGGGAGCGTAATAGACGGTAAAATGACCCATGCCCGTCGCAAAAACACGCCGCACACCGAAGATCGGCTTCGTCAGCCTCGGCTGCCCCAAGGCGCTCGTCGATTCCGAGCGCATCCTCACGCAGCTGCGCGCCGAAGGCTACGCCGTGGCGCCTGACTACGATTCGGCCGACCTCGTGGTGGTCAACACCTGCGGCTTCATCGACTCGGCGATCGACGAATCGCTGGACGCCATCGGTGAGGCGCTCGAACAGAACGGCAAAGTGGTCGTCACCGGCTGCCTCGGGGCGAACCCGGCGCGCATCCTCGAACGGCATCCGCGCGTGCTCAAGGTCACCGGCCCGCATGCCTACGACGACGTACTCGCCGCGGTACACCAACATCTGCCGCCGAAGCACGATCCGTTCCTCGATCTCTTGCCACCGCAGGGCGTGCGACTCACGCCACGCCACTACGCGTACCTCAAGATCTCCGAGGGCTGCAACAACAAGTGCAGCTTCTGCATCATCCCGGACCTGCGCGGCAAACTCGCGAGCCGCCGCATCGACGACGTCCTGCGCGAGGCCGAGCGTCTGGTGTACGCCGGCGTGCGCGAACTGCTCGTGATCTCCCAAGATACCAGCGCCTATGGCTCAGACCTGCGTTATGCGCCGGCGACCTGGCAGGGCAACGAGTACGAGACCCGCTTCATCGACCTCGCGCGCGGCTTGGGCTCACTCGGGGTCTGGGTGCGCATGCATTATGTGTATCCCTATCCGCATGTCGATGCGGTACTGCCCCTGATGGCCGAGGGCAAGGTGCTGCCTTATCTCGACATCCCGTTCCAGCATGGCAGTCCGAGCGTTCTGAAGCGCATGAAGCGGCCTGCAGCCGCCGAGGGCACGCTCGACCGGTTGCGTGAGTGGCGGCGCGTCTGCCCGGACCTGGTGCTTCGCAGCACCTTCATCGTCGGTTTTCCGGGCGAGACCGAGGCTGAGTTCGAAGAGCTGCTCGCGTGGCTCGACGAGGCCCAGCTCGATCGGGTCGGTGCATTCAAGTATTCACCGGTCGAGGGCGCACGCGCCAACGACGCGGGCGCGCATGTGGACCCTGCGATCCAGGAAGAGCGCCTTGCTCGTTTCATGGAACGCGCACAACGCATCAGCGCCGCCCGGCTCGCGACGCGGGTCGGTCGCGAGGAGACCGTTCTGGTGGATGGCATAGAGGACGGTGCGGCGATCGCTCGATCGCGTGGTGATGCGCCCGAGATCGACGGCGTTGTGCGGGTGAGAAAAGGCGCCAAGCTCGCGGTCGGCGAGTTCGCGCGCGTGAAGATCACCGATGCCGATGCCTATGATCTGACGGCGGTCGTGGTCAAAGAGAAATCAAAAAAGTAGAGACCGAGACCCCCCCTCCCGAGATAGAGCAAGCATCGAGGGTCACTTCTTTTCGCAAGGCCAGACGGTCTCCAGCGCCGCTGCGATCACACGGTCTGCGCTGTGATCGAGGACCTCGGGGTTCTGGCGCATATAGGTCAAGACGACTTCTACGACCTTCCCTTGGGTGACGTCGCCACCGCCGCAGACCACCGACCCTGCCAGGGCGTCGTGCACGCCGATGACGTAGCCGAACGCCATGCTGTCGCGGACATATTCAATAGAACCCTTGTCGACCCATCCCTCGAGGCCGACCTTGATCTCTTTGCCGGTCTTGAATTCGCCTGCTGAATCGACCAAAGAAGCGGATACAGCCGCAGGCCCGAGCAATGCAGCCCCGATCAATACAGCTTGAATCAACAGGTCAAGGCGGGTCATGGTTGGGTCCTTCGGATGATGACGGAATCAGCGGACGGGGTCGGCGTTTGACCGTGGTTCAACGGCGCGCATAGACTATCGGAAATCTTGGAGATCCCTGAACTCCGACGGAGACCGGCGGTCGAAACCTCATGAACACCTCGCACCCCTCCTCCTCCCAAGATCCCGGACCGCCCCGGATCCTGCTGCCCGCGCTGCTGCTTGCCCTCGGTCTCGTGGCGGCAGGCCACGCGATCAGCGACGGCCTCGAACGATTCCGCATGGCCGACCGCACCATCACCGTGAAGGGGCTCGCCGAGCGCAGCGTCGAGAGCGACTATGCCACCTGGACGCTGGCGTTCCGCCGCGCCGGCAACAGCTTCGGGGATGTACAGAAGACGCTGACGAGCGATCGCGAGCGCGTCGTCGCCTTCCTCAAAGGCGCAGGCTTCAAGGACGAGGAGATCCAGATCCGCCCGCTCGAGATCCAGGACCTGCTCTCGCGCGAATACGCGCAGCAGAACCAACCGTTCCGCTACAACGGCGTCGGCCGTGTGCTGGTGAAATCTGCGCGCGTGGCGGCGGTCGCGGAGGCGGCGCTCGGCATCGACCCCTTGGTCGCCGCCGGCGTCTCGATCGAACCAGGCAACGGCCCTTGGTACGAACTGCGCGGCTTCAATGAAGCCAAAGCCGCGCTGCTCACCGAGGCGACCCGCAACGCGCGCGAACAGGGCACGAAGTTCGCGGCCGAGGCAGGCGCAAAGCTCGGCCGTCTGCGCAGCGCCAACCAAGGCGTCATCACGCTCTCGGGCGAGGATCCGGGTGGTGACGATCGCAGTTCACGTACCAAGCGCCTGCGTGTCGTCAGCACCTTCGAGTACGAGTTGCGTTAACGAGTCGCTGCGATCCAGCCATCCACCTGCTGCTCGAGCAGATCGAGCGGCAAAGCCCCTGAACGCAGCACCACATCGTGGAAATCCCGGATGTCGAAGCGCGGACCGAGCACGGTCTTCGCCTTCTCGCGCAGCGCCACGATCTTGAGCATGCCCACCGTATAGGCCGTGGCCTGCCCCGGCATGACGATGTAGCGCTCGGTGGCTTTGGTGGCTGCGTCGCGCGTCATCGGCAGCTTCTCGAGGTGGTATGCGATCACCTGCTCGCGCGTCCAACGCTTGGCGTGCAGGCCGGTGTCGACGACGAGACGCACCGCGCGCGTCATCTCCATGGTGAGACGCCCGAAGTCCTCGTACGGATCGGCGTAGAGGCCCAGCTCCTTCGGCAAGCGCTCGGTGTAGAGACCCCAACCCTCCGAGTACGCCGTGAAACCACCGAAACGGCGGAAGCGCGGCAGCTCGTCGAGTTCGCCCGCGATCGCCAACTGCATGTGATGACCCGGGATGCCCTCGTGGTAGGCGAGCGCAGGCAGTTCGTACTTCGGCATGTCGGCCATGCGGTAGAGGTTGGCGTAGTAGACACCGGGGCGCTTGCCGTCGGCAGACGGCGATGAGTAGAACGCCTTTCCCGCGGACTTCTCGCGGAACGGTTCCACGGCCTTCACGACCATCAGCGCCTTCGGCAGCGTGCGGAAGAGCTGCGGCAAGCGCGTACGCATGTCGTCGATCAGGCGGGTCGCCTCCGCGAGGTAGGCCGTCCTGCCGTCCGGCGTATCGGGATAGTAGAACCGTGGGTCCGTCCGCACGGTCTCGAAGAATTCCGGCAGGCTGCCCTTGAAGCCGACCTGCTTCATGATGGCGCGCATCTCGTCCTCGATGCGCGTGACCTCGGCGAGCCCCACCGCATGGATCTGCTCGGCGGTCATCGAGGTGGTGGTGTACCCCGCAAGCAGATGGTCGTAATAGCGGACACCCTGCGGCAATCGCCAGATGCCATCGTCGGTGCCCGCACGGCGCTCGGCGCCTACTGCATAAGCGATGATGCGCTGATAGGCCGGTCCGACAGACCCGCGCAGCGCCCGCTCGGCTGCGGACAGCAACCGCGCGCGCGTCGCGTCGTCCGCCGATCCCAACGCACCCACCTTGGCTTTGATGTCCGCCCACAGCGGGCTGTCCGGTCCGTCACCGAACGGCGCACCGGTGATGACATTGCGGGCGTCGGAGGCGACATAGGGGAACACGAACTTCGGCGGCAAGATACCGCGGCGCTCGGACTCGTCCGCCCAAACGATCGCCTCATCGACCCGTTTCGCGACGCCCTCGAGGCGCGCGATATACGCCTCGGCGTCCGCCACACTCTCCACCCGATGGGTGTTGATGAGGAACGCCGGGATCCGCGACTGCAGGCCGTTCATCTGGTCGAAGAGGTAGCCGTGGTACTGCCACTCGGCCCCTGCGATCGTCCGCTTGGCGTTGGCGACGAAGATGTCGTGGGAGAGCCGCCCTTGCAGCGCCAGCGCGCTGCGATCGACGTCGCGCTCGAGCTCGGCGAGCTGGCGACCAGTGCGCGCAAGGCTTGCGGTCCGTTCGGCTTCGGTGATCGGCGTCCACTCGTCGTACCGCAGCCGCTGACCGAGCTGTGCCGCGAACTCCGGGCTCGCAGCGACACGCTCGTCGAAGGCGCGCTCGAAGAAGGCCGAGGCCCGGGCGTCGGCGGTCTCGGTGACCGGCGCAACGGCGGACCCGGCGGCGAACGCCGCAGACGACCAGGCGACACAGACCGCCGACAGCAAAATGCGTGAAATGTTCATACGACCATACTACCGTAGCGTCCGGCATCCCGGACCTCCGTCACCGGGACACCTTCAGAGGAACACCATGGACCGTCCAGACCCCACTTCAGTGCTGTTCCTCTGCACCCACAACTCCGCCCGGAGCATCCTGGGCGAGGCCTATCTCAACCATGTCGGTGGAGGCCGTTTCATCGCGCATTCCGCCGGCAGTACCCCACGCAGCAACGGCCAACCGAACCCGCTCGCACTGCGCACGCTGCAGGAGGCCGGGATCGACACGCAAGGGCTGCGCAGCAAGAGCTGGATCGAGTTCCGCGGCGACGACGCGCCGCGGATCGACCTCGTCGTCACGGTCTGTGGCGCTGCAGACCAGGCCTGTCCCGTGTTCCCGGGGGCGCCCGCCATAGTGCACTGGGGCTATGACGACCCGAGCGCAGGCGATGCGCCGGATGCGGTGAAACTGCAGGCCTTCCAAGACACGCTCGATCGGATGCGTCGCCGGATCGACGCCTTCATCACGCTATCGGACGAGGCGTTGATGCCACATCGTATCGCCGACAGTGCGCGACAACTGTCGGGCGTATAAGGCAGCAGCGCAAGATTGACCCATGGGATCCTTCGAACGCTATCTGACGATCTGGGTGCTGGCCTGCATCGCCCTCGGCATCCTGTTGGGGGGGCTCGCACCGCAGGCCTTCGCATCGCTCGCAGCGATGGAATACGCGCGCATCAACCTCCCGGTGGGTCTGCTGATCTGGGTGATGATCATCCCGATGCTGGTACGGATCGATCTGCGCGCCGTCCGCGATGTGACGCGTCACGCCCGCGGCATCGGTATCACCCTGTTCGTCAACTGGTTGGTGAAGCCGTTCTCGATGGCGCTGCTCGCCGTGCTCTTCCTGCAGCACCTGTTCGCCAACCTGCTGCCCGCTGACCGGATCGGCGAATACATCGCCGGGCTGATCATCCTCGCGGCGGCGCCCTGCACGGCGATGGTGTTCATCTGGAGCCGTTTGACGCGCGGCGATCCGGTGTTCACCTTGTCGCAGGTGGCGCTCAACGACGCGATCATGGTGGTCGCGTTCGCGCCCATCGTGGCGTTGCTGCTCGGCATCTCGAGCATCACGGTGCCCTGGGAGACGCTACTGGCCTCCGTCGTGCTCTACATCGGCGCGCCGCTCTTGATCGCGCAATGGATCCGACGCCGGCTGCTACGCGCCGACCCTGCCACGATGGCCCGCTTCGAGGCTGCAGCAGGCACCGCATCCATCGTCGCCTTGTTGGCGATGCTCGTGCTGCTGTTCGGGTTGCAGGGACAGGCGGTGCTGCAGCAGCCGCTCGTCATCGCCCTTCTGGCAGTACCGATCTTGGTGCAGGTATTCTTCACTTCGTCGCTCGCCTACGGACTCAACCGCTTGGCGCGCGAACCGCATCAGGTCGCCGGTCCGTCCGCACTGATCGGCGCATCAAATTTCTTTGAGCTCGCCGTCGCAGTAGCGATCAGTCTGTTCGGCATCCAGTCCGGCGCCGCACTCGCAACCGTGGTGGGCGTTCTCGTCGAGGTGCCGTTCATGCTGGTGGTGGTGCGCGCCGTGAACGGCTCGAAGGACTGGTACGAGCGGGGACTGACGCAGACCTAAGCGCAGCCGGTCGGAATCAGCTGAGGAATCCCGAGGTCGGCGGTCTGGAGGGACCCGCACCATTCGCCGATCGCATGCTGAGCACGAACGGCTGGATGAACCTGCGGTCGAACTCGATGAAGTTCTCGATGCCTGAGGTCAGCACCGACCAGGCCAAGAGGCCCCGCTGGAACCGCACGAGATACTCGGCCCGGTTCCCGTGGTCGGGCAGCGTGAAGACCGACAAGCGGTCCGTCTCGATGTTGCCTACCTCTGCGGCATCCGCTGAAGGACGGTAGTCGATCGCCAGCGTGGCTTGCGTCGAGAGCAGCGCAGCGTCACCGGCCAGCATCTTTCGCAGACGGTCAGGGATGAGCGCGAGACCGATCTTGCCGTCGGCGTATGTCAGTATCTGCATCTCAAGATCCCTCGGATATCCGGACTTCGATCTCGATCCGGCGATTGCGACTCCGGCCTTCGGCCGTGCCATTGTCTGCGACGGGTCGAGTATCAGCGAACCCTTGGGCCTCGATCTTCTCGGCGTCGAAGCCACGGTTCACGACGAGTTCACGGACCACCGACACGGCACGCGCAGCCGAAAGATCCCAGTTGTCTCGGTACTTCATCGTGCTGATGGGCACGCTGTCCGTATGCCCACCGATGACGATCCGCGCGTCCGCAGACTTTGCCACCGTACCTATTCTCTCGATGATCCGCGTGATGAACGGCGTCAGGGTGGTGTCGCCTGTCGGGAATGCGCCACCGGCACCGATCCTCACCACGACCGCGCCTTGCTTACGCTCGACCTCGACGAGCTGATCGCGGATCTCGCCGGCGAACGCAGATTCAAGGATCTGTGCAGCGGCCGCGACGCCAGCGACATCGGCAGCTCTTCCGTATCCGCTTTCGAGCGCCGATCGATCTTGGCTGCCGACGGCATCGACCAGTATCTTGGTCGCGCCGGTCACCGCGACTTCGGTACGCAATCGGGGCGTCAGTTCGGTCAGGATCTTGACCCCCGACGCGACGGCTTGCGCCGCTGCGATCTGCCGGACCGCCGGTGCATTGGCATCAGGGTTGAACGCCACCGTGACACGCGTCGCGGACGATCTCACATCGACGACGCCTGCGGCGATCTCGGCAGCGAGCGCTTGTCGGATCAACGTGGCGTCTTCCTCGACGGCATCCGGACCGCGCCCGCCTTGCATGTTGTCCACCAAGGTGACCGTCGGTGCCGGCGCGAAGTTCAGATCGAGCGCCGTCTCCCCGTTTGTCGGTTCAACCATCGGTTCTGTTTTTGGTACACCGAACGCATCGCTCATGCTTCCGCTGACCTGCTTGAACTTCGGCACACTCATCTCGGTGAAGGAGAGCATGAGCACGAAGAACGCGAGCAACAGCGTCACCATGTCCGCGAACGTGGTCGTCCAAGGCGGGGCTCCTGACGGACATTCGGGCGATCGCTTCGTACGAGGGTGCCTGGAGGCCGATGCCTTCTCGACCCGAGGGGCGGATGTCGTCTCGGGCGCACCAGTCTCACCGGGGATCTGTTCGGTGACGGCGCTCATCGCGACGAGTCAAGCCTTGGTGAGCTTGGTCTGTGCTGCAGGAGGCAGCAAGGCGACGATGGTATCGCCGATCATCCGCGGATTGTCGCCGCGTGCGATCCCTTGTAACCCAGTGAGCACCGCTTCGCGGTAGATCATCTCTTCCGCATGGTAGATCTTCAGTTTGTTGGTGATGGGGCCGGCGACGACGTTGGCGATCAGGGCGCCGTACAGCGTCGTCAGCAGAGCGAGCGCCATCGCCGGTCCAATCGACTTTGGATCGGACATGTTCCCGAGCATCTGGACGAGCCCGACCAGCGTGCCGATCATCCCCATCGCGGGCGCGACGTCGACCCATCCTTGCCAAGCCGCGATGACGGCACCGTGTCGCCGGTCCATCGCATCCATTTCGTTTCGCAAACGCGTGGTGAGCGTACCCTCGTCGTGTCCATCCGCCAAGATCGTCAGGCCGGATTTCAGGAAGCGTTCCTCGGTCTCGGCCGCTTTGGCCTCGAGGGCGAGCATCCCATCACGGCGGGCGAGCGTGCCGTATTCCGGCAGCACCGCGATGAGGGTGTCGAGTTTCTGGGATTTCGGGGCGAACGCCTTGACCGCGCCCGCGAGGTGGCCCACGAAATCCGTCAGGGTATGGCGCGACAGGATCACGCAGATTGTTCCACCGATGACGATCGCGATCGACGGGCCGTCGATGAAAGCCGCGAGGGAGCCGCCCATCAGGATCGCCCACAGCACAACCCCGAGGGCGCCGACCAAGCCGAGGATCGTTGCGATATCCATCGCGAGTTCATCTCCATGGCGGGCGATGCGCCGACAAATCGTCTGTAAGTCGACAGATTAATGTCTTTTGTTATACTCCGGAATGGTTCTTTATTGTCCGGCAGGCGGTCGATTGACGGTCTCAGTCGGGCCGTCGACCAGGCCACCCGTTCAGATGAGTCCTTAGGATGTCCGTGCGCTCGGTCGCTGGGATGATCATGGGGATCGTCATCGTCGCCCTCACGGCGTCGATGGCGACGCTATCGGTCGCCCAAGGTGCCCGGGTGTCTGAGCCGACGCCCACCCAACTCGCAGAATTCACGATCCGCGATCGTGCGGCTGGCCTTGAATGGCTCCGGTGCTCGGTGGGCCAGGTGTGGAACGGATCCACCTGCATCGGCGTGGCGCAGACGCTCACCTTGGCGCAAGCGGAACAGGCCGCCGCGATGGCGAGCCGCGAACTCGGGGGTTCTTGGCGTCTGCCGACGCTCCCCGAACTGCGGCAGCTTCTCTGCGTCGACTGCAAGCCACCGAAGATCGATGGCCGCCTCTATCCGAACACGATGGCGACGGCCTATTGGACCTCGTCGGAGAACGATTGGTCCTTCGGCCGATACTGGAGCTTGAACTTCCATACCGGTCATTCTTTCGGCAGGAATGCGCAGGACACGGCCCGTCACGTGAGGTTGGTCCGCGATCTGCCGCGCCCTAACCAGGCGAAGGATCCTTGAGAAGCGCCGACACCGAGAGCGATCGCGCTGCCACGGCAGCGCCTCCTCGCATCGCCTGCCGGATCTGCTTGCTGGCGCGCGTCCATGTGCTGCTGGTGCTGATCTTGCTCGCGGCGTGGTGGGTCGAGCCCTCGTGGCTCGCGTGGGCGAAACACGCCGACCGGAACTTCATGCCGCTCGTCATCCTCGTCGTCTTCGTGGTGTTGCTCGCGATCAAATGGCGGCAGCACCGGTCCGACCGGGAACCCCGCTGAGACGCCGACAGGCTATTCGACCGTCACGCTCTTGGCGAGGTTGCGCGGTTGATCGACATCGGTGCCGCGCAGGATCGCCACATGGTACGAGAGCAGCTGCAGCGGCAAGGTGTAGACCACCGCAGCCTGCAGGTAACTCACATGCCGCGGCATGGTGATCACCGTGACGCCTTCCGACGGCTCGATGCCGGCGTCCGGATCGGCGAACACGATCAGCTCGCCGCCGCGCGCGCGCACTTCCATCATGTTCGACTTGAGCTTCTCGAGCAGATCGGTGTTCGGTGCGACCACCACCACCGGCATGTCGTCATCGACGAGCGCGAGGGGCCCGTGCTTGAGCTCACCCGCTGCATAGGCTTCAGCGTGGATGTAAGAGATTTCCTTGAGCTTGAGCGCCCCTTCCATCGCGATCGGATGCATCGTGCCACGACCGAGGAACAGCGCGTGGTGCTTGTCGGCGAAGCGTTTGGCGAGCTCGCGGATGACCGGGTCGAGCGCGAGGGTTTTTTCCATGATGCCCGGCAGCTCGATGAGCCGCGAGACGAGCGTATGCTCGGCTTCGGGCCGTGCACCATGATGGCGTGCCAGAGCGATCACGAGCAGCGACAGCGCGGTCAGCTGGGTGGTGAACGCCTTGGTGGAGGCGACCCCGATCTCGGGACCCGCACGCGTGAGCATGACGAGCTCTGATTCGCGCACCAGCGAGCTCTCGGGCACGTTGCAGATGGCGAGCGAGGACAGATAGCCGCCCGATTTCGCGAGGCGCAGCGCAGCGAGCGTGTCCGCCGTCTCGCCCGACTGGGAGATGGTGACGAACAGAGAATTCTTCGGCACGACCGGTTGGCGATAGCGGTATTCGCTCGCGATCTCGACCACGCAAGGCACGCCCGCGATCTGTTCGATGAGATAGCGGGTGACGCAACCGGCGTGGTAGCTGGTGCCGCAGGCGACGATGTGCACATGCTCGACCTTGCCGAACACTGCCATCGCCGCAGGCCCGAACGCCGCTTCGAGCAGCCTTCCGTGCGCGACGCGCTCTTGCAGCGTGTCGGCGATCGCGCGCGGCTGTTCGTAGATCTCCTTGAGCATGAAGTGCGCGTACTGCCCCTTGTCGGCGGCGTCGGCGGAGAGCTCGCTCTGACGCACCTCGCGCGCAGCGGAGTTGCCGTCGCGGTCGAGCACGCGAACACTGGCACGACGCACCTCGGCGACATCACCTTCTTCGAGGAACATGAAGCTGCGCGTCACGGGCAGCAACGCCGAGACATCGGAGGCGACGAAGTTCTCCCCGTCGCCGAGACCGATGACCACCGGACAGCCCTCGCGCGCGAGGATGATGCGCTCCGGCTCGGATTCACTGACCACGGCGAGCGCATACGCGCCCTCGAGCTCGGCGACCGTCGCACGCACCGCCTTGAAGAGATCGCCGTGCACCCCGAGATGCTGGTGGATGCGGTGGGCGATGACTTCGGTATCGGTCTCGGAGGTGAAGGCGTAGCCCTTGGCTTCGAGCTCCGCCCGCAGTTCGTCGTGGTTCTCGATGATGCCGTTGT
>Ga0209358_10001971_pt1 | contig 15894 bp, 14 predicted proteins | sample LauGreFa1BDMLBSN_2_FD_187574 | JGI IMG/M metagenome (GOLD analysis project Ga0209358, IMG submission 187574) | Freshwater lake microbial communities from Lake Michigan, USA - Fa13.BD.MLB.SN (SPAdes) (version 2) | ecosystem: Environmental > Aquatic > Freshwater > Lake | place: Lake Michigan, USA... | reverse complement strand
TAGGTCCAGGTCGTTTTGAAAACGGAAACAGAATCCCATTAGATATTAAAGAAGGTGATGTTGTGCTTTATTCAAAGTATGGCGGCACTGAAGTTAAGTACAACAATGAGGAGTACTTAGTACTTTCCTCCCGCGATGTACTAGCAATTATTGCAAAGAAGTAAGCCGTGGGTAAATCACTTCAATTTGATGAAGCTGCAAGACGGGCCATGGAGCGTGGCGTAAACATCCTGGCTGACACTGTAAAGGTCACCCTTGGTCCTAAGGGTCGTAACGTAGTTATTGCAAAAAGTTACGGCGCACCTTTAATCACCAATGACGGTGTAACTATTGCTAAAGAGATCGAACTATCTGATCCAGCAGAAAACATGGGCGCTCAACTTGTTAAGCAGGTTGCAGAGAAGACTAATGATGTAGCAGGTGATGGCACAACAACTGCAACAGTACTTGCCCAAGCAATGGTTAAAGAGGGCCTGCGTAATTTAGCAGCCGGTGCTCAACCAATGGAGCTTAAGTATGGAATTGAGCAAGCAGTTAGTGCGATTACTGAAGCACTTCGCAAGAACTCAACTGCAGTTAGCGGAAAATCTCAGATTGCAGATGTCGCAACAATTTCAGCTCAAGATAAAGCAATTGGTGATCTAATTGCTGAAGCTATGGATAAGGTCGGCAAAGATGGCGTAATTACAGTTGAAGAGTCATCTACTACAGGCCTTGAACTTGAATTCACTGAGGGTATGCAATTTGATAAGGGTTATATCTCACCTTATTTTGTTACTGATGCAGACCGCATGGAAACAATTTTAGAAGATGCATACATTCTTATCTCTGGCCAAAAGATTTCAGCATTAAGTGAAATTTTGCCAGTACTAGAAAAAGTTGCTCAGGCAAGTAAGCCGTTATTAATTATTGCTGAAGATGTTGAGGGTGAAGCACTCTCTACATTAGTAGTTAACCGTATGCGTGGCACTTTTGCCTCAGCAGCTGTTAAAGCACCTGGCTTTGGTGACAGACGTAAGTCAATGTTGCAAGATATTGCGATATTAACTGGCGGTCAGGTTATCTCTGCTGAAGTTGGTTTAAAGCTTGAGCAAATTGATATCTCACTTCTTGGTAAGGCTCGCAGAGTTGTTATTTCAAAGGATGCCACCACAATTGTTGATGGTGCCGGAAATAAAAATGATGTAGCAGCAAGAGTTACTGAGATTCGTCGCGAGATTGAAAATACTGATTCTGATTGGGATCGCGAAAAACTACAGGAGCGAGTAGCAAAACTTGCTGGTGGAGTTTGCGTAATCAAAGTTGGTGCACATACTGAGGTTGAATTAAAAGAGAAAAAGCATCGTCTTGAAGATGCCATCTCTGCAACTAGAGCAGCTGTTGAAGAAGGAATTGTTGTTGGTGGAGGTGCGGCATTAGTACATGCTGCAGCCGCTCTTGATAATGATTTGGGCTTTGAAGGAGATCGAGCTGTTGGTGTTCGTCTTGTGCGCAAAGCATGTGATGAACCACTTCGTTGGATTGCAGAAAATGCTGGCCAAGAAGGCTATGTAGTTGTTTCAAAAGTTCGCGCAATGAAACCTAATGAAGGTTTTAATGCTTACTCAGAACAGTACACAGACCTTGTTAAAGAGGGCGTAATTGATCCAGTTAAAGTAACTAGATCAGCACTTGCAAATGCTGCATCAATTGCTGCAATGTTTATTACAACAGAGGCACTTGTCTTTGAAACTCCAGAAGAGAAGAAAGAAGAGGCCGCCGGTCATGGTCACTCACATGGAGCAGGTGGGCACTCACACTAATATAAGTTAAAACACAAGCCTTGGTTCTAAACTACTAGATAATCGACTAGCATTAACTAGTGGGAAATGTAACGCTAACTGTTGATTGCGGCGGAACTGGAATCAAGGCTTCTGTATTTGATCAGCACAGTAAAGTTTTAGTTGATTTTCCTTACCTTAAAACCCCATATCCAATGTCACCAAACTCTTTGGTTGAAATCATTTCAAATTATGTTTTAGCAGATCATCGCATTAATCGAGTAACTGTTGGCCTACCCGGCATGATTCGTAATGGAAAGATCGTATTTATTCCTCATTACATTAATAAGCGTGGTCCTCGCACGATGCCAGATCCCCACTTAAAAAAGTTATGGCACGGCTTTGATTTGCAAAATACACTTCATAAAAAACTAAAGATGCCAATTTTGGTTTTAAATGATGCAGAGGTTCATGCCGCCGCAGTTATTACTGGGGTTGGTCTTGAAACAGTTTTAACATTTGGAACTGGATTAGGGTGCGCAATGTTTAATAATGGGCAATTAGCTCCTCACATTGAGTTATCTCATGCAACCGTGAGATATGGAAAAACAATTGACGCTTGGATTGGTGAGATTTCAAGGCGCCGTATGGGAAATCAACTCTGGTCTCGCAGAGTTAAGGCTTTAATTGGTGAGTTATACCCAATGATTATTTGGGATAAGTTGTATATCGGCGGAGGTAATGCACAACGTATTAGTAAATCGGCACTCAAAAGCTTTGACTATAAAGTAAAGATAATTCCAAATTCAGCTGGGGTTTCAGGTGGCGTTAAAGCCTGGGATATTAGAGCGTAAGTTTTAAAGATAACTCACAACAGATACGATTAGTTATATGTCCGATATTGAATTAGGTCCAGGCAAGCGCGCACGTGCAGCTTATTCTTTTGATGAGATAGCAATTGTGCCATCAAGAAGAACTCGCGATCTTGAAGAAGTTTCAATTAGTTGGCAAATCGATGCTTATAAATTTGAATTGCCATTTATTTCAGCTCCAATGGATTCAGTAGTTTCTCCTGAGACTGCAATAGCAATTGGTGAAGCTGGTGGACTTGGTGTTTTAAATCTTGAAGGTATTTGGACAAGGTATGAAGATGCGCAGAAACAATTATCAGATATGGCAAAACTTCCTGAAGATAAAGCGATTAAGAGAATGCAAGAGATTTATTCAGCACCTATTCAACCAACCTTAATCAAAGAGCGAATAGCACAGATAAGAGCAGCTGGTGTGACGGTTGCTGGAGCGCTTTCACCACAAAGAACTGCTGAATTTCATAAAGCAGTCATTGACGCAGGTGTTGATATTTTTGTTATTCGAGGGACAACAGTTTCTGCCGAGCATGTTTCAGAAAAAACTGCTCCACTTAATTTAAAGAAGTTTATTTATGAGTTGGATGTACCAGTAATAGTTGGTGGTTGCGCTACCGCCCAGGGCGCACTGCATTTAATGAGATCAGGTGCTGCCGGTGTTTTAGTTGGTTTTGGCGGCGGCTCGGCTCACACTACGAAAACAGTTCTAGGAATTTCAGTTCCAATGGCATCAGCAGTTGCAGAGGTGGCATCTGCACGCCGTGATTATTTAGATGAATCTGGTGGCCGATATGTTCATGTAATTGCTGATGGTTCAGTTGGTAGCAGTGGTGAAATAGCAAAGGCTGTTGCATGTGGAGCGGATGCAGTAATGATGGGATCACCTCTTGCTAAAGCATCTGAAGCACCTGGTAAAGGTTGGCATTGGGGACTTGAAGCACATCACGGACAACTTCCAAGGGGTAACCGTGTGCAAGTTGGCACAGTAGGTACGTTAAATGAAGTTTTAACTGGTCCATCACATACATCCGATGGCTCCATGAATCTATTTGGAGCACTTAGAAAATCAATGGCAACTTGTGGCTACTCTGACCTAAAGGAGTTTCAGCGAGTTGAAGTGGTGATTCAGCCTTAATCTTTTTCTGAGAAATCACTTAAAGTTCTTTACTAAACAGGTGATATCACTAGATTTCTTTTGTTAAATCTAAATTATTGACTAAACTTTACCCATGAAAAAAATAATTAAGCTTGCCTTAGCGACTTCTTCACTTATTATTTTTTCAACCGTACTCACTCCGGTTTCAAATGCGGCGCCAAATAAATCTTTAGAGAAAATTAATTGTAAGAACACAAAAGCAAAAGGGCATACTGCAAAGATTATTGATCCACCTGAGATTAAGGGACCATTTCAAAATAGAACTTTTACCTTGACAACAAATTGTGGAAATATTGTAATTAAAGCAGATGGAAAAAGTGCTCCAATTACGGTTACTGCATTATCAGCGCTAGCAAACGGTGGTTTTTTTGACCAAACACTTTGTCATAGATTAACTACTGAAAATATTTATGTTCTTCAGTGCGGAGATCCAACTGCAACTGGCTTAGGTGGGCCAAATTTTACATACCGAGATGAAAACTTACCTACTCCAGTTGAAAATAATTACCCTGCAGGAGTAGTCGCGATGGCAAATTCAGGACAGAATACAAATGGCAGCCAATTTTTTATTGTTTATGCAGATACTTCTTTGCCACCTAGCTACACAATTTGGGGCAAAGTAACAAAAGGCTTAGAGATTATTCAAATGGTTGCGAAAAGTGGAGTACTAGATGGTAAAAAAGACGGTGCACCAAAGCTAAAAATTGGCATAGAGAAGGTAAAGGTTCGTTAGTTAGTATTTACAATCTTAAACACTTCAGCAACTGATCCAGCTGGCAAATTATTAGCCTGAGCATTGCGCTCACCCCATTCACGAACCATATTTTCTAAGTTTTCATTATGAGCAGTCTGGCTAACATGGCTATGAAGCGCTTTCATCTTCTTATCAAAAGTTGAAGTGATATCTATAAAGTGATCTGGGTTTGAACTAGACATTACCCAAACCTCTTTTACTCGCCAAGGTTGTAATCCTTCATTTTTTAGTAAATCTTCAAATGCAAATGGATTTCTAGAATCTGGGTAGACGGCTTGAATTGCAGCTTCTCCTGCGGCCATATGATCTGGGTGGGAGGCAAATAAACGATCCCAATTTCTATCTGGTGATTGGATAAGCATTCGGTCAGGTTTAGTAATACGAATTTGTCTAACAATATCTTTGCGTAATTCAATAGTTGGTACTAACCAACCATCTCGATAATTTAAAAATGTTATATCGGTGACTCCAACTGCAAGACCTGCCTCACGTTGCTCACGTTGGCGAATTTTTGGCATTTCCTCACGTGGCACAGAAAGATCTTCACCACCTTGGTCACCATTTGTGCAGATGCAATATGAAACCTTAATTCCTTTAGCACTCCAAAGCGCAATAGTTCCCGCAGCTCCAAAGTCGCAATCATCTGGGTGCGCAGTTACAACTAATACTCGCTCTATCTCACTGTCATTTAATGGCTCCATAATTGGCAAGGTTACCGCAGCAATTTGCCTACTCATACCGAGCGATAGACTTACCAATATGTCCGCGTTAATCGAAGGTTTAAATCCTCAACAAATTGCAGCGGTTAAACACGAGGGCTCACCTTTACTAGTTGTAGCCGGAGCGGGTTCAGGAAAGACGCGAGTCTTAACAAGAAGAATTGCCTATTTATTAGCGCAGCGAAATGTTGCCCCGTATGAGGTTTTAGCAATTACTTTCACAAATAAAGCAGCTGGTGAAATGAAGGAACGGGTTGCGCAATTAGTTGGAGACCGTGCTAAAGCTATGTGGGTATCAACCTTTCACTCAGCATGCGTGAGAATATTGCGTAAAGAAGCTTCATTACTAGGTTATACAAATTCTTTCACTATCTATGATCAAAGTGATTCACTAAGACTAATTACTCTAGTGATGCGAGATTTAAATTTAGATACCAAACGTTATGCACCCAGAGCGGTAGCAGCCTTAATATCTCAAGCAAAAAATGAGCTGATGGGCCCGGCGGATTATTTAAATCAGGGTAAAGATCAATTTCAAGAGATTGTTGCCCAGGTTTTTTCTATTTATCAGAAACGATTAAGCGGTGCTAATTCAATGGATTTTGATGATTTGATTTCAAAAACTGTTGAAGTTCTACAGCGGCACCCAGAAACTAGAGCTAAGTATCGCTCACGCTTTAAACATATATTAGTAGATGAATATCAAGATACTAATCATGCGCAGTATGTATTAATTAAAGAGTTAGTAGGAACCGCCTCTGATTCCTTTGCTTTAGCAGAACTCTGTGTTGTGGGCGATGCTGATCAATCAATCTACGCTTTTCGCGGCGCTAACATTCGTAATATTTTACAATTTGAAGCAGATTATCCAGAGGCTAAAACAATTTTATTAGAACAGAATTATCGCTCAACTCAAAATATCTTAAGCGCAGCTAACGCAGTTATTTCAAATAATGAGGGAAGGAAAGAGAAGAATCTTTGGTCTGAAAATGGGGCTGGTTCAACAATCATTGGCTACGTTGCAGAGAGTGAACATGATGAGGCTGATTTTGTTGTTCGCGAGATTGGCCGGCTTCGTGATTTAGCAAGATCTAATCCAGGTGATACCGCAATCTTTTATCGCACTAATGCACAATCTCGTGTTTTTGAAGAGGTATTTATGCGAGTAGGAATCCCATACAAAGTTGTAGGTGGAGTCAGGTTTTATGAGCGAAAAGAAATTAAAGATTTTCTTGCCTACCTTCGAGTTATTGTTAATCCAAATGATGAGGTTTCACTTAGAAGAATTATTAATACACCAAAGCGAGGTATTGGTGATCGAGCCCTTGATTTACTAGACCTATACGCTCAAAGTAATAACTTGACTTTTTGGCAGTCATTATGTGAGGTAGAGAAAAATCAAGAGATTGCACAAAGATCTTCAGCTTCTTTAATTGAATTTGTTAAGTTAATTCTTTCACTTCAAACATTAGTTGAGGCAAAAACTAGGCCATCTGTTATTGCCCAAGCTGTTCTTGAACAATCAGGATTATTAACCGAGTTATCAGAGAGTAAAGATCCGCAGGATGAAGTTAGAGTTGAAAACTTAGAAGAGCTTGTAGCGGTTGCAACAGAGTATGAAGAGGGTGAAGTAGATGAAGGGGAGGAGATATCTCTCGTTGGATTTTTAGAAGATGTTTCATTAGTAGCAGATGCTGATCAAATACCAGAAGGTGAAGATCACGGTGGTGTAGTAACGATGATGACATTACATACTGCAAAAGGACTTGAGTTCCCAACCGTTTTCTTAACTGGTATGGAAGAAGGAATTTTTCCACACTCTAGAACTCTTGGGGATCCAGATGAATTACAAGAAGAGCGCCGGCTTGCTTATGTTGGGCTAACTAGGGCTAGAGAAAATTTATTTATCACTAGAGCTGAATATCGTTCTTCGTGGGGATCACCTAATTACAATCCAGCTTCTAGATTTCTAAGTGAGATTCCAGATTCAGTGATTGAGTGGAACCAAGCGCAAGAAAAAGCACCTTCAATTAAAACATCATCACGGCGCACATTCGCCCCAGTAAAAGCAACAGGCAAAATAAATACCACCATGCAACTTGAAGTTGGTGAGCGTGTATCGCATGACACATTTGGTTTAGGAACTGTGGTTTCAGTAAGTGGTGAAGGAGATCGAGCCGAAGCAACCATAAATTTTGGCTCATTTGGTGAGAAGCGACTACTACTTCGTTATGCACCAGTTGAGAAATTATAAATTTACGCACTTTCTCATTACTATTACCACCTTGCACTTTACTAAATTTGATCGGGGAAATTAGTGGATCTTTTTGAGTATCAAGCACGAGATCTTTTCGAATCTCATCAAATTCCAGTCTTAGCTGGCGCAGTTGCAACCACAGCAGATCAGGCATTTTCGGCCGCTGAAAAAATTGGCGGCAAAGTTGTTGTTAAAGCTCAGGTAAAAGTTGGTGGTAGAGGAAAAGCAGGTGGAGTAAAGGTTGCAGAAAATGCAGCAGATGCTAAAGATAAAGCTGGTGCAATTTTAGGAATGGACATAAAAGGGCACATTGTAAAAAAAGTAATGATTGCTCAAGCGGCACCAATTGAATCTGAGTATTACTTAGCAATTTTGTTAGATCGTGCCAATCGAAACTTTTTAGTAATGGCATCAGTAGCTGGTGGTATGGAGATCGAAGAGGTTGCCCATAAAACTCCAGAAAAATTAGCAAGAGTTGGCATTGATCCAAATAAAGGCATTGACAAGGCACAAGCCTTGGAGATTGCTAAGGGCGGACAATTTCCAGCAGATGTTTTAGATCAGGTTGCTGATGTATTAGTGAAACTATGGCAGGCATTTGTAAAAGAAGATGCCACTTTGATGGAGATAAATCCATTAGTTAAAACTACAGATGGCAAGGTTATTGCTTTAGATGGCAAGGTTACTTTAGATGATAATGCAGTGTTTAGACACTTGGAGCATGAGGCGCTGGTAGATCATGATGCAACCAATCCACTAGAAAAATTAGCAAAAGAAAAAGATTTAAATTATGTAAAGTTAGATGGTCAGGTAGGAATAATTGGTAATGGTGCTGGCCTTGTAATGAGCACTTTAGATGTTGTGGCATACGCTGGTGAGAAATATGGTGTTAAACCAGCAAACTTTTTAGATATTGGCGGAGGAGCATCTGCTGAGGTTATGGCAAATGGACTATCAATAATTTTAGGCGATAGTGATGTTAAAAGCGTATTTGTAAATGTTTTTGGTGGAATAACAGCTTGTGATGCAGTGGCAAATGGAATTGTGCAGGCTCTTGAAATCCTTGGTAGTAAAGCAACTAAACCAATTGTGGTAAGACTTGATGGTAATAATGTTGAACTTGGTCGAAAGATATTAAGTGAAGCTAACCATCCATTAATTCAGCAGATCGAAACAATGGATGGCGCAGCTGCAAAAGCAGCAGAGTTGGCGGCGAATAAATGACAATTTTTGTTAATGAAAATACCAAAGTAATCGTGCAAGGCATGACTGGCTCTGAGGGAACTAAGCACACTAAACGAATGCTAAAAGCTGGTACAAAAATTGTTGCTGGCGTAACACCTGGTAAAGGTGGTCAATCCGTTGATATGGATGGCCAAATAATTCCTGTGTTTAATTCGGTAAAAGAGGCAATCACAGCTACTGGAGCTAATGCATCAGTTGTTTTTGTTCCACCAAAGTTTGCTAAATCTGCTGTGATAGATGCAATTGATGCAAAGATTCCATTAGTTGTTGTAATTACCGAAGGAATTCCAGTCCATGATGTTGCAGCCTTTTATGCATACTCAGTAGAAAAAGGTGTGACTCAAATTCTTGGTCCAAACTGTCCAGGAATTATCAGTCCAGGAAAAACAAATCTTGGAATTATTCCTTCAGACATAACAGGAAGTGGGCCAATTGGCCTAGTCTCAAAATCAGGAACCCTCACATATCAGATGATGTTTGAACTAAGAGATTTTGGTTTTACAACTGCGGTTGGAATTGGTGGGGATCCAATTATTGGTACAACACACATAGATTGTTTACGGGCGTTCCAAGATGATCCTGCAACAAAAGCAATTGTGATGATTGGTGAAATTGGTGGAGATGCAGAGGAACGTGCTGCGCAATTTATTAAAGAGTATGTAACAAAACCTGTTGTCGGATATGTTGCTGGCTTTACCGCACCTGAAGGTAAGACGATGGGCCATGCTGGCGCAATTGTCTCAGGATCATCTGGTACAGCTAGCGCTAAAAAAGAAGCACTAGAGGCTGTCGGTGTTGCGGTTGGTAAAACACCAAGTGAAACCGCTAACTTGATGCGCAAGATATTGAATGGATAAAAAGCAGATAGGAAAATAATGGTTGCGCGTAGGTTATGGATAGCGCTGCAACAAGTGATTCGTTCAGTTCTAATAATTCTATTTCCACTTGCATTCATAACTTTATTCGCTTGGGCAACTGCCGGCAGTACATACGGCACTACCTCAGATCCAATGCGAGCAGCAGTTTGGCTCTGGTTAGGTTCACACCTAACTCCATTTAACATAACAAGTAATGAAGTAAGTGGGTATCTCTCCTACTTGCCACTTGGCGCGGTGGTTTTGCCATGGCTAACTATGCGCCTTGGTTATAAAAGAGTACTTCTTGAAGTTGAGAATAAAAAAATTAGTCGCGCATACTTTTCTATTGCATACTTTTTAATCTATTTACTTCTAACTCTGATCTCCAGCAATTCACAAGTATCAACGGATTTATTTCGAGGATTAGTAATTTTATTCATTCTGCTACTAACTGCTACTTCAGATCTAAAATTTGAAAATTCTATAAAGATGCCAATTCAGATTTTTCTAATCATGCTTGGTATTGCTGGAATCTTTTTTTCAATTTCTCTAATGCTCAATTTTTCTACTGCAAAAAACTTAACCATTGTGCTAAATCCTGGGATATTAGGCGGAGTACTTTTGTTATTACTGCAGCTGTTATACCTACCAAATATTATGTTTACGACCCTCAGCTACATTTTAGGTTCTGGTTTTTCTCTAGGAAAAGCTACTGAAATCTCACCCTTTGTTTTTAACTTAAGAGAGATTCCAGCAATTCCAGTTCTGGCTGGGTTACCTTCTGATAAAAATATATGGTTCCTCTTGCCCACATTAATGGTTGCGATCTACGGTTGGATCAACTTATCTTTAATATTTAGGTTAAATATCGATGCAAAAAGTAAACGTCAATTAACTTTAAGATTTTTTGTATTATCCATTGCAGGTGTAATGATTATTTCATTTATTACTTCAGGCTCTTTAATCTCTAGCAATATGTCACCTGTTGGCGTGAATCCACTAAGAATTGCAGGGGTAGTCACAGCGAATCTTTTACTAGTTCTACTACTTATGAAGTTGTGGCCGATGGTGTTTAGGAAAAAAGTCGGTAAGGGTAGGCTTGCTGTATGAGCGCAGTGATAATGGATGGTAAGAAATTAGCGAAGCAGACCAAAGCAGATATCGCTGCTCGAGTTAAACAGAGTAATAAAAAATTAGGGCTAGGTACTATTTTAGTTGGTACTGATCCGGGCTCAGTGGCTTATGTTGAAGGAAAACATAGTGACTGTGCTGAAGTTGGGATTAATTCAATCAGAGTGAATTTACCAGTAAGTGCAAGTGAGCAAGAGATCATCAAGGCTGTAACAGATTTAAATAATAATCCTGAGTGCACAGGTTTTATTGTTCAATTACCATTACCAAAATCAGTAGATACAGAAAAAATCCTACTGGCAATTGATCCAAAGAAAGATGCTGATGGCCTAAATCCAGTTAACTTAGGTAATCTCGTTTTGTCTGTAAACAAAATCATTCCTTGTACACCTAGAGCAATTTTGGCATTACTAAATGAGTACAAAATTAAGTTATCTGGTAGCAAAGTTTTAATTATTGGCAGAGGCACGACCGTGGGCCGCCCACTTTCAATTCTATTGTCACAAAAACCAATTGATGCAACCATCACCTTGGCACACTCTGCAACAACTAATCTAACGGATTTGATTAAAGAGGCAGATGTAGTTATTGCTGCAATTGGAATTGCTCATTTCATTAAGCCAAATATGGTAAAGCCTGGCGCCACCGTAGTAGATGTTGGAATAACTAGAGTAGATAACAAATTGCTAGGCGATGTTGATCCAGCAGTTTCGCAGGTTGCAGCTTTCTTCACACCCACACCAGGTGGAGTCGGACCAATGACAAGGGCTATGTTGTTAAGTAATTTACTTGAGTTAGCGAAGTAATGAAAGAAAATTTCACCCTAGATCAGATCCGCCGCTTTGCGCTAGCAGTGGTTGTAATCGGTCTTATTGTTTCAATTAGTGGCGCGGTAAGAACTGGTTCTATTATTTTATCCCTTGGCGCTAGTGCGTTTGTATTAGCTAGGTATTCTCAACTTAAAGTTAAGCGTAATATTGAACTAATTTTACCGATTCTTATCTGCATTATGTTATTTATCTTGGCTTTATCCCTACCGAACGCTAGATAGATCACCGATTTAGAACTATTAGCAGTAATCAGTAATATTAGCCATGCACCCTGAAAGGATTAAATGAGCAGATCAGGAAAAGTAACAGTCGTTGGCGCCGGCTTCTATGGATCAACTACCGCACTCAGGCTTGCTGAATATGACATTTTTAAAACGGTAGTTTTAACAGATATCGTCGAAGGAAAATCTGAGGGTTTAGCCCTAGATATAAATCAATCTAGATCAATTGAAAATTTTGAGACCAAAGTAATTGGCGCTACAACTAATGCTGAAGGTAGTGGATATGAGAAAACTGCTGATTCTGATGTCGTAGTTATTACCGCTGGCCTTCCTAGAAAGCCTGGTATGAGCCGGATGGATTTAATTGGTGTTAACGCAGGAATAGTTAGAGGAGTTGCAGAAAATATTGCAAAACACTCACCTAACGCTGTGATTATCGTGGTATCAAATCCACTTGATGAAATGACGGCGCTAACTCAACTAGCCACAAAGTTTTCATATAACAAAGTGATCGGCCAAGCTGGCATGTTGGACACTGCCAGGTTTACTAATTTTGTCGCTGAAAAATGTGGTGTGGAAATCTCTAAAGTAAAAACATTAACACTTGGTTCACACGGTGAGACTATGGTGCCAGTACCAAGTCGCTGTACTGTAAACGGAAAAGTGTTATCTGAAGTTCTATCCGCTACTGAAATTGCAGAATTAGTTGATAAAACTCGAAATGGTGGAGCAGAGATTGTGGCATTACTAAAAACTGGTTCAGCTTATTACGCACCATCTGCAGCAGCAGCTCGAATGGCAAGAGCGGTAATTACAGATTCAAATGAAGTAATGCCAGTATGTGCTTGGGTTAATGGCGAGTATGGAATTACTGGCGTTTATCTAGGAGTTGAAGCTCAGATCGGTAAGAATGGTGTAAATAAAGTCGTTGAAACTAAGTTAAGCCCAGATGAATTAGATTCGTTAAAAGTTGCCGCTGAGGCAGTTCGCACTAAACAAGCAGATGTTAAAGATTTATAAAGGAGAGTGGATAAAATGAATAAGATTAAAGTTGATGGCACCGTTGTTGAATTAGATGGTGATGAAATGACTAGAATAATTTGGTCATTTATTAAAGACTCTTTGATCTTGCCATACCTTGACATAAATCTTGAATATTATGATCTTGGAATTGAATATCGTGATAAAACTGATGATCAGGTAACAATTGACTCAGCTCATGCAATTCAAAAGCATGGTGTTGGCGTTAAGTGCGCAACTATCACTCCTGATGAAGCAAGAGTTGAAGAGTTTAAATTGAAAAAAATGTGGAAATCTCCAAATGGAACAATTCGTAATATTTTAGGTGGAGTAATTTTTCGTGAGCCAATCATTATTAAAAATGTCCCTAGATTAATTCCTCACTGGAGTAAGCCAATTGTGATTGGCCGCCATGCTTATGGAGATCAATATAAAGCAACCGATTTTCGTGTACCAAGTGCCGGAAAACTAACTGTAACTTTCACTCCAGAAGATGGTTCAAAACCAATGGAGTTTAATGTTTTTGATTTTCCATCTTCAGGTGTTGCGATGGCGATGTATAACCTTGATGATTCAATCCGGGATTTTGCAAGAGCTTCATTTAACTATGGATTAATTAGAAAGTATCCAGTATTTCTATCAACTAAAAATACAATTCTAAAAGCTTATGATGGTCGCTTTAAAGATATATTTGCAGAAATCTTTGAAAAAGAATTTAAGGCTGATTTCGAGAAGAATAATCTCGAGTATGACCACCGCTTAATTGATGACATGGTGGCAACATCTTTGCGCTGGGAAGGCGGCTATATCTGGGCATGTAAAAATTATGATGGCGATGTTCAATCTGACACCGTTGCTCAAGGTTATGGCTCACTTGGACTTATGACATCAGTACTTATGACACCAGATGGAAAAACAGTTGAGGCTGAGGCCGCTCACGGCACAGTAACTCGCCATTATCGTGATCATCAAGCGGGTAAAGCCACATCTACAAATCCAATTGCTTCAATTTTTGCTTGGACACAAGGTTTAGCGCACCGAGCGAAGTTAGATAACAATCCTAAATTAGCTGAGTTTGCAAAGACCCTAGAGCGAGTTTGTATTCAAACAGTTGAGAGTGGAAAAATGACAAAGGATCTAGCTTTGCTAATCAGTAAAGATGCACCATGGCTTAACACTCAAGAGTTCTTAGCTGCCATAGATGATAATTTAAAGAAGGAAATGGCTTAATAATTAAAAATAAAAGCCCCACTTGTTATCAAGTGGGGCTTTTTAATTTCTTACTTAATTTAAACGCTTACCTGATACACCATCAAATAAATGTACAGCGTCAGGGTTAGCACCCACAGTTACAGTTTGACCAGCCTTAGGTGGATTCTTAGGATCCCATCTAATAATAACTTGGCCATTCTCTTCACTAGTGTTAGCAAACTTAAGTGCTTTATCAACTGGCTTGCCATAAACATAAGCATCAGAGCCAAGCTCTTCAACAACTTCAACTAGAACCTCTAAACCAACCTGTACTGGTGCTAAGCCTTCTGGCCTAATACCAACTGTTACAGATGATCCGGCAGTTGATGGCACAGCTATACCAAGATTTCCAAGCATTGCTTTACCACCAGAAACTGATGCAGTTAACAGGTTCATAGCCGGTGAACCAATAAAACCAGCAACGAAAACATTCTGTGGCTTCTCATATAGATTTCTTGGCGTATCAACTTGTTGCAATATGCCATCTTTAAGAACAGCTACTCGATCTCCCATAGTCATCGCTTCAACTTGATCATGAGTCACATAAACAGTTGTAATTCCAAGCCTGCGTTGGAGGGCTGCAATTTGAGTACGAGTTGCAACACGAAGCTTGGCATCTAAGTTTGATAATGGTTCATCCATTAAGAAAACTTGTGGCTCACGCACAATCGCACGACCCATTGCAACTCGCTGACGTTGCCCACCGGAGAGTGCCTTAGGTTTGCGGTCTAGGTAATCTTCTAAATCTAATAATTTTGCTGCTTCACGAACCCTGCGATCGCGTTCTTCTTTTGCAATGCCAGCAATTTTTAATGCAAAGCCCATATTTTCAGCAACAGACATATGTGGGTATAGAGCATATGACTGGAACACCATTGCAATATCACGATCTTTTGGTGCAACATTTGTAACATCTTTATCACCGATTCGAATTGATCCGGTATCAATTTCTTCAAGACCGGCCAACATTCGAAGTGATGTTGATTTACCGCAGCCAGATGGTCCGACAAGAACTAAGAACTCACCATCCTTAATAGTCAGATCTAATTTATCTACTGCAGGTTTTGTCGTGCCAGGATAGATTCGAGAAGCCTGTGAAAATACAACTGAGGCCATGGTTAATTACTCCTTCTCCGGGTAGGTACGTACCCGACGATCCGTTGGATGAAGGTCTCACTGTTGTGAGAGTTAGCAAAGGCTAGAACAGCGACGGGCCTTATGGGAAGCAGCCAGTGTTTACACGCTCACTTCAGCCTCTAAGTGGGCAGGTGGATATCATTGGAGATATGGCTTCAGGTGCTCTGCAAAGTATCGCAATCGTTTTAGGCCTAATTGCCCTGGGCGCAATATTTGTTGCCGCTGAAATTGCACTTATCTCCTTAAGAGATTCACAAGTTAAACAGATTTCAACTAAAGGAAAACGTGGCGCACGAGTTGCCCACCTTGCAAAAAATCCTAACCGATTTCTAGCAGCTGCTCAGATCAGCATTACATTATGTGGATTTTTATCCGCTGCCTTAGGCGCGGAACAACTTGGTGTATATGTAATTCCAAGGCTAGAGGAGATTGGTTTATCAGCTGGTACTAGTGAAGTAATTTCTATAGTTGTAATTACCTTAGTAATTGCCTATATCTCATTAGTTTTTGGTGAGTTAGTTCCAAAGAGATTAGCCTTATATAAGACTGAGGCGATTGCACTAGCGCTCGCTGCCACAATTGATCGAATTGCAAATTTGTTTAGACCAATTATCTGGCTTTTGTCTCATTCAACTGATTTGGTGGTTAGATTATTTGGAATTACTTCAAAGTCTGTTAGAACACAGATTT
>Ga0209358_10001970_pt1 | contig 15895 bp, 23 predicted proteins | sample LauGreFa1BDMLBSN_2_FD_187574 | JGI IMG/M metagenome (GOLD analysis project Ga0209358, IMG submission 187574) | Freshwater lake microbial communities from Lake Michigan, USA - Fa13.BD.MLB.SN (SPAdes) (version 2) | ecosystem: Environmental > Aquatic > Freshwater > Lake | place: Lake Michigan, USA... | reverse complement strand
GGAGGATTCTTTGGTGCATTAAATCAAACATTCCCTTTGTTAAGGCCAATAAATATGGCCTGTGAAATATACGAGACTAGGCTAGATACTAATGATGGTGTATTTGAACAGCTATTGATTCCTTCTAACGCTGTATTTACAGATGGTTCTATCCCTTTGTATCTTTCAATTAATGGCATTGTTGAAAATACATCTGTTTACATATCAGAATTCCTAACTTCACTTCTGAAGCCATTTCTTTGCAGAGTTTTCTTGTGGAGAAACGAGTTCTATATCATCTCATTGCCTGAATTGGCTAAGGATTCTTATAGATTGTTTAACTACAATACAGACGCTGAAAGAGAAGGAATTACTACGATAACTCCTGGAATGGATGTTTCTTGCAAGTTTACTTCAGGACAACGCACAGGGAGACCTGTTTATACAGAGTTTACAGGCACATTGCAACTTGGTGTACTAGATTACTCATCTCGTGGAGGAATCTATGAGGAGCCATTTAGTGTTGATTCTTGGGAGTTTAATTTACCAGGTAGTGCATATCCAGGAGTTTATCAGTTAAGGCTATGGAACTATGTTCGTTCTATTCCTAGCGGTCAGCCTAGCTCCTATCCAACAGGAACTAATCCTGCTAGAATACAATATGTTTCTGATTCACTAGGAGAATATGCTAAGATATGGGGCACAAGCTCTGTAAGCGGAACAGCGGACATTAACATATCATTTATAGAACTTGATTCTACAAGAGTATTTACTGGTATTCCGATTGCTCAAGACTTAGCGAATACTTTAAGTTTTCAGCTTGAGTTTATCTTTGAACCTAGATTCTCAGGCGAACTACCAAGACCAAATACAAATGCAGGTGTTATGATTAACATCGGAACTAAATATTTGGCTTTTGATGGTGTAGATACCTTTACTTGGAGTTCTTCCTTTACTGTAATGCAGTTTCCAATGGGATCATTGTATGCGTGGAATAAACTAGACATTGTTAATGTAGTTGTACCTGAAGATGGAAATGTCATTATAAGGCTATATCAGGTCATTACAACGAACTCTGGGTCGGTAGATATGTACACAGTAGGGTACAGAAATATGTCGCTTAAAATCGAAGAAAACGATGCCTTTGCGACTGAGGAAATATCAGAGAAATTTGTAACCGATGAATCTTACTCCAATGTCTACGAAGATGTCAAATTTAACATCGGTGATGTCGATACCGAAAACTCAAGTAGTGCTATACGGCTCGACTTACCTGGATATGGCAATCCAAATTCTCAGGCTTGGTCTAGGGATGGTGTCGAGTCATTACCATTGATTCAGATATTCCTTCAGGAGTTAGCCAATATTAAGGGCAGACAAAACCCTAGATTGATATTGACATTGCCTAGAAGTGCTGCTGATCCATTAGAAATAAAACCATATCAGAACATTGAATACGATGGACATTATTGGATGGTAATTGCTATGGATGTAGATTTAATGGCAAATAGTTGGAGATTAGAATTAGCAAGATTAGGCGAAATAGGAAGTTAATATGGCAGATGTATCAGGTAAGTTTTTCTCAGCGAAGAAAGTAAGAACAGGTGTATCACCAAGTAGCCCAGGTGTAGAGCAGGGCGAGACCTTGCCTCCTGTTAACCCTCCTGGCACTTCTCTGAACTCAGTAGGTCTTACAATGCCTTCTGCGTTTGCAGTAGCTAATTCTCCGTTGACTTCTAACGGAACGATTGCAGTTACGGGAGCAGGAACTGTTGGACAATATGTTCGAGGGGATGGTAGCTTGGCAGACTTTCCTGAATCTAGCGGTGGAGGTTCTTCTGTAAGCTATTACCTGAATGGATCAGTAAACCAAGGCACTATTGGAGGTGTTGCTTATAAGGAATTAAACAAAGTTCCCATTTTGGGAGCAGGTACTCAATTTTCTATTGCAGCGGATGGCTACATTGCTTCGTTTTTAACCGATGCTGGAGACCCAAATTTAATAGAGATTCCTGGAGGTAACTGGAACTTTGAAACTTACTTTAGTGCATCAAGTGGCGGTGGATCTCCGACATTCTATGTCGAATTGTATAAATATAATGGTACTACATTTACTTTAATTGCTTCAAGTGTTACCTCTCCTGAGTTAATTGCATTTGGCACTAATTTAACTCCTTACTTCTCTACGCTTGCAGTACCTACTACTGTACTTGCGTTGACTGATAGACTTGCTATTCGTTACTATGTAACGCATTCTGGAAGAACTATTACGATGCACACAGAGAATAATACTCTCTGTCAGATCATAACCACATTTACTACTGGAATAACAGCATTAAATGGATTGACTGCACAGGTTCAAAACTTTGCGGTAGGCACTACTGGAACTGACTTTAATATTGCAAGTGCTACTGCTACCCATACGTTTAACTTGCCTACTGCTTCTGCAACTAACCGAGGAGCGTTAAGCAGTGCGGATTGGAATACTTTTAACAACAAGCAGAACGCTTTGACCAATCCTGTCACAGGAACTGGTGCAGCAGGGCAGGTAGCTTTTTGGTCATCAGGTTCAGCAATAACAGGAGAATCTGATTTTACTTATAATTCAAGTACTAATTTATTAACTATTGGAGGTGGAATAACTCTTACAGGAGCCCAAACTATTCAAACATCAACGGGCAACCTAACAATAGCCACGGCAGCAGGTAATGGGAATATCTTGATTACTCCGAATGGAACTGGTGGGGTTGGAATAAATACTGTATCACCTACTGCTACTTTAGATATTAGAGTTCAAGGCACTGGAGGTTCTGCTTCAACTGCTAGCAATTCAATTATTATTAGTCCTGCAACAATAACAGATATAACAGAGGGTGAAATTGGTAGCCAAATTATTTTAAATGCTAGAAGAAATGGAGTTTCAGATGGAGTAAGTATTGCATCTGTTATGTCAACTGCAAATTTTGATTTGGCATCAATGGCTTTTTATACTCATGCAAATTCCGTAGGTACTCCTAGAGTAGAATCTATGAGGATTTTTGGAGGTACAGGCAACCTCCTTCTCCAAAACGGAGGCACATTCACAGACACAGGCTTCAGACTAGATGTAAACGGAACTGCTAGGGTGCAGGGGAACCTTACCACTAACTTGACGGCTGGCTCAGTTCCTTTTATCGGTGCAAGTGGATTGCTTAGCCAAGATAATACAAACCTGTTTTGGGATAACACCAACAAGCGGTTAGGAGTTGGGACGAATTCTGCTGCTTCGACTTTAAATGTAAGAGGTAATATTGCAAATACAGTTGTTATTAGTGGTGTAACAATTCAAACTTTATCAAATTTCCAACCAAGTAATTTAACAGGAAATTTAACTTTTGGCTTTAATACTACTACGGCAGATGCTTATATTTTTTCAGGATATGACGGAGCTAGTATAATTTTCTCAACTAGAATAGCTCCAAATAACTTTGAACGTTGGAGAATAACATCAACAGGCATCCTTCAATCCAACGGAGCCCAAATTATACAAACTAGCACAGGAAACCTTACACTAGCAACGGCAGGAGGTAATGGGAATATCTTGCTTATTCCGAATGGTACAGGGAATGTAGGGATTGGTGCGGCTATTCCAACTCAAAGATTACAAGTTTTTGAGGGTGGACTTACAGCATTAAAAACTTATTCAACTACTAATGCAGGGGCTATACTTGTAGGTTATCAATCTGAGTTCAGTCCTTTTACTAAAACAACTGACCTTGTTGCAGGTTCAGATGGAACCACACCTTCTCAAATTAGATTTATAACAAGAACGGCTGGTCAAGCAAATTTAGATGAGAGAATGCGAATTTTTTCCGATGGAAATGTATTCATCGGTTCATCACCATCCAACGCAACCTTTAAATTAGATGTCAACGGCACGGCTAGGGTGCAGGGGGTTCTTACTACTACTGCTGATGCGGTGGTGAATGGGATAAATGTTGGTAAAGGTGGGGGGAATATTTCTACTAATACAAGAGTTGGCACAAGTGCATTAAATGCTAATACAACAGGAAGTGCTAACTCCTCATTTGGTATAAATGCAGGGCTAAACAATACAACAGGAAGTGCTAACTCTTTTTTTGGGGTAAGTTCAGGTGCTTCTAATATAACCACATCAAATAATTCTTTTTTTGGTAGAAGTTCAGGCCAAAGTAATACAGATTCAAATAATACATTTGTAGGTTTCGAATCAGGGTCAACAAAAACCACAGGTGCAAACAATTCTTTCTTTGGGACACTTTCGGGTAGACACTTAGCCGATGGAGCAACTGCCCTAACCATATCTAACAACTCAATATTTATAGGTTATGACACTCGTTCAGCAGCAGATAACCAAACTAACCAAATAGTAATTGGTCATACTGCAATAGGCTTAGGCTCAAACACAACTGTGCTAGGCAACACATCTACAACTCACGGCAGATGGTACGGCTCACTATTGCTAGGTACAACTACTAACGCAGCTAGTTCAATCCTAACGATGGAGTCAACTACTCAAGGCTTCCTACCTCCACGGATGACTACAACGCAAAGAAATGCGATTGCATCTCCAGCGACAGGTCTTGTAGTTTATGACACAACATTAAATGACCCATTTTATTATAATGGAACGGCTTGGACAATGTTTCAGGATGGTATTACGCTTACCACAACAGGCACAAGTGGAGCAGCTACCTTAGTAGGTACTACATTAAATATCCCTCAGTATCAGGCAGCTTTGACTAACCCTGTGACAGGGACAGGTGCGACTAACACATTAGCTAAGTTTACAAGCAATGGAAGCACAATTGGAAATAGTGGAATTACAGAAGATGGAACTACCATAATATACGGAAGTGGTAGCGGATTAAAACAAATATATATTAATGGAGGTGGCTATGATTTAGTATTAGGTGCTTCAGGAGGAGGTGTGTTTGGTTTTACATCAACAAATATATCTTTAGTATTTAGTACGACTTCAAAGCCTTTAGGTATTGGAACTAATGCAGCACAACCATTAATATTTGGAACAAGTGCTGCTGAGCAAATGCGTCTTGACCCATCAGGAAACCTTGGCTTAGGAGTTACACCGAGTGCGTGGAATAGTGCTTATAAGGCATTTCAATTTGGAACAACAGGAGCATTGTTTGGGGAGAACGGTGATGCTGCAAACTATTTTACTACCAATACATTTGTAGATTCTGTTGGATTTAAGTACATAACCTCAGATTGGGCATTAGGCTATTTCCAAGAAAACGGAGTGCATAGCTGGAGAACCGCCCCATCAGGAACGGCAGGAAACGCTATATCCTTTACCCAAGCTATGACATTGGGAACTAATAGCGGACTATCTATTGGAACACCATCGGCAGCACCTTCGCAAGGATTGTTGGTTCAGGGGAATGTTGGGATTGGTGGTAGTCCAAGTTTTAAGCTAGATGTAAATTCTTTAGGTTATGGAATACAACATTATGGAAATGGAAGTAATTATTTAAGAACTTATGCAGGTAGTTCATATCAAGTAATTGAATCAAATGGAACAAATCAATTTGGATATTTTAATGGCAATTTCTTTGTTCAAACTTCAGCTACGGACCGACTTACGATAGCCTCCACAGGCGCAGCTACCTTCTCCTCTTCGGTGACGGCTGCTTTTTTAAGAATTACAGATTCAGCAGGAGAAATTGGAGAGATTAATTCTACAAATGCAAATGGTGGATACATTACTTGGAGAACAAGCGGAACAACAATAGCAGATTTAGGAACGGCTCAACAAATCTTTGGAACAGGTGGAAATGATACCTTTGGTATAAACGGAAGAGGTGCAAGGGCAATTGCCTTTGGTACTAACAACACCGAACGAATGCGCATTACCTCAGGCGGAAATGTTGGGATTGGCACGAATAACCCTGCCCAAAAATTTTCTGTTGAAGGTGAAATAGCAAAATATTGCGGTGTTGGTGGTGTTGATGGTAGTTTTGAAAATTTAATTAAATACGGATTTGCAGCAGATTTACAAAGTGGAACTTCACAAGCAAATAGATGGATTGGAATAGATGCAACTGTAACAGCAGGCTCTGCCGTAGTTAATACATTAAGAATTAGAGCATATTCAGGTGGGACTGGAAATGCTGCCCCTGTAAATGTTGCTGATTTTAGAGGTGACCAAAGTTCTACATTTTATGGCAATGTGCTGATTGGAACGCAAACGGATAATGGAAGTAGACTCAGAGTTAATGGTTCTTTGGCTATTACGCACACTACAAAGTCAGCAAACTATACCTTAGATAATACCGACTACACTGTTGGATTTGATTGTGCAAGCAACAGAACTGCTACGCTTCCAGATGCAACTACTTGTGCAGGTCGCATTTATGTAATTTATCAGTATAATACTGGAACTGCTGGAGCAAGATATGTAACCATAGACCCTAACGGTTCTCAAACAATAAACGGATTAACAACTTTTAGTTTACAATACCATTATGATTTTAGTTCTGTAATGATTCAATCAAACGGCTCAAACTGGATTATTATTTCAGATGCATTGTATCCTGCACCTGTATAAATAAAACTTTAAACAAAAAATAAAATGAAACAAATCGAACCAGTACAAGTATGGAAGAACGGAGAGCAGCTAGAGGCTTCTCTTCTAAACGCAATTATCGTAAACGACAATCTTGAGAGTGCTTGCACTTTCTACTACCAACTAATGACAGGTGGTCAAGGAACAGAGGCAATGCCAATCTCAGTAGGTCAGTCAGTTGCTGAAGGGAATATTTCTTTAAGCGGTGAAGATTATTTAGCATGGAACGGCTCCAATGATTATGCTTATGATTATATTGCCGAAAAATTAAACCTTACACTTATATGAATGTAAATCTAGCAATCGCCCTAACTGACATTGAGGGCAACGCAATCCAAAACGAAAAAGGCGAAGAAATGTTCCTTTCTAAAATGGTTGGCAACGCATTGTTTGCTGCCGAAGAGAAAGAAGACCCGATTCGTCTTTACGAGTTGGCTAAGAAAATCTACTACTCCGAAGGAGAGATTGAAGTAAGTAAATCCGATGCTGATCTAATCAAAGAGAAGGTCAAGGCTAAAGGCTTTACTGTGCTTGTTTTAGGGCCTCTCTACGAGGCTTTAAAGGAAAAGTAATGGTAATACAAGGGCTAAATTTTAGCCCTTTTTTATTTGCTTTAAAATGCCTTATTTTTGATAAACGAAAAGCAATTAAATGAAATGAATTTATTGAAAAGCGATGAGTTGGGAGTACCATCTACTTTCCTAGCAATCTTTGCAAATGTCACGGCAATGGCTGGTCTGCAAATGGTCAACGTAGTTTTTACTTCTGTAATTTCTATTTTATCAATAATTTATTTGGTTTATAAAATTCGCTACGAAATAAAGAAAACCAATGGCAAAGTCTAAAGCTGCTACAAGTTCAGTAAAGGTAACCTTTGGAACACGGCGAAACGGCAAAGCCAAGAAAGCCTATTCTAAAGCATTAAACAAGCCTAAAAAATACAGAGGACAAGGACGATGAATAAGTTTTTTACATGGGCAAAAGGATTTCTATCCGAGCATGGACAAGCATCAAGCAAAAGACTTGTTGGTGTCCTTACTGCTATTGCCTTGTGTTGGACTTTGTATTTTAATCCAAATGACGCTCTTGTTTATTCCGTCGCTGCATTAAGTGCGGCCGCTTTAGGTATAACCGCAGCGGAAAAAATATTTAAAAAAACAGACAAAAATGAAAATCAGTCCTAATCTTAATTTAGCTGAATTAACTAGAAGCGAAACAGGTAAGAGGCACGGAATAGATAATACTCCTACGGCAGAGCATCTTGAGAACTTTAAGGTTTTAGCAGAGAAAGTATTCGAACCTATTAGGGCTCATTTTGGAGTGCCTATTTTTATCTCGTCGGGGTACAGAAGCAAGGCTCTTAATGATTTGATTAAGGGTGAAATTAATAGCCAACATTGTAAGGGTCAAGCCATTGATATTGATATGGATGGTGGGAATGGAGAAGTTACCAATCGCATGGTATTTGATTTCATTAAAAACAAGCTAGATTTTGACCAGCTTATTTGGGAGTTCGGAACGGATTTTAATCCAGATTGGGTTCATGTCAGCTTTGTGAAAAGCGGAAACAGAAAGCAAAAGCTAAAGGCCATTAGGGTTGGAGGCAAAAGAAAATATCTACCTATTTAATGGAACTAACCAAAATTGCACGAAATGTTCACAGCATTTCTTTAAGCAAAGAGGAAAACCGGGTAGCCTTACTTTCGGATATACATTGGGACAATCCTAAATGTGATCGAGTAATGCTCAAGCGTCATTTAGATTATTGTCTGGAACAGAATATCCCGGTCTTCATCAATGGAGACCTTTTCTGTTTAATGCAAGGGAAGGGAGACAAAAGGGGAAACAAAAGCGACATTTTACCTGAGCATAATAATGCCAAGTACCTTGATTCAATTGTAGAAACTGCCGTAGATTGGTGGTCACCTTATGCATCTATCTTGACTGTGATCGGCTACGGGAATCACGAAACTTCAATAATCAAATATCAGGAAACAGATATCCTTCAGCGATTTGTAGATCTACTAAATTACAAAAACAAAAGCCAAGTATACACCGGGGGATATGGTGGATGGATGGTTCTTAAATATGAGTTACGCAATAGCACTTCAATGAGCAAGACTATGAAATATTTTCATGGCTCAGGTGGTGGTGGAATAGTCACCAAGGGCGCAATCAACTTGACCAGAGCATTGGAAACCTATGAGAACATGGATATCTTTGTAATGGGGCACATCCATGAGAATTCAAGCCGTAACGATGTTCGTGACACCCTGAACTATAACCAAGGAAAGAGGGTCTACGAATTACAGCAAAAGCAGATTCACCTTGCCATCACTGGATCTTATAAGGAAGAATACGGAGACGGATCTTATGGGTGGCACATTGAAAGAGGTGCCCCAGTTAAGCCTGTTGGAGGTAGAATTCTAGTGCTGAATGGCAGAAGAATTGTAAAGGATGGTTCAGAAAATTATGATTTATTAATCGATTCCAATAAATTTCCACTATGAAAGCAGTATTAGAATTTGATTTGCCTGAAGATCAGAATGATTTTCAATCAGCAATTAACGGGCATAACTACAAAAGTGCCATTTGGGACTTTGACCAACTTCTTCGTTCTGAAATGAAGTACAAGGAATTATCTAATGATACCTACAAGGCTTATGAATGGTGCCGAAAGGAATTAATGAAAATACTTGAGCAGGACAACCTATTTATTGAGCAATGATGGAATTCTCAACAGACAATCAAAAGATTAAAATTGCAACGCTATCTTTTTTGGCTGGAATACTTGTTGCATACATATTCTTCCCAAAGACTGAAAGCGAGACTGTCTATAAGTTTGAAACGCAGGTAGAAATTGACACAATCTACTCTCATGTAGTAGATACTATTTACATCCCTCAAACCAAGATAAAAACCGAAGTTTTAAGGGACACAATACTAATGGATTTTAAGCCACAAATTAGCCTGTTTAAGACCACTATACCTTTCGAGTATGGTAATACATATCTGAGCGGAGAAGTCCTCGGAGAAGTGCTTAAAATGACCGCTACGAACGACTATAAGATACCTGTGATTACTAATACGATTACGAACACAGAAACCAAGACAATTGTCCAGAAACCAAAGGGAATTTACCTTGGTGCAGGAGTTAATTCATTGCTTCAGCCAAATGCTAAAGTTTCCTACTTGGACAACAAGTATTTGTTCGAATATCAGTACCAACCATTGCAGAAGGTACATCAGATAGGAGTATCTAAAAAGTTATTCTAAAGGTACCCAAGTAGCATACCGTAGGATCTGCTCTTGGGTCATTATTATTCCTTTCCCTTGACAATATCCTTGAGCTGGTTAAAAATAGCTTCTGCATTGTCTCCCCAGTACATATCGCATTTACCATCTTTAATTGGAGGTTCTGTAAAATAGCTTTGCCAATCACTAGGCTTAGATGTATAGCGGTAACAAGTTTCTTTGTAGGGACAACCTGTCCCCAGGCATTTTGCGATATCAGGGCTCATTATTACTAATTTTTAGCAGAACTAGGTAACCAATCAAATCGTTTACGACATCCTCATCATCTTTCTCTAAGCTTCCGTTCTTGATTCTCTTTAGCTTGTCATCGATGCGGATCAGTAGTCCTTCTTTTGCGGACAACTGACTAAATACTCCTAAAGGCTCTAATGCAGAGTTTCCGTACTTACGATTCTTGTCAATAAGCATTTTATGAATCTGCTCTAAGACTTCTTCTACCTGGATTGCGAATGGTGGTGTCATGCGTGTATCTTTAAAAACTCAATCCACCATTTAACTAAACAGGTCGTGAGCAACAGAGACAAAATTATAATTGATGTCTTCTTTAAGTAGCTTTTCTTTATAATAGTATTGCTTAAACGAGATAAACCTATCTCCTTTTAGATATTGGCTAGTCCTAAACTTAGACCTTCCTTTCTTAATCAGTAAGCCATCTCCAAACAGAACATAGAACTCGTTTTCAGCAACTAATTCATTAAACTCCAGGTACTCAATCCACCACTCACTAGGTTTGCGGTTTTCATCGAGTACCTTGGTCGCAGATAGGTATCCAAAGGGATTGAGTACTTGAACTTCTTCCATGTTATTTAAAGAATCGTTTAATTACACTTTCTTTCTGTTCTCTATGCAAATAAAGCTTTTGCCTTAATATTTCAATAAGTTCAATAGCTACATGGTTTTCTATTTCGGCTATATTTTCTTTATAGTCAATAACCAAGTTTCCTGTTTCTGAATCGACATAAAAGTCCAACTCTTCGTATTTGTATTTAATCATTATCTGTAATTATGGTATAAGTGTCTAGTTATCAGTTGTAGCTTGATAACATATCTAGGATTTTCTAGCAGTTCTGTAAGCCTTGGCTCTACCATTCCGCTGAAGTGGTTGAATAATATCTCTCCTGCTTCAGGATGGTCTTCCATGTCTAGGTCAACCTTAATTCCGTTTCTTTGACAGAATACGCAGGATCGTACCGCTCTTTTAATCTGTTCCGTTGAGTATTTCATCAATATGCATATTTAAGAATGTTATTAAAATTGCAAAAACTATTGCAAACATCCCTAACCCAACAGATACGAGCCAAAGACCAAGAGTTAAGCCTATAAACATATTCATAAACTTAACTACCTTCCAAGTATTCTTTTTCATTTCGGTGTAAATTTAATAGGATGTGATATTTCATTTCCATTAAAGTCTAATAGTTTGCCTTTCATTTCAAAGTGAACCTCCATGTGTTTATTCTTATAGTTCTGAATCAGCAGCTTGATTTTTTCTTGAACATCTTCAATGGAGAGAAACTCTCCATATCCGATGTCTTGCCACTCTGTGAATTCGTTAAACTTATTTATAAACCTACGCTTCAGTATGAAATCAGAAGGGGAGACTGCTTTCTTTCTCGGCATACTGAGGTTTAGATTGATGTGCTTGCTTTTTATCTATCACCATCGCTGGTTTACCATCAGACCAAAATACTTTACCTGATCCTGTCCAGAACTTCTGTTTTTTAGCCTCTCTGTCCTCTTTTGTCTGAGAGACATAGGACTGAACATTCTGTCCGTAATCGTTCGCCTCATCGTTCATGGAGATGGTTAGAGAGACTCCTTTTAGACCCTTTGCTTTAACTGTGGTAAGTAGGGTTTCTAGTGTTTCCTGCTTTAGGAAGATTTCTGATAAATTTGCCATTTTTTTGTTGTTTTTGGTTTGTCTTGTAATATTAAGTTATTGATTTATTGGATTCAAGTAAATTTTGATATTTTTCATAGAAGTCAGCAAAGTTTTTTACTATCCAGTACTGACCTCCTGACTTTTCAATAGCCTCTTGGTAGACTTTCTGATGCTCTGACTGCCTGTCTGCTCCTATTTTTACTTCTATTTTTACCGACCTTCCAAGTATTGTAGCTGAAATATCTGCTGATCCTTTGGTTGCCGTTGACTTGCCCCAGGTCATCGAGCCAATGGTCTTGGTTCTACCTACCACATCGGTGACCTGCTTTCTGTTGTCGATTGGTCTACCCATCGTGTTAATTCGCTCTGCTTGGTATCCACTAAGCTCTAGGAACTCCTTGACGCACTTGGTTAGTCCATTGGCAGTCTTATCTGTGTATTTAGGTAGTGCTGATTCTAATGCATATAAAGGAACATTTGGTCGCTTTTTTATAGACTCATTTAGTTTGAGTTGTTTTAGAATGTCAAGTGGTTTCATAGTTTTTTCCATGATGCTTCACTAAATAATTGTAAATCGTTATCAGAGAAATCATCGAATAAAGTAATGATGTTTTTATTCAATTCTATTTTCCAAAGATTAATATCATCACTTGCTTTAAAGCCTACATGATTTACTTTATTCTTTTCCCAGACACCATAATTCTGAAAACCTAAAGATTTCCAAAACTTATTGCTTTCTAAATCCTGCCTACATCTTAATGTAAAACCTATTCTGTGAAATGTTTCACAAAATTGTCTACAAACATCAAGCAAAGCAGTACCATAATGCAATCTTCTTGCATCATTTCTAACTGCTATTTGTTGAATCTTTGCGTATTTATATGAACTTTTGCCAGGTGTTATTAAAACATAACCAACTGCTTCATTATTTGCCTCACAGATAAATACAACAAAATTTCTTTCTCCTCCAAATACATATTTTTCCCATACGGTTTTTTGAATAAATCCAACTGCATAAGAATTATCCTTTTGCAATTTGTCAATGAGAAGCATATCCTTTATTGTTGATGTCCTTACAGATATGTTTTTTATTGGGTCATTGTACAAAAGATTTATTAAACCTGTCGAGCAATCAAATTTTCCTAATCGCATATCAAAAAGGAAGATCAAAAACCTCTAAATGTTTTATTGGTGACTTATAATCAGTCCCAAACCTGCATAGGTATTCAAATGCAAGAACCCTATTTGCTTCTCTCATCTTTAGCCAAATGCCTTGGGTATAGGTCTTATCATAGTCCCCAGGTCTTGCTTCCATGTACTTATCCCAAAATACATCAAATGGAATTTCTGATATTTCGTCTAGTGCTTCAATCATTGTTCTAGGTTTTTAAATGTGATAGGATATTGACATAGGTATGGAATTACCGATTCTAGCTTAGCAAACTTTATGTATGCACCATTGACATCAAGAGCCTTAATCTGATGTATTAGAATCTTTGGCTCTCCTTTTACTTGGTCAAATGAGTATCTAACAATCTCAAATGACCCTAACTCTTTTCCGTTAATTATCATTTCTTTAAGTGTTTATAAATAGTTGTTCTACTAACATTCAATAACTCTGCTAACTCAGAGCGGTTAAAATCAGGGATGGTCTTATGAATCATCTCGATTTTCTTTTCTATGGACTCATTCTTCATAGACCTAATTATCTCACTAAGCTCATTAGACTCCAAGCTACTGACCTTAATCTTTTTGGACATCGCAATAAAGTAGTTACTTAACTTCTCTGCCTTCAGCAATGATTCCTTAGTAACAAAGTCAAAGTCTTTTCCTGTCTCAAATGACCAAAGAGTATTAATCAACAGAGCAAATCTAGGTACATAAGCCTTCTGCTTACTCAACATCGACTTTACATATTCCGAAATGTCATCAGAGTTCTGCAAGTCTGTGATGTTGTTGAATATCCTTTCCCACTCAATATCTGCAAGACTATCAAATCGAATGATTCGACTCTCAATCTCACCAAACTTATTGTACTGCAACACTTGGTTTCTCACAAGGTTATAGAACTGACTAATGTAAGCCTCATACCAATCCAATATCTCTTGGTCAATGGAATTCTTGTTGTAATGCTCAATCTCCTTATCAGGGTAGCTTACAAGCAATCGGTCTAAGAATCCATTGTCTTTGTTTTCCATAGTAGATATCTGCGAGAATATACCAGGCTGAATGCCACCAAGCACAGGAATCAAAGGGCTTGCTACAAAGCTACTCTTAGCAGTCTTTCTTGTAAGAATGGCTGCTTGGTTAGACCAACATGATAGCCAAAATTCGAGATCAGAGCCAGGCTTATACTTATTCATGTCCTTAATCCATCCGTTCAGCTCATCCTTAAATACAGCAATGCCTACTTGGTTTTCCTCGTGCAAATCCGCTAAGGCTTCAACAGTAATATCATTTACTATCAATTGCTTTCTCACAGGCTCCCTAACTTCCTCCACATCCTTCTTCTCCTTAGCAGTCAGTCGCTCGTATTCCTTGTACTTCTTGTATTCATTCTGAAAGTGCTTAATCTCAAAACTATTCTTCTTAGCAATCGGGAAGATAATGGCATTTATACTAGGGGTCTTGCCTAGTCCCGCCTTACCAATCAAGCCAATCCAAATGTTGCAAGACTCTTTCCATCCTGTCTTTACCTCCACCTTGCAAGCATTACCGATGCAAAGCGACAAAAGCCAAAGCAAGGAACATCCCATGTAGTCAATAGAATGATTAAGTGTTTTCTGATTTAACAGAATATAACTCTGTATTGAGTCTGGAAACACATCAATCGGGAATATCAAGTCTTCCTTAGGGATCTCAATCTTCTCAATCTCTACTTTTCGAATCTTTCGCTCTCCATATCCTTCCTTGTATAATTCCTTAGCAGCAGCAGAATAGTCCCCATTAAAGTACTTGTAAGCGTAGATACTAAACGGAGTAAGAGGGCTCTCGTGAGGATAAATCGTGGCCGTGGTAAAGAGATAACACAGTCCAGTATCCTTGTATATAAATCCATGCAAGGCATCCTTAGAATTAGTTTTTCTTATCACTATTCGGTCGGTAAGATGCTTTACTGCCGTGAACTCATTTGCAATCAAGTCCAAGACCTTGTTTCTCTTATTGTAATCCTCCCAAGGGGTCAATCCGCTATACTCTGTATTTTCTACCTTGACTTCCACCTTGGCTTCATCGTAGTGGAAGTATCGACATAGGCTAAACAGAATGTCTCTCTCCTCTTCTGTAATCTCCTGGATTTGCTCATAAGACATCTCCGATACTTGGTTGTCATAGATATAGATATACCCTCCAGTACCCCTAGTTTCAATTAAGGCTTGAGAATGTCCCTTCAGCGTTGCAAGCTTTCTGTTGCCTTCAACCTTAGAGCATCTATATATAATATGATATCCTGAGTTTATAGTCTTATATATAACAAACTTTCTATTAAAGTCATCAATATGATCAGATATAAATGACACAAACTCACCCCAAAACTTCTTTCCATCTTGGATAGTTGGAAATACTTTTAAGTCTACATCTATACACTCAACATTATAATAACCAGTAATAATACCGTACCCTTTGGTCTTGGCTTCGAGCTTCTCTAATTCTGACTTTTCTATCTTTTTTGTCTGGTACTCCTTCCATAAAATCAAAGGCTTTTTACCCTCCGATATGGGCATTACGCTGAACCCTGAGTTCAGTAAATTGATTGCTCTTCCTAGCGTTACATTCATTTTCGTGTTTTACAAAGGTTTATAGAAAAATGGCATTTTTGGGCAAAAAAGTGTACACAAGTTTACACTTAGTTTACACCTAGTGTAAACCCCCCAAAACCCCCTATACTATCTAGATTCGCAGATTTTAGGCCGTTTTTTGCCATAGGTTTACAAGTTTACACTTTTTTTTAGAATATATTTTTTTTGACTAGGTGAAAATTTATTTTTTTTCATTTTTGCCAAAAAGTGTTCAAAGTGTTCACTTATTGCGATTGGAGCCAATGGAGGCCGATTTTGGTTTACACTTAGGTGTACACTTAGTGTAAACTAGTGTACACCCTCCTTCTTGGCTTTTCG
>Ga0209358_10001969_pt1 | contig 15907 bp, 13 predicted proteins | sample LauGreFa1BDMLBSN_2_FD_187574 | JGI IMG/M metagenome (GOLD analysis project Ga0209358, IMG submission 187574) | Freshwater lake microbial communities from Lake Michigan, USA - Fa13.BD.MLB.SN (SPAdes) (version 2) | ecosystem: Environmental > Aquatic > Freshwater > Lake | place: Lake Michigan, USA... | reverse complement strand
CGAGGCGATGATTCTGCTCAGGCAATGGAATGACGCGGAAAAATTCGTTGCCGCGTTGCGCGACGAGGTGATGCGGAATGATGCCGAGGTTGCCACACGGACGCTGAATGAATCGGTTCTGATGCGGCAACAGGCGGAAGCGGCCGAAGCGATACCGGCTTTGCGGGACGCGGCGGTGGCATCGGCTGCGGCGGTGCAAAGGATGGTGCTGGAGCGGAATGCGCTCGATAGCGAGGAAAAGCGCGTCGAGCAGCGCGTTGCCGAACTGGCGCGGCGGGCGCAGGAACTCGGTGGCGATTTCGCACGGGAAACGGCCTTGGTGGAGGATGCGCGGGCGGCTATCCAGGCGCGAGCGGAGGAAGAGGCGGCGCTCGCTCTCGCTGTCGAACAGGGCGCGGCGCACGAGGCGGAGGCAAGGGCCAAGCTCGAGGCGCGCGAGGCGGCCATGGCGATTGCCGAGGCGGCACTTGGCACGGCGCAAGCGCAGATGGCGGAGCGTACGGCGCGGCGCGCGGCACTCGAGCGGCTGATTCAGGACGAAACGGGGCGATTGGGGCGAATCGAGCAGGAACTCGCGCGGATCGAGCGCGAAAGTGCTGCCTTGCCGGTGGAGGCCGATATTGCGGCCGAGCTGGAGCGGTTGAAGGGTTCGGTCGACGAGGCGATGGCTACGGTGCGGCTCGGCGATGAAGCGGCCGAGCGGTTGCGGGCGGCGCATGAGACGGCGCGTACGAACGAGGCGGGACTCAGGACAAAACATGACGAGGCCGAGCGCGCGGCACAGCGGCTCGAGACGGAATTGAGAACGCTGGCGAAATTGCTGGCACCTGGAACAAGCGCGCATGGCCCGGGACTGATCGAGCAGGTTTCGGTGCAGAAGGGATACGAGATCGCGCTCGGGGCGGCGCTTGGCGAGGATCTCGAAGTATCGGATGATCCCGAAGCGCCGGCGCATTGGACGGTTCTCTCAGGGGAGGGTGCGGCATCCCTGCCCGAAGGCGTGCAGCCAATGCTGGATGTGGTGACGGCGCCAGAGCCTTTGCTGCGGCGGTTGGCCCAGATCGGCATTGTCGAGCGGGCGCAGGGTGCGGCCTTGCAGGGGTTGCTGAAGCCCGGGCAGGAACTCGTGACGTGCGAAGGCGATGTTTGGCGGTGGGACGGGTTTGTGTCGGCTGCGGAAGCACCGACACCCGCGGCACGGCGGCTTGCGGAACGCAACCGCATGGCGGATCTCGCACATGACGCGGCTTTGGCGCGTGCCGTGGCAGATGCGGCCCGGCAGGCCTTGGCGGATGCAACGGGGAATGTGCGGCACGCGGCGGAGACGGAGCGCGTCGCGCTGGAGGCCGCGCGGGCGGGGCAGCGTGATCTCGAGCAAAAGCGGAGCGTTCTGGCGGTTCGCGAGAAGAGTTTTGGAGAGAGCGCGGCGCGGCGGTTTGCGCTTTCAGAGGCGCGGATTGCAGCGGAGGCGGGGCGTGCCGAACTAACATTGCGGCGCGATGGTGCTTTGGCGGAGCTTGCGGAACTCGCCGAGCAGTCGGACCTGCAGGAAGCCTTGCAGCAGGCGCAGCTGGTGGCAAATGCTGAACGCGCTTCGGCGGCGGAAGCGCGCGCTATGGTGCAGACGCTGATCCGCGAGGGGACAGAGCGGGCGCGGCGCAGGCAGGCGATCAACGACGAGGTGAAATCCTGGGAAGAGCGGCGGCATCGTGCCGCGGGGCAGATGGCCGAGGTGCAGCGGCGGCTTGCGGATGTGACGGCGGAGCAGGCGCAACTCGCGGAAGCGCCGGCGCTGTTTTTGGAAAAGCGCAGGCTGTTGCTCGATGCGATCAGCGCGGCGGAGAGGGAGCGGGCGCTTGCCTCCGACCGGTTGGCCGTGGCGGAAGTGGCGCTCGGCGACATTGAACGCGGGTTGCGGGCGGCGAGCGGCGTGCTCGGCGAGGCGCGCGAGCAGAAACTCAGAAGCGATCTCCGGCTCGAGGCGGCGGTGGTGCAGCGGGGCGAGATATTGAATACGATCCGCGATGCGCTGGACATGACGCCGGCGGATCTCGCGAAAAAGCTCGCAGCCGAGGCGGATGTCGAAGCAAAGGAAGGCGAGACGGCAGAGCGGCAGCTCGAGCGGCTGAAGCAGGATCGCGAGCGGCTCGGGGCGGTGAATCTGCAGGCTGACGACGAATTGCGGGAAGTCGAGGCGCGGCGTGACGAATTGGCGGCGGAGCGGAATGATCTTGATTCGGCGATCCGGCGGTTGAGAGCGGGGATCGGCTCGCTGAACCGGGAGGGGCGCGAGCGGCTTCTGGCGGCGTTTTCGACGGTGCAGGGCCATTTCGAGAAATTGTTCGTGTCGTTATTTGGGGGCGGGACGGCGCAATTGGAGCTGATCGAATCGGATGATCCGCTCGAGGCGGGGCTTGAAATCATCGCGCGGCCGCCGGGGAAGAAGCCGACTGTGCTGACGCTGCTTTCGGGCGGAGAGCAGGCTTTGACAGCGATTGCGCTGATTTTTGCAGTGTTTCTGACGAATCCATCGCCGATTTGCGTGCTGGACGAGGTGGATGCGCCGCTCGATGACGCGAATGTCGAACGCTATTGCGCGCTTCTGACCGATATGGCGCAGGCGACCGATACGCGGTTTATCGTGATCACGCACAACCCGCTGACCATGTCGCGTATGGACCGTTTGTTCGGCGTGACGATGGCGGAGCGCGGGGTGAGCCAGCTGGTTTCGGTGGACTTGCAGACGGCGGAACAGTTCCTCGAAGTGTCGTGATCCGGACGGAATGTTTGGGATAGAGGCGAGGGTTTGGGTGCGACGAATAGGCAGATCGGCGAATTAACGATGATTTTCAATAGGTTAAATGATTTTTAACCTCGCTTGACACCCATCATGGCAAAAACTATGTTACGCCCGCTTGAGGGGCGGGCTTGACCTCTGCTTTCCTTATCGCGCTCCGGTTCAGAGTGTCGGGTTTGACGCTTTTAAATGCGGTCTTTCCGCTTGGATTGGAGCAGGCTAATGGGTGGGGTCAACAATGATTCGGATCAGGACCGCGCTCTTCGCGAGCGGTTTGAGAAGATATCGGGCGCTATCGAGAAGAAGCTCTCGGAAAGTGGCGGGGCAGGGTCATCCCAGGATGATCAGGGTTCCGCCGGCGAGACCAGCAGGGCGATTGCTCTTGGTTTCCGCATTCTGAGCGAGCTTGTTGCGGGCGTGCTGGTCGGTGCCTTCATCGGATGGCAGCTTGATCAGTGGCTTGGAACGAAGCCGTGGTTTCTGATCGTGTTTCTGGGGTTGGGCATTGCTGCCGGGTTCTGGAACATGGTGCGGGCGGCACTAAAGAAGACGGTCATACGATAGTATGGCGGATATGCGGAACGGGTTTGTTCCGGAGAATTTCGGGAGTAGGTCGCCGAGTGGTTCGGCGGTCTTTGGTTCTGGCAGTGGGGGCTTGACGTGGCGGCGAACGGAATTGATCCGATCCATCAGTTTATCATTGCGCCCGCATTCCATGTTGGCCCGATCGAGGTGACGAATTCGTCGCTGTTCATGGTCGTGGTTTTGGCCATTATCAGCTTCATCATGATTGTTGGCACATCGCAGCGTGCGCTTGTTCCGGGACGGTTGCAGTCGCTTGGCGAAGTGGCCTATGAATTTGTGGCGTCGACCGTGCGCGGTTCGGCCGGGCAAGAGGGGATGAAGTTTTTCCCGCTTGTGTTCTCGCTGTTTATGTTCGTGCTGATTTCGAATCTGGTCGGCCTGATCCCTTACACATTCACGGTCACAAGCCATATCATCGTCACTTTCGCGCTTGCGGCGCTCGTGATTTCGACTGTTTTGATCTACGGCTTCGTGCGGCACGGCTTTCATTTTCTCAATCTGTTTGTGCCGTCGGGCGTATCCCCGTTTCTTCTGCCATTGCTGGTGATGATCGAAGTGATCTCGTTCGTGTCGCGGCCGATCAGCCTGTCGGTCCGTCTGTTTGCCAATATGCTGGCAGGCCACATCACGCTGAAAGTGTTCGGCGGGTTTGTGGCGATGTTGCTTGGCACGGGCACATGGGCAATCATTCTGGCGCCGTTGCCGTTTGCCATGACCGTGGCACTGACGGCACTGGAATTACTGGTCGCCGGGCTTCAGGCTTATGTCTTTGCTATTCTCACTTGCGTCTATCTTAACGACGCCATCCATCCCGGGCACTGATTTCAATGGCCGGTTTTCTTTCCCTCTAGATCCATCTACCCAACAGGAGCACTCTCATGGATCCCGTCTCTGCAAAATACATCGGCGCCGGTCTCGCGGCTATCGGCATGGGCATCGCCGCAATTGGCGTTGGCGTGATTTTCGGCAACTTCCTGTCGGGAGCGCTGCGCAATCCATCGGCATCGGACGGCCAGTTTGGTCGCGCGTTCATCGGCGCGGCACTTGCTGAAGGTCTCGGCATTTTCGCGTTCCTTGTCGCGATCCTTCTGCTGTTCGTGATCTAATTCAAAAGCCCGGCCGAGCGTTGCGACGCCGGGTAATTTGCCGATTTTCCCGCCCCCTTAACAGGGCGGGTTTTCCGGTCCCGATCTGGCCTTTCTCAATCCTATCGAGGGAAACATGACGCAATCTGCGACGACCTCCACTGAAGTCGGGCATGATCAGCATGCGAAGGCGCCGTTTCCGCCATTCGATTCCTCGACTTTCGGGCCCCAGCTGATCTGGCTCGCCATTGTCTTCGGCGTTCTCTATCTGCTGATGTCACGGATCGCCCTGCCACGGGTGGCTGGAATTCTGGAAGCCAGACGGCTGGCGCATGAAACCGACCTCGCCGAAGCCGAAAGGCTGAAAAACGAGACCGGAATAGCGATTGCCTCCTTCGAGAAAGCACTTGCTGATGCCCATGCCCATGCCGAAGAGATCGGAGCGCAGACGCGTGATCGTCTGAATGCCCAGATCATGGAAAAGCGGAAGGCGTTTGACGAGGAGATTGCGGCCAATCTCACGTCGGAAGAGCATACAATTGCCGATAGCAAAGCGCGTGCGATGGAAAATGTCCGTGAAATGGCCATTGAAGCCGCTCATGACATTGTCGCCCGGTTTACCGGCAAGGCACCACCGAAAGCCGCGATTGTCGCGGCGGTCGAAAAGATCAACCATTACTGAGGCGCGCCATGTCTTTTGATGCAAGCTTTTGGGTTGCTGTGGCGTTTGTCGTTTTTATCGGCATCCTCTATCGCGCCGGTGCGTTCGGGACGCTGATCCGCAGTCTCGATGATCGCTCCGAACAGATCCGTAAGGAACTCGAGGAAGCAAAGGCGCTCCGTGTGGAAGCGCAACGGGTGCTTTCGGATTATCAGAACAAGTTCAAAGCCGCTGAATCAGAAGCCGACTCGATTGTGGCAATGGCCCGGACGGAAGCAGAACATTACACGCAGTCTGTGCAGGCCGAATTCGATGCGTTCATGGTGCGTCGTCGCGCGATGGCCGAGCAACGCATTGCGCAGGCCGAAGCTACCGCGTTGGCGGAAGTGCGCGGTGCTGCAGTGGATGCGGCAGTAAAGGCAGCCGAGATCGTGTTGCAAAGCGAACTCAAGGGCAGCAAGGGCGATGCGATCGTCACCTCCGGCCTCAAGGATGTCGCTGCCAATTTGCGCTGATCACGAGATTTTCACGGGGTATGATTTACGGGGTCTGCCTGCCAAGGCGGGCCCTGATTTCTTTGAGATCCTGCCAAGCGTAGCGCTTCTGCAGGGGTTGGCGCAGCAGCATCGCCGGATGCAGGCTGACAAGGGCGGGAACGGTTGCCTCGCCGGTCGAACACTCGAACCATTTTCCGCGTATTCTCAGTAGTTGCTCGGTGCGGCCTAATGTCAAACGCGCCGCCAGACTGCTCATGCAGACGACCATTCCGGGTTGAATCAGCGCAATCTGCCGCTTGAGGAACGGGTCGCACAGGGTGATTTCATGTGGTGAAAGCGCCCTATTGCCCGGTGGTCGCCATGGAATGGCTGGCGTCAGGGCAATATCCTTGCGCTTGAGGCCGATGGCAGCGAGCATCTTGTCAAGCAAATCGCCCGCCTCGCCTGAAAATGCTTCACCCGTGCGATCCTCGTCAGCATCGGGAACGTCGCCGATGATCATCAGACGCGCGCCGACCGGTCCGTTCGAAACAACGGGATTTTTGGCCGTCTTGCTCAAGGCGCAATCGGAAAAGATTTCGAGCGCGGTGCGGAGTTCTGCGAGCGTCGTGGCGTCAGCGGCAAGGCGCCGGGCAGAGAGCACCGCCTCTTCAGGGCGTAACGGGGCGGTTTGGTCGGTGCCGCGCTGCTGTGATGTTACGGTGTCGTGCGCGGGAGCGACGGAAAGTCGCAGGGCGGAGGACGCTTCACGCGGTGCGGGCGGCCTTTCGACGATGGGTTGCTCGGCGAAACGATCATGCGGTTCTTCATCGAGGATCGCGTCGACACCGGCAAGCCTGTACCACCGCAAGAGATCGGCGGCATCTGCAGCGGTGTTGAGAGCGTGATCCATCGCGGTTCTGCAACTCTATCGGCGTTTCGGACTGGCACGGACGGGTGTACCGACTGACTTATAACACGATCAGTTGCAGCACGGCCAAACTCTTGTCATAGAGATTGGGAAAAATCCCCACGACTCTTCAGCAAGAGGACCGAGTATGAATATCAGCGAGGCACTGGCCACCCCGCGCGAAGGCATGGAATTCGATGTTGTGATTGTCGGTGCGGGGCCGGCAGGGCTTTCCGCCGCGATCCGGCTGAAACAGATTAATCCGGATTGCTCGGTTGTTGTGGTCGAGAAGGGATCCGAAGTCGGGGCGCATATTCTGTCTGGTGCGGTGATCGACCCGATCGGGCTCGACCGGTTGATCCCCGATTGGCGTTCCGATCCGGACGTTCCGATCAAGACCGAAGTGACGGATGACCGGTTTTACATGCTCGGGCCAGCGGGTGGTATCCGGCTGCCTAATTTTCTGATGCCAAAGCTGATGTCCAATCACGGCAATTATATCGTTTCGCTCGGCAATGTATGCCGCTGGCTTGCGGGGCGGGCCGAAGCGTTGGGCGTTGAAATTTATCCCGGATTTGCCGCGTCCGAAGTGCTTTACGGGGAAGCTGGAGAGGTTGTCGGCGTTGCGACCGGCGATATGGGAATTTCCAAAGCAGGCGAAGCCAAGGATGGTTTCACGCGCGGGATGGAGTTGCGTGCCAAATATACGCTGTTCAGCGAGGGTGCGCGGGGAAGTCTCTCGAAACAACTGATCAAAAGGTATGCGCTTGATGCCGAGAGTGATCCGCAGAAATTCGGAATCGGGATCAAGGAGCTTTGGCAAGTCGCGCCCGACAAGCATCAGCCGGGACTTGTGCAGCATTCATTCGGATGGCCGCTTGATGGCTCAACGGGCGGCGGGTCGTTCCTGTATCATCTGGAAGACGGGTTGGTTTCTGTCGGCTTTGTGGTGCATCTCAACTATACGAACCCGACCTTGTCGCCGTTTGACGAGTTCCAGCGGTTCAAAACGCATCCGATGATGCGCGAGACGTTCGAGGGTGGCAAGCGGATCTCTTATGGCGCGCGCGCCATTACCGAGGGTGGTTGGCAATCCGTGCCGAAGCTTTGTTTCCGCGGCGGTGCGCTGCTCGGGTGTGCGGCCGGATTTGTGAATGTCGCGCGGATCAAGGGCTCGCACAATGCGGTGCTTTCCGGGATCATGGCGGCGGACGCGGTTGGCGATGCGCTGGCGGCCGGTCGCGGTAATGACGAACTTGTTGCGTATGAGGAGGCATGGCGCGGTTCGCCAATTGGCAAAGATTTGAAAAAGGTTCGCAATGTGAAGCCGCTATGGTCGCGGTTCGGCACGTATATCGGCATCGGGCTGGGCGGGCTTGATATGTGGTGCAATGATCTGTTCGGGTTTTCGCCGTTTGGGACGCTCAAGCATACCAAGGCCGACCATGCGACGTTGAAGCCGTTGGCCGAGGTGACGCCGATTACGTATCCGAAGCCGGACGGGGTGGTTTCGTTCGATAAATTGTCGTCGGTGTTTTTAGCTGCGACGCAGCACGAGGAAGATCAGCCCGTTCACCTCAAACTGTCAGATCCGAGTGTGCCAGTTGCAAAAAATCTGCCGATCTATGGAGAGCCGGCGCGACTCTATTGCCCGGCAGGGGTTTACGAGGTGGTTTATGCCGATGAGGTTGCAAAAACGGATCCGCGCTTTGTGATCAATGCGCAGAATTGCGTGCACTGCAAGACCTGCGATATCAAGGATCCATCCCAAAACATCACTTGGGTGACGCCTGAGGGGAGCGGCGGACCGAATTATCCAAATATGTAACGAAAACTTATTCTTTCCGATTCAGAATTTGGTAATCTGCAGTGATGGCTTATCGAACTTGATGCTGTATCATGCGTGTCCAGCGCGCCCGAATGAATGGGAAGATGACTGAGTGACCCTTTTTTATGCCCGCATGTTGGAATTTTCCCGCCTTGTATTCGTTGCGGCGGTTTTGTCTTTCGCGACCAGTGCTTCAACCACGAACGTAGCAAGCGCCAACACGGTGCCGCAAGATGATAGCGCCGAGTCGCTCTCCGGCAATTATCTGGCAGGGCTTGTGGCGGGGCTTTCAAAGGACACGGCGGTGGCGGCTTTTTATTACGCAGAGGCCTTGAAAGAAGACCCGAAAAGCGGCGAGTTGATCGAGCGGACCTTTGTGACACTGCTTGCGGAAGGGCAGATGACCGATGCGCTGAAGCTGGCCGAGCGGATCGCGAAGCAGGAACCGGGTAACGAGATCGCGCGTCTGGCGCTTGGCGTTCGCGGGATCAAGACGCGGCAATATGCGCAGGCGCGGACCTATCTGAACAAGGGCGGGCGGGGGCGGGCGGCTGATCTGACCGCCACGTTGCTTTCGGCCTGGACCTTGGTGGGTTCGAAGGAATTCCGGCGTGCGATGGAAACGATCGATCGTTTGAAGGGCGAGGAAACATTCAGCGTCTTCCGCAATTTGCATGGCGGGTTGATCGCAAATATTTCGGGGCGACACGAGATATCCGATGTGATGCTGTCGCAGGCTTACGCGACCGGCAGCAATACGCTGCGGGTGACGGACCTTTATGGACGCTATCTGGCGCAGCGCGGCAATCGCGACCAGGCGAAGAAGGTATATGCCGATTTCAAGAAATTGATGCCGCGCCATCCGCTGGTTCTTGACCAGATCAAGGCGCTCGAAGAGGGCAAGGCACTTGAACCGCCTGTGGATACGGCGGCGTCGGGTGCCGCCGAAGTGCTTTACAGTCTCGGTGCGGCGGGCAATGGCGAAGGCGACGAATTGGCGTCGTTGATCTATTTGCGATTGTCTCTCTGGCTTGATCCGACCAATGCAATGGCGATCATGATGCTTGGCGAGGTCTATGAGCGCATGGGGCAGTTGGGGTCGGCAAACGAGGTGTATGATCTGGTGCCGATCAATTCCTCGTTCCGGTACAATTCGGAATTGCAGGTAGCACTTAATCTGGAGCAACTTGGCCGCTCGGAAGACTCGGTTAAACAGCTGAACAGCTTGATCAGCCATGCGCGGGGCCTGGATGCGTATTCGGCGTTGGGTAATGTGTATCGCTCGCGGAAGGAATTCGAGGCGGCGGGCAAGGCCTATTCGGACGCGATTGCGTTGATCGGGCAGGCGGATTCAAGCCATTGGAGCCTGTTTTACGCGCGTGGCATTAGCTATGAGCGCACCAAGCAATGGCCCAAGGCGGAGGCCGATTTCCGGAAAGCACTGGAGCTTTGGCCGGATCAGCCCCTCGTGTTGAATTATCTCGGCTATTCGTGGATTGATCAGGGGATCAATCTGGAAGAAGGCTTCAAAATGCTTAAGCGCGCCGTCGAGTTGCGGCCGAAGGATGGATATATTGTCGACAGTGTCGGCTGGGCCTATTATCGGCTCGGGAAATATGAGGAATCGCTGGAGTATATGGAAAAGGCGGTGTCGCTGAAGCCGTCCGATCCGGTGATCAATGATCATCTGGGAGATGTGTATTGGCGGTTGGGGCGGAAGCTGGAGGCGGGCTTCCAGTGGAACCATGCGCGCGATCTGAAGCCGGAGCCGGAGGATTTGCAAAAAATTCTCGACAAGATCGAAAAGGGCCTCCCTGACGATACGACGTCGGCGAGCGGCGGCTGAGTAGCTGATGGTGTGGGTCGGGACGGCGCGGGCGCCTGCAAAGATCAATCTGACATTGCATATTGAGAGCCGCCGTGCGGATGGCTATCACGAGCTCGCCAGTCTTGTAGCGTTTGCGGGTGTCGGGGATGATGTCTCGCTGACGGAAAGTGCTGAGTTGTCGCTATTTGTTTCCGGCCCGCGTGCGGCGGAGGCGGGGCCTGTCGAGCATAATCACGTCTTGCGGGCGGCGCGGGCGTTGCAGGCGGCGCGGCCGGGGCTGAGGACAGGGGCGTTTCATCTGGTGAAGCGCTTGCCGGTGGCGGCGGGGCTTGGCGGCGGATCGGCAGATGCGGCGGCGGCACTCCGCTTGCTCGCGCGGCTGAATGGCCTGTCGATGGACGAGGCGATCTTCCGCGAGGTGGCGCTGGCGACGGGCGCGGATGTGCCGGTATGTCTCGACCGGCGGGCGCGGATGATGCGCGGGATCGGCGAGAGGCTGGATGTGCCGCTGAAATTTCCGAGGCTTCACGCGGTGCTGGTGAACCCGGGCAAGGCGGCGTCGACGCCGGCGGTTTTTGCCGCAATCGGGCTTGAGGCGGGAGAGCGCGTCAAAGCGCGGCAACATTCCCAACCGGCGGAAGACATGTCGCGCGCGGCGGTGTTGGCGCTGCTGAACGAGGGACGCAACGATATGCAGCAGGCGGCAATCGAGCTGGTTCCCGAGATCGGGGATGCGATTGACGTGCTGAGCGGGCATCGCGAGTGCCGGTTGATCCGCATGACGGGTTCGGGCGCGACGGTGTTCGGCGTGTTCGATGATTGCGTGGCGACGGCGGATGCGGCGCGGCGGATCAGGGCGGCGCAACCGGAGTGGTGGGTGAAGCCGACAGTGATCGGGTGATCCCTTGACCCGTTCAAGGCGCGCTTCTACGGTGCGGCGCAACAAACGATAAAAGAGCAGACGAGACGATGCAAAATACTGGTTCCAACGGCCTCGCGCCGACCCGTTCATTTCAAGACCTGATCCTGACCTTGCACCAGTTCTGGGCGGCGCAGGGATGCGTGATTTTGCAGCCTTACGACATGGAAGTGGGCGCGGGCACGTTTCATCCGGCGACGACACTGCGCGCGCTCGGGCCGAAACACTGGAAAGCGGCCTATGTGCAGCCATCGCGGCGGCCGAAAGACGGGCGCTATGGCGAAAACCCGAACCGGCTGCAGCATTATTACCAATATCAGGTGATCATGAAACCATCGCCACCGGATTTGCAGGATCTGTATCTCAGGTCGCTCTATGCGATCGGGATCGATCCGAAGGTGCATGATATCAGGTTTGTCGAGGATGACTGGGAAAGCCCGACGCTCGGCGCGTGGGGGCTGGGCTGGGAGTGCTGGTGCGACGGGATGGAGGTGAGCCAGTTCACCTATTTTCAGCAGGTCGCAGGCTTTGAATGCGCGCCGGTGGCAGGCGAATTGACCTACGGGCTCGAACGCTTGGCCATGTATGTGCAGGGCGTCGAGAATGTCTATGATCTGAATTTCAACGGCCGCGAAGGCGATGACAAGATCAGCTATGGCGATGTTTTTCTGCAAGCCGAGCAGGAATATTCGCGGCATAATTTCGAGGCGGCGAATACTGATGTGCTGGCGCAGCATTTCAAGGATGCGGAAGCCGAGTGCAAGGCGTTGCTCGCGTTCGGGGATCGCGGCGAGGGGCGGCATTTGATGGCGCTGCCCGCCTATGACCAGTGCATCAAGGCGAGCCATTTGTTCAATCTGCTTGATGCCCGCGGCGTGATCTCGGTGACGGAACGCCAGAGCTATATTTTCCGGGTGCGCGAGCTCGCCAAGGCGTGCGGGGATGCGTGGCTTCATACGGAAGGCGGAGGGGCGTAACCCCGGCGGAATTTTTAGAAACGGCCAGAAATTATCTGGTTTTAGCTCAAGATGAACAGGAGATACCGATGACAGCTCCCCATATTGCAGGCAAGGCACCGCTTCCCGTCGAGGTGAAGGCTGGCGAGACCTATTATTGGTGCTCGTGTGGCCAATCGAAGAACCAGCCCTTCTGTGACGGATCGCATAAAGGCTCGGATTTCACGCCGATGGCTTGGACCGCGGATGCCGACAAAAGGGCGTTTTTCTGCTCCTGCAAGCACACAAAGAACAGCCCGCTCTGCGACGGATCGCACAAGGCGCTGTGAGGGGTGACTTGTTTCGATGCGTCTTCACCTCAGTGTACCAAACTCCACTTCTGAACTTTTAGATTGTAAAAATTGGCAGTTTGGTACAATTGATGAGGTGAGGAGTGTACTTACATGCAACATGCTGATTTCATCGATTCGCCGACAGGAACGCTTGTCCCGACCGGGATGGGGCAGTGGGCGTTTGTGCCCAATGCTTTGCCGCCTCACGGGTTCGATTACGCACGTCTCGCGCGGCCACTCAGTGAAGCCGCGGCGGCAATCGGTGAATTGAACGGCATCGGGCGGACAGTCAGAAATCCCTATCTGCTGATTAGCCCTCTGCAACGCCGCGAAGTGATCAGTTCATCAAGCATGGAAGGCACTTACACGACTGTTGACGCCTTGCTTCTTGCCGAGGCGGGTGGCGAAGGGACAGCAACGCCCGATACCCGCGAAGTGATGAATTATAGCCGTGCGTTGGCGGATGCCATTGCGAGCCTCTCGACGCTTCCGTTGTCTCTGCGCACCTTGCGCGACGCGCACCGGACATTGCTTGATGATGTCGGGCGCGGAAGAGGATCTGCCATTCGTGCGGGGGAATTCAAACAACATCAAAACTTTATCGGCACCCATGGCAAGGGTATTGAAAACGCGCGCTTCGTTCCGCCTCCACCGCAACAAACGGTTGAATGCCTCGATGCGCTCGAACGCTATTTGCATGAGGAGGATCACGGTATCGACGCATTGATCGATTCTGCGTTGATTCATTACCAGTTTGAAACCATCCACCCGTTCGCAGACGGTAACGGTCGCGTTGGCCGCATGCTGATTATTTTGCATCTATTCATGCAAAAAAAGCTGATCCAACCCCTCCTCTATCTTTCTCCCGTGTTTGAGGAACGCAAGGATGAGTATATTGACCGGATGTATGCGGTGTCGCGCAATGGTGACTGGGAAGGCTGGATCGTGTTTTTCCTGAATGTCATGCGCGATTCAGCACGTAATACGATCACGCTTACCGAGCAGATTCTCTCCCTGCAAACGGGGTATCGTGAAAGGCTCCAGCGTGACTATCGGTCCAATAATCTTTTGGCGGTGGTCGACTATCTGTTTGAACTTCCCGTTGTCAGTATTCCAACGATAAAAGAGCGCCTCGGCGTTACCTATCATGCGGCAAGAAAAACAGTTGAAACGCTTGTTGCCGAAAATATTCTGAACGAAATACCGGACAAGGCGAACCCCCGCCTGTTCGCCGCCCGCGATATCATTGATCTTATTTCTGGAAAACCATCGAATGCCCGATCTTCTGCTTGAACTTTTCTCCGAGGAAATTCCCGCCCGTATGCAGCGTCGTGCGGCGGATGACCTCAAGTCGCTGGTGACGAATGCGCTGGTCGAGCGCGGGTGTCTCTATGAGGGCGCGCAATCCTTTGCCACGCCGCGTCGTTTGGCGCTGCATATTGTCGGTTTGCCAGCGCATCAACCGGATGTGAAGGAAGAGAAGAAAGGCCCTCGGGTCGGCGCACCGCAACAGGCGATTGACGGCTTTTTGAAGGGTGCGGGGCTGACGGATATTTCGCAAGCCACGATCCAGTCCGATCCGAAAAAGGGCGATTTCTATATCGCCATTGTCGAGAGCAAGGGGCGGGAGACGGCGGCGGTGATTGCCGACATTATGCCCGGTATCATCCGCGCCTTCCCATGGCCGAAATCGATGCGCTGGGGCAAGGCTTCGGCAGAAGCGGGTGCGCTGCGCTGGGTGCGTCCGCTGCATTCGATCCTCTGCACGTTCGGCTCGGAGACGGAGACACCGGCAGTGATCCATTTCGATGTTGACGGGCTGCATTCGGGCGATATCACCTATGGCCACCGCTTCCTGGCACCGGCGCCGATCCATATCAGGCGGTTTGACGATTATGTGGCGGCGCTCGAAAAAGCCAAGGTTGTGCTTTCGACTGATCGCCGCAAGGAAATCATCGCCAATGACGCCCGCCACCTCGCTTTCGCGCAAGGTCTGGAGCTTGTGGAAGATGATGGTTTGCTCGAGGAAGTCGCAGGGCTTGTCGAATGGCCTGTGGTGTTGATGGGGTCGTTTGAAGAGCGGTTTCTCGATATTCCGCCGGAAGTGATCCGCGCCACGATCCGCGCAAACCAGAAATGCTTTGTGTTGCGCAAAGCGGGCGAGACGAAGCTCGCGAACAAATTTCTGCTCACCTCGAACATGATTGCGAGCGATGATGGTGCCACCATTATCGGCGGCAATGAACGCGTGGTGCGGGCGCGGCTGTCGGATGCCAAATTCTTCTGGGAAACCGATTTGAAGGTGAAGCTGGAAGACCGGTTGGAGAAACTGAAGAACATCACGTTCCATGCGAAACTCGGCACGCAGCATGAGCGGGTGGAGCGGATTGTTGCTTTGGCAAAAGAACTTGCGCCTGTTGTGAAGGCGGATGTGACCAAGACGGCGCGCGCGGCGCTTCTATGCAAGGCTGATCTCGTGTCGGAAATGGTCGGCGAATTCCCCGAAGTGCAGGGCCTGATGGGCCGGTATTACGCGACACGACAAGGCGAGGATGCGAGCGTGGCGGCGGCGTTGGAAGAACATTACAAGCCGCAAGGCCCGAGCGATGTGGTGCCGAAGGATGCGGTGTCGATCGCGGTGGCGTTGGCGGACAAGCTCGATACGCTGGTGGGATTCTGGGCGATTGACGAGAAGCCGACGGGGTCGAAAGATCCGTATGCGCTGAGACGCGCGGCGCTGGGTGTGGTGCGGTTGATTTTGGACAATGAATTGCGACTTCCTCTCGCACGGCATCATATCGACCAAAGCCTCCTCGCCTTCTTCCATGACCGTCTGAAAGTCTATCTCCGTGATCAAGGCCAGCGGCATGATCTGATTGATGCCGTGCTTGCTTCCGGCCAGCAGGATGATCTTCTGATGATCGTCAAACGCGTGGAGGCGCTTGATGCCTTCCTCGCAACTGATGACGGCACAAACCTGCTCGCAGGGTTCCGCCGCGCGGCGAATATCCTGAAGGCGGAAGAGAAGAAGGACGGCAAGAGCTATAACGAGGCCATCGACCTGCATCTGATCAAGGCCAAGGGCGAGGCGGAGGAGAAGGTGCTGGTGGAGGTGCTTGAGGTTGCGACACGCCATGCGCGGGAGCACGTCGAGAAAGAGGATTTCGCGGGGGCCATGAAGGCCTTGGCGCAACTTCGCCCGGCGGTGGATGCGTTCTTCGACAAAATCCTCGTCAATGCGGACGCCGCAGATGTACGCGCCAACCGCTTGCGACTTTTGGCGTCGTTCCGCGAGGCGACGCGGGCTGTGGCCGATTTCTCCGCGATTGCGGGGTAAGGCGCGGATTATTTCCGTTCTAGGCGGGCGAGCAGGCTGGACGTATCCCACCGGCCGCCGCCCATGCCCTGCACTTCGCCGTAAAACTGATCGACAAGGGCTGTGACGGGAAGATGCGCACCGTTGCGGCGGGATTCGGCGATGCAGATGCCGAGATCCTTGCGCATCCAGTCGACAGCGAAGCCGAAATCGA
>Ga0209358_10001968_pt1 | contig 15907 bp, 17 predicted proteins | sample LauGreFa1BDMLBSN_2_FD_187574 | JGI IMG/M metagenome (GOLD analysis project Ga0209358, IMG submission 187574) | Freshwater lake microbial communities from Lake Michigan, USA - Fa13.BD.MLB.SN (SPAdes) (version 2) | ecosystem: Environmental > Aquatic > Freshwater > Lake | place: Lake Michigan, USA... | reverse complement strand
TACCAATATGATTTTAGATACTCTAGAAAATATTGTGTTAAACGGAGTAAATTCTAAAGATTACGAAGGTTTTACTTCCGATTTATTAACGTATTTAGCTCTTCCAAATTCTATTACCAACGAAGACTTTAAGTCCTTATCGGCAAAAGAAATTTACAGTAAATTCGAGACGGAAGTTCTTCAAGCTTACAATCAAAAGAAATTAATGATTGCGCAAATAGCTTCCGATTCTATCAAACAAGTACGTTCAAATCCTGCCAACGATTTCAGCTTTATGTCAATTCCATTCACTGATGGTAAAAAAGCTTTACAAATTCGTTTAGATATGAACAAAACTTTTGAAACCGAAGGAAGAGAAGCTGCTACACAATTTGAGAAAAGTATAACTTTAGCGATTATCGATCAAGAATGGAAAGAGCATTTACGTGAAATGGACGATTTACGTACCAATGTTCAAAATGCTTCTATCGAGCAAAAAGATCCTTTATTGGTGTATAAATTCGAGTCGTACGAATTATTTAAAGCGATGCAAAATCGAATCAATTACGAAATTGTAAGCTTCTTAATGCATGCAGGTATTATTAAAAATGAAGGCAGATTAGAACGAGAAACCGTTGTAACACCACCTCCAGTTAAAGGAAATACTAATCGAGGAGCAAGTGCAAACGAGGAGGAAACCGAAAGAAAAAGACAACCAATTATGGTTGAAAAAACTGTAGGAAGAAACGAGGCTTGTCCGTGTGGAAGTGGTAAAAAATATAAACATTGTCACGGTAAATAAATTATAATTGGCACTTATGTACTCTTTAGTAGAGGAAAATTATTTAAAAGCTTTATACAACATTTCGCATGATAAAGGAAGTGTGAGTGTAAATGATTTAAGTGTAGATTTGGGTTTAAAAATGCCTACTGTTAACAGTATGGTAAAAAAAATGGCTGAGAAGGGGTTGGTAATTTACGAAAAATATAAACCTTTATATCTAACGCCTTCTGGTAAAAAAGCGGCTGGTTTAATTGTGCGTAAACACCGTTTAACCGAGATGTATTTAGTGGATGTTATGGGATTTGGTTGGGAACAAGTACATGAAATTGCCGAACAAATTGAACATATTCAATCGCCTTTGTTTTTTGATAGAATGGAGCAAATATTAGGTTTTCCAACTGTTGATCCACATGGCTCTCCTATTCCAGATAAAAATGGTAATATGCCTTTAAATCAGTTTATTCCGTTACAAAATTTTAAAATGGGCGATAGTTTCCAGTTAAAATCTGTTGTAAATGGCTCTAAGGAATTTTTGGAGTTCTTAAACGAAAAAAATATCATATTGGACACTGTTTTTGAAATTGTAAAAATCGAAAAATTTGATCAATCCATGCAAGTTCAATACAATAATCAGCACCAAGTTTTAAGTCCGATGGTAATAGCAAATTTATGGGGAATAAAAATTAAATAAATACAGCATGCAAAAAGCGTTTACAAATAACAAAAGGGTTGGAATTTTAGGCGGTGGACAGTTGGGCAGAATGATGCAAATTAAGGCTTACGATTGGGGCTTGGATTTGGAGTTTATGGATAGCGATAAAAACGCGCCTTGTAATGCTTTGGGTAAAAAATTTGTGATGGGAGATATTAAAGATTACAATCATGTTTTGCAATTTGGTAAAAATTTGGATGTAATTTCTATCGAAATTGAAAATGTTAACGTAGAGGCTTTAAAAATTTTGGAAAAGGAAGGTAAAAAAGTTTTTCCTCAGCCAGATGTAATTGAATTAATTCAGGATAAATACAAGCAAAAATTATTTTATCAAGCAAATAAAATCCCTACGGCACCTTTTCATTATATCGAAAATCCTGCTGATTTAAAGAATTTTGTAGCGCAGTTTCCAATGGTTCAAAAACTGTGTAAAGGGGGCTACGATGGAAAAGGGGTGCATATTTTAAAATCGGAGGCAGATTTGGCTCAAGCTTTTCAATCGCCTAGTATTTTAGAGGAAAAAATACCATTTATAAAGGAATTGTCGGTAATTATTGCGCGTAACAAAAAAGGCGAAATGGTTTCTTTTCCTTGTGTGGAACAGGAATTTAATCCGCAAGCTAATTTGGTGGAATTTTTATTTTCGCCAGCTGAGGTATCGCAAGAAATTGAAGCTAAAGCGGTTAAAATTGCCGAAACAATTATTGAGCAGTTGGATATGATTGGTTTATTGGCGGTGGAGTTGTTTTTAACTGCTGATGGGGAATTGTTGGTAAACGAAATTGCTCCTCGTCCGCACAACAGCGGTCACCATACTATTGAGGCAAATTACGAATCACAATTTGGAATGTTATTGCGTTGTTTATACGATATGCCATTGGCAAGTGCCGATGCTAAATGTCCGGCGGTGATGGTAAATTTATTGGGCGAAAATGGCTATGAGGGTGATGCAGCTTACGAAGGTTGGAACGAGGTAAGTGCTTTGCCGGGTGTAAATATCCATGTGTATGGCAAAAAAACTACAAAATCGTTTCGTAAAATGGGACATGTAACGGTGGTGGCGCAAACAATGGAAAAAGCTAAGGAAATTGCTTTGCAAGTAAAAAATACTTTAAAAGTAAAAACATATTAATTGATAACAATTGGCTATTTTTTATAGCTACAGGATATTCACTAAAAAAATTACAAAGTTATGAAGGCTAAAGTTGGAATTATAATGGGGAGTAGCAGCGATTTACCAGTAATGAGAGAGGCTGCGGAGGTGTTAAACGAATTGGAGATTCCTTTCGAAATTACAGTGGTTTCGGCACATCGTACTCCTGATAGAATGTTTGATTATGCAAAATCGGCGCACGAACGTGGTTTACAAGTAATTATTTGTGGGGCTGGTGGTGCTGCGCATTTACCGGGTATGGTGGCTTCATGTTCGCCGCTGCCTGTAATTGGTGTACCTGTTAAATCATCTAATTCTATCGATGGTTGGGATTCTATTTTATCCATTCTTCAAATGCCCAACGGTATTCCTGTAGCAACTGTTGCATTAAATGCAGCCAAAAATGCAGGAATTTTAGCCGCTCAAATTTTAGCTGCAAGCGATAGTGCTTTGTTGGATAAAATTATCATTTTCAAAAATGTTTTGTCTTCCAAAGTAATGAAATCCGTGGACGATGTAGAACACCTAGATTTAAAAATGAATGTAAATAGGGATTAATTTTTTTATTACAATTTTACCCAAAATATCTTTTTTATTATGTTTTATAAATATTTACTATGGGCTTTTGTTTAAATATTTTTTTATACTAATCATGAAATTAAATTTTTAACTTTGTGTTAAAAATTTAAAATGGATAATGAATTAACAAAAGTCATAATTAATTCCAGCTATAAAGTTTATAATTATTTAGGTTCTGGATTTTCAGAAAAAGTCTATTGTGAAGCTTTAGAAATTGAATTTCATAATAATTCAATCTTATTTAAAAGAGAAAATTAAATTCCTATTTATTACAAAAACATCAAGTTAAATTGTTTGTATAAAGCTGATTTTGTTTGCTATAACCAAATTTTAATCGAAGTTAAAGCTGTTAAATACATCGATGCTATTCATTATGCTCAAATATTGAATTATTTGAAAGCTACAAAGTTAAAAATTGGTTTGATAATAAATTTTGGAGGTAAAGAATTGGAAATAAAAAGATTTATACTTTAAAACACTTTGCTGCTTTAATATTCGTATTAACATGGTTTATGCCGTTAAATATTTTTAATTACATGGTGTAAAATTTTGAACCACAGGAGGCAAAGTCTCAAACGGAGTTTTTATCTCACACAGTTTTTTAACTACTATTTCCATAATATACTTAAACTGTGAGTTGCTTTAGCAACCTATATGAACGCAGTTTCCGTGGTAAAACAGTTTTGACTGAGATTACAGAGATTGAGGAATCCACTTTGAGAATGTAAATGAAGGTTTAGCCAAAGAAGGCTCAGTTTTAATTAAGCATTTAGCTCAGTTTATTTCATTTTTGATTTAAATAGTATTATTTTTAGAGTTTAATTTTTATTATTTTCCCATGTCTTACCTCGAGCAAAATTCTCCGTTGCCTTCTTGCTGGAAAAATATTTTACACGAATATTTAATTAGCAATCGTTTTAAGGATTTGGATAATTTTGTGCTACAGGCGTATCAAAATAAAACTTGTTTCCCTCCAATTCATGAAGTTTTTAGGGCTTTTCAGTTATGTTCATGGGATAATATTAAAGTGGTAATTATCGGTCAAGATCCTTATCCAACGGTTCACAATGCCAATGGTTTGGCTTTTTCTGTGCGCGATCATCAAAAACTCCCAGCTTCTTTATCCAATATCTATCGTGAAATAGAAATTTCGAATGATTTATGTTACAAAATAACGAGCGGAAATTTAGAGTTTTGGGCTAAACAAGGGGTTTTATTACTTAACACCATCCTTACTGTGGAGGAAAATAGGGCAGGGGCTCACCAAAATAAAGGTTGGGAGGATTTTACCCATTTTGTTTTGGAGCAAATTAACGCGCAAAAAAACAATGTGGTGTTTATGTTGTGGGGCAGTTTTGCGCAAAAAAGGGGTAAAAATTTGGATATTGAAAAACATTGTGTTTTACAAAGCGGACATCCTTCTCCTTTAAGTGCAAATAGAGGGTTGTGGTTTGGTAACAACCATTTTAATTTGTGTAACGATTATTTAATAAAACATCAACTTACTCCAATCGAGTGGTTTAAAAAAATGTAAAATGGAAAAATATATTGTAAAAGTAAAGGAAATTATACGCGAAACTGCGGATGCTGTGGTGGTTGAATTAGATATTCCTAAAGAAATTGAGGATAGATTCAAGTTTTTAGCAGGGCAATATATTACTTTAAGCACTATCATTAATGGTAGTAAAGTTAATCGTATGTACAGTTTGTGTTCCACGCCGCGTTCCGGACAAATTAAAGTGGGGATTAAAAAAATTCCTAACGGTGTTTTTTCTACTTATGCAAACGATGTTTTAAAAGTTGGCGACGAATTAACGGTGTTTATTCCGCAAGGAAAATTCTCGGTTACTTGTCGCTCCAATAACCAAAAAAAATACGCTTTAATTGCTGCAGGTAGCGGAATTACACCTATTTTAAGCATGCTAAAAACTATTTTATCCGAAGAACCTTTTAGCGAAATAGATTTATTTTATGGGAATAAAACCTTGGAAAGCACTATGTTTAAATCCGAAATTGATAAGTTTTCTGGCATTTATCCTAATCGTTTAAAAGCGCATTATATTTTTTCGCAAGACAATTCCACGGCTCATCACGGACGAATACATGGAAAATGGATTGCGGATATTTTACAAAACAAGGTTTCAGAAATCAACGATTTTTTCATTTGCGGTCCGGCAGAAATGATTTATGAAGTACGTGATTATTTAAACGCTACAGCACAAGTGGATAGCGATAAAATTCATTACGAGTTGTTTACAACTGGAAAAAAAGCTAAAGAAAACACTGCTGTAGAAGATGAAAATTTTGATGTTGCAAAACTTAAAATAGTTGTGGACGGACGAACCTATAATTTAGAAGTAGCCAAACACGAAAAAATATTGGATGTAATTTTAGATAAAGGTATAGATGTTCGCCATTCCTGCAAAGGAGGTTTATGTACTCAATGCGTAGCCAAAATCAATCACGGAAAAGTTGAAATGTTACAAAATATCGGGCTATCAGGCGAAGAAATCCAACAAGGTTTAGTATTAACCTGCCAAGGAGTTCCCCTCACCTCCGAAATTTTCCTAAATTTCGATTTTGAGTGGTAAATTAAAAATATCCATTAAATATCATAGTTTTTTCTTTAATTAAAAAGCTAAATTTATTCAAATTAAATTTGCTGTATAAAAAAACTGACTAATAAATATTGTTTTATTAAAATAAAATCAATACATTTGTTTTCATAGTAATTTATTGATAACAAATGATTTTATTAAAAGATATAGCAAAAATTGAAATTGGGCGTACTTTCCGACAAAAAATCGAGGGTGAGCCCAATGGCGATTGTATGGTAATTCAGGTTAAGGATATTTCTGTCGAGGATTTATCGATACAAAACTCTGGGATTTTTATTGCTTCCCAAAGTATTGCTCCGCATCATTTGCTACAAACTAACGATATTTTGTTTATAGCAAAAGGTAATCATAACAATGCGGTGCAATATCAATTTAAGCAAAAGGCTACTGCGGTTTCTTTGTTTTTTATCATCCGCATAACTTCGCCCAATGTACTTGCTAGCTATATAACATGGTATATTAATTCTACTCAAGCTCAAGCTTATTTTAGGGAATATCGTGCGGGGGCTTCGGTGGGAAATATTAAAAAAGCAGATTTGGAAAACTTACCTATTCCAATTCCTAGTATAGCCATTCAACAAAAAATTACGGATATCAATCAATTGTTCCAAGAGGAACAACAGCTTACCAAAAACTACTTAACTCAAAAGGAAAAATACTTAAACGTAATATTTAATAATTTGATAAAATAAAGATTATGGAAGCAATTTATATTCAATTAATTTTAAATAGAGTTCATTCAATTAACGACAAATACGAAAATTGGTATGTTGGGATTGCAGAAAATGCTAAAGAACGATTAAAACAACATAATGCAATCGAAACACCAAATATCTTAATTGATTTAAAAAATGAAGATATGGCTAGAGAATTAGAAAAATATTTAATTAATAATTATAATTTTAAAGGGGGACCAGGTGGAGGAAGTAATAAAACTGCTTCTATATACGCTTATAAAATAATATCAAAAACAATTCAATAAAATTATGGAAAACAAAAAACCAACATCGGAGGAAATAAATGCAGCTTTATGGGCGGCTTGTGATAGTTTTAGAGGATCTATAGATTCCCAAGGCTATAAGGATTATATTTTAGCGTTTTTATTTTTTAAATATTTAAGCGATAAACACAAGGATAAATACAACGAGTTTAAAGCTTTGTATAGCGATGATGAGGAGTTGATACAACGTAAATTATCTCGCGAACCTTTTATTTTAAGTCCGGATTGTACTTTTGAGTATGTGGTGGAGCATAAAAACGATGCGCAACTAGGGCAATTGTTAAATAAGGTTTTTGAAAAAATTGAGGATGATAACAAAAAGAAGTTAAGTGGTGTTTTTGGCGATTTGGATTTTAACTCTAGCTCCAAATTAGGCGATACCAAAAAACGTAACGATACTTTAAAAAATTTAATCGACGATTTTAATAAACCAAAATTGGATTTCCGCCCATCTGTTATTGGTACCGAGGATATTATTGGAAATGCCTACATGTACCTTATCGAGCGTTTTGCGGAGGGTTCGGGTAAAAAAGGTGGGGAATTTTTTACGCCTCACGAAATTTCGGTTTTATTGGCTAAACTTATGCAACCTAATCCTGGGGACAGGGTTTATGATCCTACTTGCGGATCGGGTTCTTTGTTGATTACCGTTGCGGAGGAAGTGCCTTATAAAAAAGGAACTAAAATTAGGGATTGTTCTTTGTACGGACAAGAAAGTAACGGCGGTACTTGGGCTTTGGCTAAAATGAATATGTTTTTGCACGAAATGGATGCGGCGCAAATTGAGTGGGGCGATACCATTAATTATCCTAAATTGTTAGAGGGTGACCAACTCATGAAATTTGATATCGTAGTAGCCAATCCGCCATTCTCCCTAGATAAATGGGGATATGATAAAGCTACTGCCGATGTTTTTGGACGTTTTTCGCGTGGTTTACCTCCTAAAACCAAAGGCGATTACGCTTTTATTTTACACATGATTGAGTCGGCGGTTGACAAAACAGGAAAAGTGGGTGTGATTGTACCGCATGGTGTATTGTTTAGAGGGAGTTCCGAGAAGGTAATCCGACAAAAATTAATCGAGGAAAACCTCCTCGAAGCAGTAATTGGCTTACCTTCTAACTTATTTTTTGGTACAGGTATCCCAGCCGCAATTTTAATATTTAACAAGGGAAAAAAACACCAAGATGTATTGTTTATTGATGCCAGTAAAACTTTCGAAAGTGGTAAAAAACAAAATAAATTAAAGGAGGAACACATCCAAACAATTTTACAAGCTTATTTAAAATTTGAGGACCTCGAAAAATTTGCTCATAAAGCCAATTTTAAGGAAATTGAAGAAAATGATTTTAACCTCAACATCCCGCGTTATGTGGATATTTTCGAAGCCGAAGAGGAAATTAATTTGCAAGAAGTTAAAACCGAAATCAATAGCTTGGAGGAAAAACTTACCTCAGTTAAACAGGAAATTAATGGTTATTTAAAGGAGTTGGGGTTGTAAAAACTATTAAAACATAAAAAATGGATAATTCACTACAAAAAAATCAATCTCTTTTTGAGCAAATTAAAGAAATTGATGAAAATGGCAACGAATATTGGGGTGCCAGAAAACTTTCTAAAGTGTTAGAGTATAGAGAGTTTAGAAACTTTTTGCCAGTTATCCAAAAAGCTAAAGAAGCTTGTGAAAATAGTGGGGAACAACTAAAAAACCATTTCGTGGAATTCCACGAGATGGTATCAATTGGCTCGGGAGCCGAAAGAGGAATGGATAGCGTTAAACTTTCGAGATATGCTTGTTACCTAATAGTGCAAAATGCCAATCCTAGTAAAGAAGTTGTAGCATTAGGTCAAACTTATTTTGCTGTTCAAACTCGCATCCAAGAACTAAGCAAAACAGAGGCATATACACAATTAAATACCGAGGATGAAAAACGATTGTTTTTGCGTAATGAATTAAAAAAACACAATATCCAATTAGCCGATGCAGCTAAAAATGCAGGAGTAATAGAGCCTACAGATTATGCCATTTTTCAAAATCATGGTTACATGGGCTTGTACGGTGGTTTAGGCGTAAAACAAATTCATGCAAAAAAAGGCTTAAAAAAAAGTGAGCAAATTTTGGATCACATGGGGAGTACGGAATTAGCAGCTAATTTATTCCGTGCAACACAAGCCGAAGATAAACTTCGTAGAGAAAACATCAAGGGTAAAAACAACGCTAATAAAACACATTTTGAAGTTGGAAAAAAAGTACGAAAAACAATAGAAGAACTTGGAGGAACAATGCCCGAAGATTTGCCAGTTGCCAATAGTATTAAAAAGCTAAATAAAACTGCTAATAAAGAACTTAAGCCGAATAAAAAAAAGAAATAAACTATAAAGCAATTCTTTACAACAGAAATTTATTAAGAAGAAAAAAATTAAACATAAATGAATCAACTACAAATACTTTTTTACGAAACTAATTTAGAAAAACAAAAAATAGAAGTTTTTTTTGAAGAGGAAACTTTTTGGCTTTCGCAAAAAAAAATGGCGGAGTTGTTTGGCAAGGATGTTAGAACTATAAATGAGCATCTTAAAAATATTTTTGATTCGGGCGAGTTAGAACAAAAGTCAACTATCCGAAAATTCCGGATAGTTCAAACCGAGGGTAAACGAGAGGTTGAGCGAGATATTGATTTTTATAACCTCGATGCTATTATTGCAGTGGGTTATCGTGTAAATTCATCTCAAGCTACGCAATTTCGTATTTGGGCAACCAAAACATTAAAAGAGTTTATTATTAAAGGTTTTGTGTTGGATGATGAGCGTTTAAAACAAGGTAAAAACTTTGGCAAGGATTATTTTGATGATTTATTGGAGCGTATCCGTGAAATTCGTGCTTCGGAAAGACGTTTTTATCAAAAAATTACCGACATATACGCGGAATGTAGTATCGATTATAATCCTAAAACCAACATTACCCAAACTTTTTATAAAACAGTACAAAATAAGTTGCATTGGGCTATTACGGGTAAAACGGCTGCCGAAATTTTAAAAGAAAGAGCCAACGCTAAATTGCCTAATATGGGTTTAACTACTTGGAAAAATAGTCCTAAGGGCAAGGTATTAAAATCGGATGTGGGCGTGGCTAAAAATTATTTGCAACAAGAGGAAATAGACGAGCTAAACAGAATTGTAGCCATGTATTTGGATTATGCAGAAAATCAGGCTAAACGACAAATTCCGATGAAAATGTCCGACTGGGTTCAAAAATTAGATGCCTTTTTAGCATTTAACGATTACAAAGTATTGCAAGATGCCGGAAAAATATCCCACGAAATAGCCCTAAAACTAGCCGAAAACGAATACGAAGTTTTTAGAGTTAAACAAGATGCTGAATTTGAAAGTGATTTTGACCAAGAAATTAAAAACTTACAATCAACTAATAAAAAGCAAAAATAATTTTAACGATTAGTTATATATTGAGATAAAATGAGAAATAATATACCAAAGGGTTGGTTAATGAAAAGATTTGGAGAAGTTTTTGAATTTCTTTCAACTCTAAGTTTATCAAGAAGTGAATTAACTTACGAAAAAACTATTGATGAAATTTACAATATTCATTACGGTGATATCCACTCAAAATTCGAGTTCCAAGTATTGGATTTAACCAAAGCTAAAGAGCTTCCTAAAATCATCAATAACAAAGGAAATAATTATACTTTTTTAAAAGAAGGAGATTTAATAATTGCCGATGCAAGTGAAGATTATGCTGGTGTTGCCTCATGTATAGAACTTAAAAATGTAAATAACAAAAAAATAACTGCTGGATTACACACATTTGCAGCACGCGACAATAGTAATTTAACAGTTAATGGTTTTAGGGCTTATATATTAAAAAATGATTGGGTTTTTAATGAAGTAAAAAAACTAGCTACAGGTAGTAAAGTTTATGGTGTGTCAAAAACAAACATCCAAAACCTAAAAATCCTCCTTCCCCCACTGCGTGAGCAAGAAAAAATTGCAGAGATATTGAGTAAATGGGACGAATTAATAGCAACCCAAAGCCAACTCATTCAAGCCAAACAAAAACAAAAAAAAGCCCTCATGCAAAAACTCCTCTCCGGAAAACTCCGCTTCCCCGGTTTCACCGATAAATGGGAAGAAAAAACACTGGGAAGTGTTGCGGAAGTTATTATGGGACAATCACCTGATTCAAACTCATACAATAATTTACAAAATGGGCTTCCTCTAATACAAGGAAATGCAGATATTAAAAACAGAGTTTCTTGTCCAAAATTATTTACTTCTAACCCAACAAAAATAACAAAAAAAGGTGATCTTTTAATGACAGTTAGAGCTCCTGTTGGATCAATTGGTAAATCATCTTTACAAGCTTGTATTGGAAGAGGTGTTTGTGCTATAAGACCAAATAATGTAAATAGTGATTTTTTGTATTATTCACTAATTGATTATGAAGATAAATGGAAATCCTTAGAACAAGGAAGCACTTTTTCTTCTGTTAATAGTAATGATATTAAAAGTTTAAAAATTATGACACCAAATAATAACAAAGAACAACAGAAAATAGCATCAGTCCTTTCCGCTTGCGAAGAAGAAATAGAAACTTTAAAAACCGAACTTCAAAGCCTCCAAAACCAAAAAAAAGGCTTAATGCAACAATTACTAACTGGAAAAATTAAGGTTAATTGGTAATTAAAACATGAACTATGAATTATAATATAGATATAGACGAGACAATATTTTCTTTTGACACTAGTGTTTTATTAGAACTTTTTTCATACTCAAATAATGCATTAGATGATTTTGAAAAATTATTTGAAAAATTAGGTGGGAAACTTTTTATCCCACATCACGCTTATTATGAATTTAATAACAAAAAAAATACTAAGATAAATGACCCCATAAAAACTTATGAAGTTTTGGAAAAAGCTTTTGAAGCTATTGTAAATAAATTTACAGATATAAAAAGTAAAGCAAAATCAGAAAACATACATCCTGTTATTGATAATATTATATTTAAAGATTTCAATACTGCAATTGATAAGTTTCAAACAGATTTTAAAAATGAAATTTCGAAAACAAAAGAAGATTTAAAATCTAATAATTCATTAAATAAAATAGATAAGCTATTAATTGATTTTTTTGGAATTGGTCCTAAAATGAGTTACATAAATAAAAAGGAAATTGTAATTGAAGGAAAAATTAGATACGAACATGAGATACCTCCAGGATATGCTGATAATAAACATAAAGTAGGTTTTGCTAAATATGGAGATTTGTTTATTTGGAAAGAGCTTATAAATTTTCACAAAACAGAGAATAAAAAATGTGTCTTTGTTACAAATGATTTAAAAGAGGATTGGTGGAATCAATCTTCAATAAAAAAACCGAGAATGGAACTGGTTGAAGAGTTTGAAGAGCTAACACTATGTAGTTTTGGCATGTTAACTTTTAAAGATTTTATCGACTATATAAAGAAAGAAGTTAAAATAAATTTAAATGAAAATACTTATAAGGAAGTAAATAAACTTAATTATAAATTAGCTCCTAAATCTTATCAAGATATTTATTTATCTGCAAGTTACGAAGAGAACGAATATCATAGGCTATATAGATTAGAGTCCGTAGCGAAATTCATAAAAAAACATCACCAAAACATCCCTATTACAGATCTTCATGACCATAAAGGAGAGCTAACAGTTACTTGGAGAGAAATTCCAAATGAATTTGAAAAAGAATTAATAAACAATGCTTGGGAGCTTCAAAATGAATTAAAAGATAATATTATTCATGATATAAATACTAATTTAATATGATTACATTGTTTACAAAAAGACATAAGGAATTAATTGAAAATGATAAACTAAAAATTTCTTTTAGTAAGAACCAAAGGTTTAGATTGCTAAAAATATTCAATAGACATCTTTGCTCAAGAGATGCTACAAATGAAACTGGATTTAATTATTCTATATCTCCTAAATCTGAAGCAATAGAATTATACAAAGAATTAAAAGGTATTGAATACTTAAATCCTTATGCTCAAAATACTTATGGAGATTTTTCCTTTGATGAATTTATTAAATCAGATATTCATTTTGAAATTCTAGATTTTTTAGAATTGTTTATTGAATCAATTAAAAATATTGAAGACAATGATTATGTATGCGATAAAAAAAATAGCGAAGAAAGCATCATTAAGTTTACAAACGAAATAAATCATTTTTTTTCTGATGAGGATTTTCCGTTTCGTATGATTAATGATCATATTTATAAAATAGATTCAGAATTTTTAGAGTCTGAAATACAATATAAAGTAATAAAACTATTAAAAGATAATCGTTTTGAAAATGCTTTATTAGAATTTGAAGATGCTAAAAAAAGATTCTCAACAGGAGATTATAACGGATGTATTTTTACTCTAAATTCATCATTTGAGAGTTTTTTGAAAATTATTTTTAATGATAAAAACAGTAATCAAGGGGATTTAATTAAACAATTAAAAAAATCTGATATAATACCTAATTATTTTGAAGGTTTTTTAGATTCATTTTATGGAATAATTCAGTCTGTTTTTACAATTTCTAATAAATCTGTAAGGCATGGTAAAAAAACAAAACTTGAAGGAAACAATGTTATTGATAAAGAGATTTCAAGTTTCTATTTAAACCTTGTAGGGACAATTATGATTTTTATACTTAACAGAAAATCTAAATTAGATTTTAACGAATTGGAATAAAACGCAAAGCTCGGTGTAAATCTGGTTACATCGAGCTTCGAAATTCCTTTCTCCTATCGTGGTAGAATGAACACGGCAAATATATGCACAATTTTAATACGACCAAAAAAATTAACAAAAAATGATTCAGTGCTAATTAACAAAGTAAATTTTCTTAAATGACAGATATAGAAAAAACATACAACCGAGTTATAATAGTTGGAAATGGATTTGATTTAGCTTGTGGCTTAAAATCGAGTTATCAAGATTTTATTTTGGATATTTTAAAAAATGGATATCTTGATGCTATAAAAAATGGAGAAATCAAGACTTTGTTTTTTGAACTAAAATATATTGAAACTTCAGAAGATTATATAAATAAAGACATCAAGTTCATAAATAATGCATCAAGATTTAATGAAATAATCAACTATTTTAAACAACGTAAAACAATAGAATACAAATCTTTAAATTTAATATTTAGAAATATAATTGAATCAAACACAAAGAATTGGGTTGATATCGAAAGTATATATTTTAAGGAAATAAAAAAGAGATGGGGAGAAATTAAATTGAAACCAGAAAACGAAACTGAAATAATTGAAGAAGTTGAAAATTTAAACAACAATTTAACAGATATTTCAAATGCTTTAAAAGATTATTTAAACTTAATTAAATCAAATATATCTATTTCATCAAGGGAAGATAAGCTAGAGAATTTAAGAGATTTGATATACGAAAAGTTAAGAGATGAAATTATAAAAAATTTACCTGATAAATTTAAACCTGTAAAAGATCCAGAAAAGGTATTAATCTTAAATTTTAATTATAGCGATTTTGCTTATCAATTTTTACTTAGAAGAAATGCAAACTACATTGCATTACATGGTAGTTTAAAAGATTACACAAACAACATCGTTTTTGGCTACGGGGATGATACCAACGAAATTTACAAGGAAATGGAAGCGTCTGGTCACTCGGAGTTTTTAGAGAAAATTAAATCTTTTCAATACGGCAGAGATAATCAATATCATAAATTGTTAAACTTTATTGAAGGTGAAAATTTTGAGGTTTTTATTTTAGGACATTCATGTGGGTTATCAGATAAAACTTTGCTCAAAACCATTTTTGAACATCAAAATTGTTATGCCATTAAGGCTTTTCATTACCTAGGTGAAACCGAACATTTTTACAAAAGAATGGCAATTGCCCGACATTTTGATGATAAAATTGCTATGCGACAAAAAATGTTGCCTTATGACGAATTTTATAAAATACCACAGTTAATTAAACATATAAGATAATATAAATATGAACCACCTAAACCCTTGGAAATATTTTTTATCCTTAGAAAAGGATTTTATTAAAACACTACAATACGTGGAGTTGGAGGAAAAACATTTCGGAGTATATTCTATTGAATACGCTAAGTTATTGATGTTAACAGGAGCGGAGTTTGAAAATATGGGAAAGGTGATATTGAAAGAATTAAAAAGTGAATTTGATGTAAACAATATTGGAGATATTAAAAAAGGCTTATTGGAAAATTATCCCAAAATTGTGGAGTTGGAAGTAAATATTGAAAATACTTTGATTAAACTTAAACCCTTTGCGAATTGGGGAAATAAAAAAGACAGCCAAAAACTACTTTGGTGGAACAATTACAATGATTTAAAACACAACAAACACCAAAATTACCACTTAGCCAATATGGAAAGTGTTTTAAAAGGATTAGCTTGTTTGTTGTGGCTTAATATTATTTACTACAAAAAAGTATTAAACCATGAAATTGTCATTTTAGAAAACGGATTTTTAGAGGTTGATTATGAAGTTTGTGTTTCTACAGTTATGAATAAACCAAATTTTGAATTAACTTAAACAAGCTTATAAAAAATAAAATATTGTAAATTTAAAACCAGAGATAAAATTATATTAAATAATTAAAAGCTAACAAATGTTAAAAACACAAATTTATTTGTATTCAAAAAATAAAAAAACTACGTTTGTAACAACAGTACACACCACGCTACCCGTTAGATCAGCGTCCCAGGGTGTGTCTTTTGCTTTTATAACATACGTATTTTTAAATATGCCTCACATTTGTGGGGCTTTTTAGTTTAAAATACTCCGAATTTTTAAATAAGTATAATTTATGAGAAAAAACACAATAGTAACATTTGAGAAAAAGCCAACAACCATTGGAGAACAAATTGATATATTAAAACAAAGAGGATTAATTATATTAAACGAGGAATTAGTTACTGATGTATTATCTCATGTAAGCTATTACAGGCTAGGTGAATATTGGTATGTAATGCAAGAAGATAAAGAAAATCATATATTTAAAAAAGATTCGAAATT
>Ga0209358_10001964_pt1 | contig 15927 bp, 12 predicted proteins | sample LauGreFa1BDMLBSN_2_FD_187574 | JGI IMG/M metagenome (GOLD analysis project Ga0209358, IMG submission 187574) | Freshwater lake microbial communities from Lake Michigan, USA - Fa13.BD.MLB.SN (SPAdes) (version 2) | ecosystem: Environmental > Aquatic > Freshwater > Lake | place: Lake Michigan, USA... | reverse complement strand
GTTGCGCTTCATGATCGGCCACTCTGACAGTCCGAGACGGTCGAGGTTGAGATAGAACAGGATCACGCCGGCCAGCAGCAGCGCGTAAGGGAATCCCGGAAACATGACGAACAGCCGCGCGCCGACGGCGGCGCCAAGCAGTGCCACGATGGATATCCACCAGAATCGCTTCACCACGCCGGCTGATCCGGGACTGCGCAGGATGCTGACGATGACCGTGGCAATGCAGGGGATCACCACCATGACCACGGCGAACTGCATATTGGTTGCCGCGGCGATGAGTGGCGTGGCGATCATCGGGAAGCCCAGGCCGAGCGCGCCCTGGATCCAGCCGGCGACGGCAATGACGATCGCAACGTAGACGATCACCCACGGCGACAGCGTTTCGAGACCGGTCACGGATCAGTGCGCGGCGTGGTCGCGTGCGCGGTTGAGCGCGAGCGCGACCACTTCGGCGATATGCAACGCCTGGCGTTCCGAACCCTGCGAAATCTGTTCCCGGCAGCTGTAGCCACTGGCGATGATCATGGTGTGTTCATCGGCGGCGCGCACAGCGGGAAGCAATGCACTTTCGCCGATTTTCTTCGAGACGTCGTAATGTTTGGCGTTAAAGCCGAAGGCACCGGCCATGCCGCAGCAGCCGGACTCCGGCACCGTGGCACGGATACCCAGGCGTTTGAGCAGCGCCATTTCCGAGGTCATGCCGAACACCGCTTTCTGGTGGCAGTGGCCATGCACCAGCGCGGCGCCGCCGAGTTGCGGCGCGTCCCAGTCGTTGATGCGCATCAGGAAGTCGCTGAACAGATGGCATTGTTTCGCCAGTTTTGCCGCCCGCGCATCGTCCGGAAACAGATTGGGCAGTTCGTCGCGGAACACCGACAGGCATGCGGGTTCGAGACCGATCACCGGCACGCCCGCGCTGATGTCGTTGGCGAGCGCATCCATGATTTCGCGCAGGTAAGCACGCGCGGTGTCGAGCATGCCGAAATCGTACAGCGGACGCCCGCAGCACAGCTGCTGTTGCGGGATGCTGACCGTGTAGCCCAGCGCTTCCAGCACTTCGACTGCAGCGGCAGCGGAACCGGGCTCGAAATGGTTGTTGAAGGTGTCGGCCCACAGGATTACGCGGCCGCGCTGGCCGGTTGTTTCCGGTGCACGCCGGCGCGAAAACCATTTGCGGAAGGTGCGGCGGGCGAATCGGGGGATGTGGCGTTGCTGCGCCACGCCGCCGGCGGCTTTGATCAGCGCAGACAATCCCGGTGTTACAGCGAGCAGGTTGACGAGTCGCGGCGCGATCGAGGCCAGCTTCGCCCAGCGGTTGATGAAGCCCATGGTGTAAGCCTGCACCGGGCGCAGCCTGCCGAGATAATGGTGATGCAGGAATTCGGCCTTGTAGGTGGCCATGTCGGTATGCGTCGGGCAATCGTTCTTGCAGCCTTTGCAGGCGAGGCAAAGATCGAGGGCTTCCCGCACGGCTTCATTGCGCCAGCCGTCATGAATAATTTCACCGCGCAGCATTTCACCGAGCAGGCGGGCGCGGCCGCGTGTCGAAAAACGTTCTTCGCGGGTCGCGCGATAACTCGGGCACATCACGCCGCCTTCATGGGCGCGGCATTTGCCCATGCCGACACAGCGTTCGATCGCGCGGTTGAATCCTTTGCCTTCGAGGCTGGCGTAGGCGAATTGCGTGACCGGGCGTGCCGGTTTGTAGTCCGGTCCGTATTTGAGGTTCTCGTCGGCGCGGTAGGGGTCAATGACCTTGCCCGGATTCATCCGGTTCAGCGGATCCCAGATTGCCTTGAATTCACGGAAGGCCTGCATCAGTTCTTCGCCGTACATGATCGGCAGAAACTCGGCCTTCGCCTGGCCATCGCCGTGTTCGCCGGACAGCGAACCGCCGTATTTCACAACCAGTTCGGCGGCTGCGCGCAGGAAGCTGCGCCAAACCTTGATGCCTTCGGCGGTGCGGGTGTTGAAGGTTATGCGGGCATGAATACAGCCATCGCCGAAATGACCGTACAGCGACGTCTGGTAACCGTGGCGGTCGACCAGTGCCTGGAATTCCCGCAGGTAATCGCCGAGGCGCAGCGGATCAACCGCGGCATCTTCCCAGCCGACAACAGGATCGGGTTCATTGGGGTGAATGGTCAGTGCGGTGGCCGAGGCGCCCGTTTCGCGGATGGTCCACACGCGTTCGCACATCGCCGGATCGGTGATCAGCCATGAGGAGGGTTTGACCTCTGCGTCGGCCATGCCGGCGTAATGATCCACCAGTGCCTGAGCCTGTGCGGTGGCGCCGTCCGCGGTGTCAGCGCCGAACTCGATCATGATCCAGGCATTGCCCGTAGGCAGCAGCTTGATGTCGTCCTTGCGCAGCCCGCGCTCCAGCAGGCCGCCGATGATGCGTTCATCGAGGCCTTCAGTGGCGATTGGTTTGAACGGCAGGATCTGCGGCACGGCGTCGCCGGCGAGGTAGATGTCGGGGAAGCCCAGTACCAGAATGACCCGCGACTGCGGACTGTCAACGAGTCGCGTCTTCGCGCCCAGCGTGAATACGCAAGTGCCTTCGGTGCCGACCAGTGCCCGGGCGACGTTGAAACCGTTTTCCGGCAGCAGCTGATCGAGGTTGTAACCGGAGACGCGGCGTTTGATTTTCGGAAAACGCTTGCGGATCAGGTCGGCGTATTTGTCGCGCAGGTCGCGCAGCTGCGCGTAAATTTCGCCGCGGCGTCCGCCGGCGCGGATGATGCGCACCAGTTCGTCTTCGCTGGTGGGGCCCACGGTCAGGCGCAGGCCGTCGTAGGTGATGATGTCCAGCGTCTCGATGTTGTCGACGGTTTTGCCGGCCATCACCGAATGCGCGCCGCAGGAGTTGTTTCCGATCATGCCGCCGAGCGTGCAGCGGCTGTGCGTCGCCGGGTCGGGGCCGAAGGTCAGTTCATGTTCTTCCGCAGCGTCGCGCAGCGCGTCGCACACGGTACCGGGCTGCACTGTGGCCGTGCGCGTTGCCGGATCAACCGACAGCACGCGGTTCAGATATTTTGTGGTGTCGATGACCACGGCGACGTTGACGCACTGGCCGTTCTGCGAGGTGCCGCCGCCGCGCGGCAGGATCGGCACGCCGTGCTCGCGGCAGATATCCAGCGTGGTGACGATGTCTTCGATGCTGCGCGGGATCACCACGCCGATGGGAATCTGGCGGTAGTTGGAGGCGTCTGCCGAGTAGGCGGCGCGGGCGCCGGCGTCGAACCGGACCTCTCCGGAAATGCGCTGTGATAACTGTCGGGCGAGTGCTTCTGTGTCGGCCATGACTGGCAGACGATGACCTTCAACGGGGGCGTTCAATGGTGCTCCGGGGAAAACGGCAGGGGTGGCGCTGGATATCATCGCGTCCCGGTGATTGTAACTTGAGCCGTCGAAGGTCATGAAATCACTGCCAAAACAAGGGCTTGGCACTTAGGGCGAATTCCCGCTACCGGCAACAATCCTTTTTAAAAACAATGACTTACTATTCTTCGTGCAAGCGTTTACACGCAATGGCGGGGCATCGTATCATTCGTGACTCCCGGAGCGACCCATGACCGGGAAGGCAGGTCTTTCAGGTTGCCGCTGTCCGCGAAGCAGACGGGCACGGCGCGCTTCTATATCCGGAGGAAATTCCCAATGAGCTCGATGTCAGACAACAAGAATACCGCCAAGGCCGGCGGCAAGATCCGCATGACCCCCTCCGAGGCGTTTGTCGAAACGCTGGTGGCGCAGGGCGTCAAAGACACCTTCGGCATCGTCGGTTCGGCATATATGGATGCCCATGACCTGTTTCCGCTGGCAGGGATCCGTTTTCTTTCAGTGGCACACGAACAGAATGCTGCGCATATGGCCGACGGCTATTCGCGTGTGACCGGCAAGCACGGCGTTTGCATCGCGCAAAACGGCCCCGGCATCACCAACTTCGTCACCGGAATTGCAGCGGCCTACTGGGCGCATTCGCCCGTGGTCTGCGTGACGCCGGAATCAGGCAGCCTGTCGATGGGCCTCGGTGGTTTCCAGGAAACCGAGCAGATGCCGATTTTCTCGAAGATCACCAAATGGCAGGTGCACGTCAATTCGCCACTGCGTATTGCCGAGCTGACCGGTCGCGCCTTTGACATCGCGATGGCCGAGCGCGGTCCGGTGCAGGTCAATATTCCGCGTGACTATTTCTACGGCGAAGGTGAATACGAAATCCCGCAGCCGCACAAGCTGGAGCGCGGTGCCGGCGGTCCGGAATCGCTGGATGCGGCTGCACGCATGCTGGCCAAGGCTAAGTTCCCGGTGATCCTGTCCGGTGGCGGCGTGATCATGGCCGGTGGTATCAAGGAATGCGCGGCGCTGGCCGAGTATCTGACCGCGCCGGTGGTGAATTCCTATCTGCACAACGACTCTTTCCCGGCCAGCCATCCGCTGTGCTGCGGTCCGCTGGGTTATCAGGGATCGAAGGCGGCAATGAAACTGATCTCGAAGGCTGACGTCGTGCTCGCGCTCGGTTCGCGCCTCGGACCCTTCGGTACGCTGCCGCAGCACGGTCTCGACTACTGGCCGAAAAACGCCAAGATCATCCAGATAGACGCCGATTCGCGCATGTTGGGGCTGGTCAAGAAAACAACCGTCGGCATTTGCGGCGACGCCAAACACGCGGCCGTGGCGCTGCTCGAACGCATCAAGGCGATCGCCAAGATGACTCCGAACAAGGCGCGGCTGGCCGAAGTGCAGAAAGAGAAAAAAGCCTGGGCTGAAGAACTCGACAAATGGCCGTCGCCGAACACCAAGACGCGCATCGGACCGCGCCAGGCGCTGGCTGCGCTAGCGCGTGCGATGCCGAAAAACGCGATGGTCTCCACCGATATCGGTAACGTCTGCTCGGTGTCGAACAGCTATCTGCATTTCGAGCAGGCGCCTTCTTTCCTCGCAGCGATGAGCTTCGGCAACTGCGGTTATGCCTTTCCCGCTGCGATGGGCGCCAAGGTCGGCCGTCCGGACCGTCCGGCGATTGCTTACGTCGGCGACGGGGCCTGGGGCATGAGCCTGAATGAAGTCATGACCTGTGTCCGCGAAAAAATCCCGGCGATCGCCGTGGTGTTCAACAACGGCCAGTGGGGCGCGGAAAAGAAAAACCAGATCGACTATTTCGAGAACCGTTTCCTCGGCACCAATCTGCAGAACCCGAATTTCGCGGACGTTGCGGAATCCATGGGCGCGCAGGGCCTGACAGTGGAGCATGTCGACGAAGTGGGTGATGCATTGCGCGCAGCAGTGCGATCCAATAAGCCGACGGTGATCAACATGATGCTGACGCAGGAACTGGGCGACCCGTTCCGCCGCGATGCCTTCCGTCAGCCGCAGCGTCTGCTCGCGAAGTACCGCAAGTTCAGCGCGAAGCAGTACCGCTGATTACCGTGCCACTCAGGAAAAAGCCGGCCTGCGCCGGCTTTTTTATCCGATGAAGACCCGATCCAGCAAAGCGGCCCGCCTCGAGGATGTGGCAAAACTCGCCAAGGTTTCGACGGCGACGGTATCGCGTGCGCTGACCCTGCCGCACAAGGTCAAAGCGCGTACGCTGGAACGCGTGCAACAGGCGGCGCGCACGCTGGGGTATGTCGCGCACGGCGCGGCACGGGCGCTGGCATCGCGGCGCACGCATACCATCGGCGCAGTGGTGCCGACGCTCGACAACGCGATTTTCGCCAACACCATCCAGGCGCTGCAGCGCACGCTAGATGCCGCCGGTTATGTGCTGCTGCTCGCCAGTCACGATTTTGATGCCGACATCGAGGCCCGAGTAACCCGCACGCTGATCGAGCGCGGCGTTGACGGTCTGGTGCTGCTGGGCACCACGCACCACCCTGACATCTATCGCATGCTCGAATCGCACAACCTGCCATACGTGCTGACCTGGGCATTCGATGAAAGCGGCAACCATCCCTGCGTCGGGTTCGATAATCGTGCTGCCGGGATATGCATTGCCAACCATCTGCTGGATCTCGGGCATCGGCGCTTTGCGATGGTCTCGGGCATTACCGCACACAATGAGCGTGCGCAGGAACGGCTAGCCGGCGTGCGTGAGGCGCTGTCAGCGCGCGGCATTGCGCTGTCATCCGGCGCAGTGATCGAAAAGCCGTACACCCATTCCGGCGGGCGTGAGGGTTTGCGCGAAGTGCTGAAAGGGAACGAGGCTCCGACCGCAGTGATCTGCGGCAACGACGTGCTGGCGATCGGCGCTATTGCTGAATGCCATGCGCAGGGGCTCAAGGTTCCAGATGATGTCTCGATCACCGGCTTTGATGATATGGAAATGGCGTCACTGATCAGCCCGGCGCTGACAACGGTGCGTTTTCCGACGGCGGAAATGGGCGTTTATGCGGCCAACCACCTGCTGGCGCGGCTGGATGACCGGTCTGTCGAATTACGCAACAAACTGCCGACCGAATTGATTGTGCGGGACAGCGCGGCAGCGCCAGCCCGTAAATAGCCGCTAGGCCAGCGCCTTGCGCGCTTTGGTAATCGCCGCTTTGACCCGTGCCGGTGCTGTGCCGCCGATATGGCTGCGGCTTTTCATCGAGCCTTCCAGCGTCAGCGCTTCAAACACATCGGGGCCGACCAGCGGAGAGAACTGCCGCAGGTCTTCCAGCGACATTTCCGAGAGATCGCAGCCGCGGGTTTCCGCCTGGCGCACGGCGAGAGCAACGGCTTCGTGCGCTTCACGGAAGGGCAGGCCTTTTTTGACCAGATAGTCGGCCAGATCCGTTGCTGTGGCGTAACCCTGCAGCGCCGCGTTGCGCATGGCTTCGGGTTTAACGGTGATGCCGCCGACCATTCCTGCAAACACGGCGAGACTCATCATCAATGTGTCGACGGTGTCGAGCAGCGGTTCCTTGTCTTCCTGGTTGTCCTTGTTGTACGCGAGCGGCTGGCCTTTCATCAGGGTCAGCAGCGCCACCAGATGGCCGTTAACGCGGCCGGTCTTGCCGCGTACCAGCTCGGCGACATCGGGATTCTTTTTCTGCGGCATGATCGACGAACCGGTGCAGTAACGGTCGGCAATGTCGATGAAACCGAAGCGGGGGCTCATCCACAGGATCAGCTCTTCGCTGAAACGCGACAGGTGGGTCATGGTCAACGCGCCGGCGGCGACAAATTCGATGGCGAAGTCGCGGTCGGACACGGCATCGAGAGAGTTTTCGCAGACGCCGTCGAAGCCGAGTTCCTTGGCGACCATCTGGCGGTCGATCGGGAAGGACGTGCCAGCGAGCGCGGCGGCGCCCAGCGGCAGACGGTTCACGCGCTTGCGGCAGTCGGCAAAACGCTGAGCGTCGCGCGACAGCATTTCGACATAGGCCATCAGGTGATGCGCAAACGACACCGGCTGCGCCACCTGCAGGTGGGTGAAGCCCGGCATCACGGTTTCAGTGTGGTTTTCGGCGAGGTCGAGCAGCGCGCGCTGCAGGCCCTTGATCAGCGTCAGTACGTGATCAATGGCGGCGCGCAGGTAGAGCCGCACATCAGTGGCGACCTGGTCGTTGCGCGAACGCCCGGTGTGCAGGCGCTTGCCGGCATCGCCGACCATGTCGGTGAGGCGGCGTTCGATGTTCAGATGTACGTCTTCGAGGTCCAGCGACCAGGGGAAGGTGCCGTTGCGGATTTCGGTGCCGATGCTTGCAAGGCCCTTTTCGATTGCTTCGAGATCGGCTGCAGTCAGGATGCCGACGGCACGCAGCATGCGTGCGTGGGCGATCGAGCCCTGAATGTCGAATTCGGCAAGGCGCTGGTCGAAGCCGACGGATGCGGTGAAGCGTTTGACCAGATCGTCAACGGGTTCGCTGAAACGGCCGGACCAGGGTTTGGTTGCGCTGGGTTTGCTGCTGGCGGGAGATTTTTCTTTTGCGGACATGGTGTTGCGAACGGCCTGTGCGTGGGGCCTGCTAGAATGAAACGGCTATGGCGCTGAGTATAAATCATAACGCCCACACCGGTGCTCTTCCGGACTTCCGCAACCTCGGGATCCTGCTGCGCATCCTGCTGATCGTCAATGGCGCAGTTCTGCTTGCAGCCCTGCTGCAGGTGCAGTATCTGCGCGACTGGCCGCGTCAGATCACCGGTAACGCGGCGCTGGTGGAGCCGTTGTTGATCCTCAGTCTGCTGGTGCTGGCGGCGCTTGGCCGCGCACTGCAGCGCTTGCCATATGCGGTCGGCGCTGCAGTCGTTCTTGCCATTGAAGCGGGGCTGACGGCAGTGCTGCATTACGCCAGCCACTGGCTGCTGATGGTCGATCCGGCTTCGCTGACGCGCTGGCTGGTGGTGGTACTGCTGGTGACCGTGATGCTGCTGGCGTATTTCGACCTGCGCGGACGCGCCCTGTCGCCGGCGCTGGCGGAAGCCCGGTTGCAGGCACTGCAGGCGCGCATCCGCCCGCATTTTTTGTTCAACAGCATCAATGCCGTGCTGTCGCTGGTGCGCCAGCAGCCGCGCCGCGCGGAAGCCGCGCTGGAAGACATGGCCGGGCTGTTCCGTGCGCTGATGGCGGACAATCGCGAACTCGCGCCTCTTTCCGATGAAATCGAGCTTTGCCGGCAGTATCTTGATCTGGAACAGCTGCGGCTCGGCGACCGGTTGCAGATCGAGTGGCACATCGACAAGATGCCGGGTGATGCGCTGGTGCCGCCGCTGGCATTACAGCCGTTGCTGGAAAACGCCGTGTATCACGGTATCGAACCGAGCGAGACGCCTGGCGTGGTCAGCATCAATATCTATGCGGTACGCGACCGCCTGCATGTGGTGCTGCGTAATCCCTACCGCGTCACCGGAGCGCACCATGGCGGCAACAAAATGGCGGTGGGCAATATCCGTGAACGGCTGCAGCTGCATTTCGATGTAGCCGCCGAATTGACCACACGGGTGGGCGACAATCTTTATGAGGTGCGCATGTCGATGCCTTATGTGAAGGCAAAGCGGTGAAAGCGGGGCATACATGAACGCAGCCCCGCTGCGCGTGCTGATCGTCGATGATGAGGCGCCGGCGCGCAGCCGCATGCGCGATCTGCTGGCTGATATCGGCGATACGCTGCCTGTGGCGGTGGTGGCAGAAGTCGCAACCGGTCGCGAGGCCTTGGAAGCTGCGGAGGCGGGCGACATCAATGTGGTGCTGCTCGATGTGCGCATGCCCGGTATGGACGGCGTCGAGGTGGCGCAGCATCTGCAGCAGCTGGAGCGACCGCCTGCGGTCATTTTCACGACGGCGTACGACGCGTATGCGATCCGCGCCTTTGAACTGCATGCAGTTGATTACCTGCTCAAGCCGATCCGCGCGGCGCGGCTGCAGGAAGCGTTAACGCGGGCGGCGGGGACGCTAACGCCCCGGGCCGGGGTACTGCGCGAGTTGCAGCAAGCGCCCCGAACCTGTCTCAGCGCCGCCGAGCGCGGCAGGGTTCATCTGATCCCTGTCATCGATATCCTGTATCTGCGCGCCGAACTGAAATACGTGACGGTACGCACGGCTGAACGTGAGCATCTGATCGAGGAGTCGCTGACGAGGCTGGAACAGGAATTCGCCGAGCGTTTTGTGCGCGTCCACCGTAACTGCCTGGTTTCGCGTGCGGCGATCCGCGGTTTCGAACGCATCGGTGCGGAGGCCGGTGAAGGCGGTTGGCAGGTCCTCCTCGCCGGGCTCGAGGAACGCATTCCGGTGAGCCGCCGCCAGCAGCATATCGTGCGCGAGCTGGCGCGCTGAGAGCGCTCAGCGGCCGCGCATTTTGGTCAGACCGTTCTCAATGGCCTGTTCAATATAGAGCCGGTAAAAATCTTCGGTGAGCAATCCGACCAGCGTCGGCACTTTTTGCACCTGATGAAGGCGGGCGAAGGCGCGATGTGTGGTGGGGGCACCGGCAAAATCCCGCAGCGCCGTGTTGCGGTCGACATCCACTTCATGAATCAGCACCCGCTTGCCCCACTGTGGGTCGGCCTGAATCGGCAGAAGATGGTTCTTTCGCGCAATCGCGCAATAAGGACAGGACTGCTGCATGAAGGCAATCAGTACGGGTATGCGTTTGGCGCGTGCCTCCGCCGCGACCTGATCGAGGTCATCGGCCTGCTGCAGCTGGCCCATTGCCGGTGCGGCGCCGAGCAGTGCGCATGTTACAATCGGCAAACAAAAGCGGCTTAAAATATTCAATATAATCAATATGATGCGGAGAATATGATGCGGGGTAATTCCCGGCGTGAAGCCGGTTCGATCGTGATCGCCACGCGGGAATCTGCACTGGCGTTATGGCAGGCCCGACATGTGCAGGCGGAACTGCAACGATTATATCCGCAGCGCACGGTATCCATCCTCGGCATGACCACCGAAGGCGATCGCAATCTCGGTACTTCGCTGGCCAAGATCGGCGGCAAGGGCTTGTTCGTCAAGGAACTCGAAGATGCGCTGGCCGACGGCCGCGCCGATCTCGCCGTGCATTCGATGAAAGATGTGCCGATGCATCTGCCGCCGGGCTTTGCGCTGGCAGCGACGCTGGAACGCGCTGATCCGCGCGATGCCTTTGTTTCCAACGATTACCGCAGTCTTGCCGAACTGCCCGCGGGGAGTCGCGTCGGCACGTCCAGCCTGCGCCGCGAATGCCAGCTGCGCGCGAATTTTCCGCAGCTGCAGATTGAGCCGTTGCGCGGCAATGTGCAGACCCGCCTGCGCAAACTCGATGAAGGTCAGTACGGCGCGATCATTCTCGCCGCCGCTGGATTAAAGCGGCTGGGTCTGGCCGATCGCATCGCCGCATTGCTGACGCCGGAAGAAAGCCTGCCGGCGGTGGGCCAGGGTGCGCTCGGCATTGAATGTCGCGAAGACCGCAAAGACGTCTTTGATCTGCTGGCGCCGCTGGTGCATGCGCCGACGCGGCAATGTGTGCTGGCGGAACGCGCGTTTTCCCGCGCGCTGGCCGGCAGTTGCAATGTGCCGCTCGCCGGTTTTGCCGAAATCGCCGGCGGGCAGCTGCGCTTGCGCGGGCTGGTCGGTGAGCCGGACGGTTCGCAGGTCATCCGCGGCGAAGCCTCCGGCGCACCCGAAACCGCCGAGGCCGTCGGTCTGGCGCTGGCCGCAGAACTCAAAGACCGCGGCGCTGCCGATATTCTTTCGGCGCTCGCGCATCCGTGATGACTGCCGTTGCTGCTCCGCTGGCCGGCCGTGGCATCGTGGTCACCCGTCCCGCGCAGCAGTCCGGTCCTCTGGCCGGGCGCATTCATGCGGCCGCCGGCCAGGCCATCCTGTTTCCGGTGCTGGAAATTATCGACACGCCGGATCTTCAGCCGATGATCGATGTCATCGCCAGACTCGATGACTATCAGCTCGCCGTGTTCATCAGTCCCAATGCGGTGGTGCGGGCGATGAAACAGGTCATCGCACGTCGCCAATGGCCGGCAGCGATGCGCGTCGCCGCCATCGGCAAGGGCAGTGTCCGTGAACTCGAACGGTTTGGCGTTTCCGGCGTTATTGCGCCGGAGCGCCATTTTGACAGTGAACATCTGCTGGCACTGCCTGAACTGCAGGCAGTGGCCGGTCAGCGCGTTGTCATTTTCCGCGGTGACGGGGGACGCGAACTGCTAGGAGATACTCTCACCGCGCGTGGTGCGCAGGTGGACTATGTCGAATGTTATCGCCGTGCCAGGCCCGATGCCGCTGCGGCCCCGCTGCTGCAGGCCTGGGCCGGCAATGCCTTGCATGCCGTGACCATCACCAGCAGCGAAGGCATGCGCAATCTGTTTGCGATGGTCGGCCCGTCAGGCCAGCCGCTGTTGCAGCAGACCCCGCTTTTTGCGCCTCATCCGCGGATTGCCGCTGTGGCGCGTGAACTGGGTTGCCGCCATGTCATCGAGACTGCGCCCGGCGATGACGGTTTGATGGATGCGTTGTTGCGCCACTTTGGCCGCACTTAGCACCGCAATGCGCATGCTATCCTCCGCGTCATGAATGAGCGTGAAATTCTTCCGGTGGAAGCAGCGGTAAAGGACGCGGCCGGAACTGCAAATCCCGCTGCGGAGCCGCGTCGCGGCGGCAGTCTGGCGACACTGGCCCTGGCGCTTGCCGTGCTGGTGGCCCTTTTTTCGGCCTACCAGTGGTATCAGAACCGCGGCGCCGAAGACACGCTGCGCCGCGATCTCGCGCGTCGGCTCTCCGAAATGGAAACCCAGAACAAGGAGGCCGGTGCACGTGCCACACAGGCCGCGACGGCGCTGCGTGAGGCGGAGGTCAAGCTGGGCGTGCTCGAAGCGAAGCTGGCCGAGTCACAAAGCCAGCAGGTCGCGCTGGAGACGTTATATCAGGAGCTGTCGCGCAATCGCGATGACTGGGCTTTTGCCGATGTCGAGCAATCGGTGTTGCTCGCCAGCCAGCAACTGCAGATTGCCGCGAATGTGCGGGCGGCGCTGATCGGTCTGGAGAACGCGGAATCGCGTCTGCAGCGCATGGATCAGCCGCGCTATGCCGCTTTGCGCCGCACACTGGCCCGCGATATTGAAAAGCTCAAGGGTCTGCCGCTGGTCGACATCTACGGCTCCAGCGCCCGGCTTGATGACGTCATTGCCGCCGTGGATAAATTGCCGCTGGCGATGGATGCCCATGCCAAACCAGAGAAGTCTGCACCGGCGATTCCGACTGCAGATGCGCCGGCCTGGGAGCGGGTGCTCGGCGAAGTGTGGCGGGAATTGCGGCAACTGGTGCGCATCCAGCGCACCGGCGTGCAGGACGCGGCACTGTTGGCGCCGGACCAGGCTTTTTTCCTGCGTGAAAATCTCAAGCTGCGTCTGGTCGGCGCCCGCGTGGCCCTGCTGTCGCGCGATACCAAGAGTTATCAGGTCGATCTGCGCGCCGCGCAGAGTTTGCTGGAGAAGCATTTTGAAAAAGGCGATCCGGCGGTGACTGCGATGACCGGTACGCTGCGCAAACTCCAGGCGGCGCAGGTGCAGGTCGACATTCCCGATCTCGCCGAAACGCTTGAAGCGCTGCGCAAGCTGCGCCTGCCGCGCGCCAAGACGTCGAACTGAGCCGACGGCGATGCGCTGGCTGATCTGGATACTCGGGCTGTGCGTGCTGGCGACAGGCCTGACCCTGTTGGCCGATCTCAACCCCGGTTATGTGCTGATCGCGCTGCCCGGACAGCGCGTCGAGTTGTCGCTGAATTTTGCCATCGTGCTGATTGTGCTCGGTTTTGTTGCCGGCTATCTGCTGCTGCGCCTGCTGATCACCGCTGTTGAGCTGCCGTCGCGCGTGGCGCGGTTCCGGGAAACACGTCGCCGCGACGCGGCTTACGGCACGATGCTTGAATCCCTTCGCGAGTTTTTTTCCGGACGATATGCGCGTGCCGAAAAAACCGCGGCACGTGCGGTCGAGCAGGGTGCTCCTGCCGACATCGGAATCGTGGTGGCCGCCCAGGCTGCACACGGATTGCGGGCCCACGGCCGGCGCGACGGTTATCTGGAGCGCTTGAGTGCCGAGGCCGGACGTCCCGATGTGATGACCGTAGTCAGCAAAGCGCAAATGCTGTTGGATGACCGGAGGCCGGAAGAAGCGCTGGCGACGCTGGCCCTGCTGCCCGTCAAACATACGGCGGCGCTGCGTCTTGAATTGCGTGCGAGGCAGCGCATCGGGCAATGGGATCTGGTGCCGGCATTGATTGATCAGTTGGAAAAGCGCGGCGTGTTCAGTGCCGATCAGGCGGATGTGGAGCGTCGTCATGCCTGGCGGCAATTACTGGAGCGGCGCTCCGGTGATGCCGGCGGATTAAAGGACCTGTGGAAACGCCTGCCGGAACGTTATCGCCGCCAAACTTCGGTTGCAGCTGCAGCAGCTGCGGCGTTTAACGTCCTGGGTCTTGGTGACGAAGCCGTCGCCATCATTGAAAGCAGTCTGGATGCCGATTGGGACGGCGGACTGGTGACATTGTACGGCGAGTGCGGATCGGCCAATGCCTTGCGCCAGATCGAGCGCGCCGAGCGCTGGCTGCGCGAACATCGCAAGGACGGTGCGCTGCTGTTGACGCTGGGGCGTCTGTGTGCGCGGCAGCAGCTGTGGGGCAAAGCGCAGAGTTATTTCGAGGCGAGTGTTGCGGTGGAGCCGACATACTCGGCGCATCTGGAACTCGCGCAGCTGCATGACCGGCTGGAGCGCGTCGATGACGCGCGCAAACACTATCGCACCAGCCTTGAGCTCGCGGTCGGCCAGCTCAAGCGCGCCAGCGGCGGACGCCGCCGGCAACTGCTCTGAAAATCAGTTTGATGCGGGCACTGCCGGCGTGAATGCGTCGGCATAAAATGCGGCTTCGGGCAGACCGCAGCGCGTGGTGAAATCCCGGCGGGCCGCTTCAACCATCGCGGGTGCGCCGCAGGCGTAAACCTCGTAGACCGATAGATCGGGCAGGTCTTCCATCACCGCCTGATGCACCAGGCCGCGGCGGCCGTTCCAGATGTCGCCGTCTGCAACATCGGACAAAACCGGCACGTAAGCGACGGCATGGTCGCGCTGCCAGCCTTCCGGAAGTTCATTGAGATAAAGATCGGCCGGCCGGCGAGCGCCGCGGTAAAGAATGATGCGCCGCTTCAGCTGATTGTGGATTGCATGTTCGATGATGGCCTTGATCGGCGCGAAGCCGGTGCCGCCAGCAAGCAGCACGACGGGTTTGCTGCTGTCCTCGCGCAGATAAAAACTGCCGAGCGGTCCTTCGAAACGCAGGATGTCTTTTTCCTTCATCTGCGTGAAAACATGCCGGCTGAACGGGCCGCCGTAGTTGCGCAGATGCAACTCAATCAGCGCGTCGTCGTGTGGCGGGTTGGCCAGCGACAGGCTGCGCCGCGTGCCGTCCTTCAGCAGTATGTCGATGTATTGGCCGGCGAGAAACTGCAGCCGTTCGGCTGCAGGCAGCTTCAGGCGGATGCGCATCACATCGGGCGCGACCAGCTCCAGCGTCTGCACGCGGCAGGGCAGGGTTTTGACGGTGATGTCCTTGACCGCACCGATCTCGCGGCATTCGATCAGCAGATCGGTTTGCGGGCGCGCCTGACAGAACAGGGCGTTACCGCGCTCGCGCTCGGCCGCCGGCAACACGCTGTCCCTGAAATTGCCGTGATCCACCGCGCCTTCAATGACTTTGCCTTTGCAGGAACCGCAGGCGCCGTTGCGGCAGCCGTAAGGCAGCATGAAACCTTCGCGCAGTGCCGCTTCCAGCACGGTTTCGCCTTCCTGGGCCTGAAAAACATGGCCGCTGGGACGGATGGTGATCTGCCTGGACATGACGTGATTTCCGGAATTCAGTGCGGAGTGACTACGCTAGAATAAGACACTATATGAAACGCCTGTTGATCATCGGTTGCGGCGACGTCGGACTGCGTGTCGCGATGCTGCTGCGCTCGCGCCACCGCATTTATGCGTTGACCCGCGATGCGGAGCGTTGCGCCGCGTTGCGCGATCACGGCCTGACGCCATTGACCGGTGATCTCGACCGGCCGGCAACACTTGCGGGACTGGCAGGACTGGCGCATGACGTGATTCATCTTGCACCGCCGCCGGCCGCGGGAACTGCCGACACCCGGACCGCGCACCTGATTGCGGCGCTCGGGCGGGGGCGCAGTCTACCACAGCACTTTGTCTATATAAGCACCAGCGGCGTCTATGGCGACTGCAGCGGCGACCTGACGCACGAGACGCGTCCGTTGCGGCCCGGGACGGATCGCGCACGGCGTCGTGCAGATGCGGAGCAGCGCCTGCGGGAGTGGGGTGCGCGCTCCGGCGTGTGTGTCAGCATCCTGCGCGTGCCGGGTATTTACGCGGCGGACCGGCTGCCGGTAGCGCGCATCGAGCGCGGCACGCCGGCGCTGCTGCCGCAGGATGATTCCTACGTTAATCATGTCCATGCC
>Ga0209358_10001963_pt1 | contig 15931 bp, 10 predicted proteins | sample LauGreFa1BDMLBSN_2_FD_187574 | JGI IMG/M metagenome (GOLD analysis project Ga0209358, IMG submission 187574) | Freshwater lake microbial communities from Lake Michigan, USA - Fa13.BD.MLB.SN (SPAdes) (version 2) | ecosystem: Environmental > Aquatic > Freshwater > Lake | place: Lake Michigan, USA... | reverse complement strand
TTTCAAGGGCGTGAGTACTCAATTTGGGCCAAGATCCATTGAAAAGTGCTTCGAAAATCCGGATTTCATCTTTTGTTCCTCCTTCCAAAATCTTCGTTTGGGGAGCATAAACTTGGACGGACACATCGTCATGATATCATCATTATATGTCTACTAACACGCAATCCGGCATGGGTAAGTCTCGCGCCCTCAAATCGTCTTTGGTCCGGCCCGGTTGTAGGTCGGTTGTGTGGAGCGCATCGTGCATAAACGACGCACACGCAATGGCCGACGCATATTTGTCGTGGGAACAGAAACGAGTTAAAGCACTCGTTCATTCACTCAGGCACATGAAAGACTACGCCTACCGGGGAACTTGGGAGCATCAACTGTCGCGCGCTCGAAATCTGGCACAGAGGGGTGGGTTGACCAAATCCGAGATGCTCGCAAAGTATGGGCGATTTCCCAAGCGTAACGAGTGGTGGGGTCCAGAAAAGGACCGCGACGAGTGGGAGCGCGCGTGGAAACAGGCGCACCCCAAGCCGGTGAGCGTCGATTCTACGAAACCACCGTCCGACTCGCAGGCGCGATTATAAAACAAAATGAAATACTAAATGAATTACGCACAGTATCAACACACTAGACAGCAATCGCCACTCAAGGCGTCTCGGAGTCCATTCGGGCGTTCCATGCAAGACTCGGCGTCGATTCGCGGGGGTGGACATCATCTCAAATGTGAGTATCTCCAGCAAGCGGACGGCGTCAGACGATGCCGAAAGACGGACGATGGCGATCACGACCCTCGATGCAGCATTAACGAAACGACGGGTCGGTGTCGTGTAGCCCAGCCGAGAGCGAAACCCAAGCCCTCGGTCTCTTCGCTCGCAGATGCACCCGCTCGACCACCCACCACTCGACCACCCACCGTGCGTCCGCCCCACGCTTCCGAGAGCGACGCCTTTCAACGCGCCATCGAAGAGCTGACTTACACCAAACTTTACACTCAAAGTCGCTATGAGCAGAGAATTGCGTTTGAGTCTCTGAGCAAACTCAAATACAATCCACACTACGTCAGCCCTCTGACTGGGATGCCGATCGCCGACCCATATCTACAGGCTTCGGTGCAAGTAGAAGCCCATGCGAATCGCCACCTAGTCTCTACCTCGATACCCACAGCGCCATCAGACGCCCACTCGCAATCGCAGTGCGTGAAACAAACGACCGCCAAGTACACGTCGCCTAGTCGTAAAAGTCCCCCCTACCCCGCAAATCAATGTCGTGGACAGACGATGGTCGGTAACGACGGGCATATGTACCACAGCACGCCCAACGTGCGGAATGTGTGCACTTGGAAGCGAATCTCCAAGTGAAACGTTCAAACGAAACCTCGACAGACCAGTGAGACCAGTGAGACCACTGACGGAAATACGACCTCCGCTGTGTCGGCGTTTCGGGCGATACGATGCATGCCCGCCCATGCACTAGGCTGCGACGCATCCCCATTCCACCCCATGAGCAGAGAAGTCGACTAGCGCACTGGCATATCACGGCTGTGTCACGTACGCCCCTTAACACGACGGATGCGATGCTCTTCTACGTACACCATCGTCATGCCAATCATCATCTTGTTATGTCGACACACAGACACAAATCGTCATGCTCAATCAGCATCGTGTTATGTCGACACAGACACACATGTCATGCTATCAAGCACGCCCTTTAACACGACTCATCAGTGAGTCATCACACTATGCTGATATATATTTAACCTAGCCCAGCCCCCTCGGTAAAAGGCGCATGAGGAACGTAGATAAGAACAATCAATGGCAACAACAGGCAATGATTTGGGTGTTTTCATCAGCCGTCGGTAACTAGTCCCCTTTTTTCCGACAATCTCCATTTTGAACATTTCGACAAAAACGTTAACCACTAATCCAGGTTGACACTTTTGTCGAAATGTTCAAAATGGAGATTGTCGAAAAAAAGGGGACTAGTTGCCGACGGCTGGTTTTCATGCGACGCGTTTTCCGACCCAAATCATTGCTTTTGTTGTTGCGTGTATCTTTGCAAGATGATTACAAAAGATAGTAGCAACATGTGATGCGATGTGGTGGGTTTTATGGGATGCTACTATCTTTGTAACAACTTTACCCCTCCCAAACGAAGATTTTGGAATGTGTGACAAACGATGACATCCGGATGTTCGAAGCACTTTTCAAGGGTGTGAGTACTCTATTTGGGCTACGAACCATTGAAAAGTCAGTCGAAAATCTGGATTTCATCTTTTGTTCGGCCTTCCAAAATCTTCGTTTGGGGAGCGTAAACTTTGCAAGACGATAACACAAGATAGTAGCAACAAGTGATGCGATGTGTTGGTTTTTCCCGGGATGCTATGATCACTTTATGCTCCCCAAACGAAGATTTGGGAAGGAGGAACAAAAGATGAAATCCGGATTTTCGACCGACTTTTCAATGGTTCGTCGCCCAAATCGAGCACTCACGCCCTTGCAAAGTGCTTCCAAAATCATGATTTCATCTTTTGTTTATCCCTCCCAAATCTTCGTTTGGGAGGGATAAACTTTGCAAGATGATACAAAAGATAGTAGCAACATGTGATGCGATGTGTTAGGTTTTCTGGCATGCTATGGTCTTTTGTAACAACTTTGCAAGATGCCAACAAAAGATAGTAGCAACATGTGATGCGATATGTTAGGTTTTCTGGGATGCTATGAACTTTTGTAACAACTTTATGCTCCCCAAACGAAGATTTTGGAAGGATTGACAAAAGATGAAATCCGGATTTTTCGATATACTTTGCAATGGTTCGTAGCCCAAATCGAGTACTCACACCCTTGAAATGTATATCGAAAATCTGAATTTCATCTTTTGTCAATACGTCCAAAATCTTCGTTTGGGAGGGATAAACTTTGCAAGATGATACAAAAGATAGTAGCAACATGTGATGTGTTGGGTTTTTCTTGGATGCTATGATCATTTGTAACAACTTTATGACTCCCAAACGAAGATTTTGGAAGGCCGAACAAACCGTCCGGAACATCTTTTCGACGCACTTTTCAAGGACGTGAGTACTCGATTTGGGATAAGAATCGTTGAAAAGTGCGTCGAAAAGATGTTCCGGACGGTTTGTTCGGCCTTCCAAAATAAACTTTGCAAGATGATTCCAAAAGACATGCTATCATCATCTTGTGGACAGATACAAGCACGCCATTCAACACGACTCGCACGCACCCTTTCACAAGACTAATGTTATGTCTCCTAAGACACACAAATTTTGCAGCATCATACTTTGCTTTCATCAATGAATCATCATCTTTCCTTTACAGGCACATATTTCTAGTAATTTTACCCCTCCCAAACGAAGATTTTGGAATGCTGAACCAGCCTTTCCGAATACGTTTTCGAACCACTTTTCAAGGGCGTGAGTACTAGATTTGGGCTAAGAATCGTTGAAAATTGCTTCGAAAAAGCATTCGGAAATGTTGGTTCGGACTTCCAAAATCTTCGTTTGGGGAGCATAAATTTTCTACCCGAAATAGTTGCGTAGGAAGTTGATGCTCCCCAAACGAAGATTTTGGAAGGAGGAACAAAAGATGAAATGCGGATTTTCGATTGAGTTTTCAACGATTCGTAGCCCAAATCGAGTACTCACACCCTTGAAGAGTGCTTCGAACATCCGCATTTTATCTTGTGTTCATCCTTCCAAAATCTTCGTTTGGGAGGGGTAAAGTTATCTTATCCACTTTTTTCACTACTTTTCGAAGTAGGATTTCTCCGAGGGTTGAAAGTGCGACTTTTTTTGTTCGCCACACTGCGACTCGTGAGCCACTGCCACTTCCCAACCCGTCGCTGTTTCGTCCGTTGCAAGGTCCGCCTGCGCCAGAGCCCTCTTCGCATCCTCCGCATCTGCCTCCGCCTGCGCTTTGCATTCGGTTTCATTTCTTACGTCGTGGATTTGGCACCACTCTTGTAGCTGCGCACGAATCGACTGCGCAGCCGCAGCCACCACGCCCGCCTTGTCGAGGAACGCCTCGAATGTAACCGGATTCTTTTTCAGCATGAGAAATTGGCCCAGCAACTGAACCGGCTCCGCAATCCCTTGCGCCTCTAGCCCCTTCTTGCTCACTGCGCCGATGCCTTGCCAATCCCCAAAGTTGCACGGGAACCGGTTTTCACCGAAGTCTGCGATCATCTGCATTGTGCGCTCGCTAAAAGGGTTCGATGACATTGTGAATTTCACATCACTATCTTTTTAAATCATTTTTGTTTCGTGCGAAAACATGGCACTTAGTCCACATTTCCAGTGTGGGAAACACCATAGGGCCCGCAATGCGCCTCTCCCCGCCACGCCTGCATCCCTACGCCGTATGCCGCTTGGCATGGCAGGTGCACTCTGCTTCTTCTGGTCTACACTCAGCACTGGGCCCGTCATGGCGACTGTCATTGGTGAGGCACTTCTAATGGGGTTGTTCGGACACCCGGAGTCGGGGTGGATGTGCCTTTTTGTTGCTCAGTTTAGTTTCCGGCGCCTAGTAGCGACAAAAACCATTACCAAAATCGTTTAAATAATGGGGGCGAACCAGACGAATATTGGATGCCATTGCGATTTAGACCCGCCGTCGGCAAGTTCGACGGCAACTCACTATCTTTTGCAATCATCTTGTAAAGTTTACCCCTCCCAAACGAAGATTTTGGACGGCCGGACGAGCTTTTGTAGACCTTTCAGAATGCGTTTTCGAAGCACTTTTCAAGGGTGTGAGTACCTGATTTGGGCTAAGAAACGTTGAAAAGTGCTTCGAAAACGCATTCTTACAGGTCTACAAAAGGTTCGTCCGGCCGTCCAAAATCTTCGTTTGGGGAGCATAAAGTTGTTACAAAAGATAGTAAGCAACCCAGAAAAACCAACACATCGCATCACATGTTGCTACTATCATTTGTATCATGTTGCAAAGGTTTTACAAAAGATAGTAGCATCCCAGAAAACGAACACATCCCAGAAAAACCAACACATCAAAGAGCATGACATTTTGCTAGTATCTTTTGTATCATGTTGCAAAGTTTATGCTACCCAAACGAAGAGTTTGATAGGCCGAGTAAACATTTCAGAAGTAGTTTTCGAAGCACTTTTCAAGGGATGTGAGTAATCGATTTGGGCCACGAATCGTTGAAAAGTGCTTCGAAAACTCCTTCTGAAATGTCCATCCGACCTTCCAAAATCTTCGTTTGGGGAGCATAAAGTTGTTACAAAAGATAGTAGCATCCCAGAAAACCAACACATCGCATCACATGTTGCTACTATCTTTTGTTATCATCTTGCAAAGTTTATGCTCTCCCCAAACGAAGATTTTGGAAATCAGAACCAATTTTTTCGAATGCGTTTACGAAGCACTTTTCAACGATTCGTAGCCCAAATCGAGTACTCAAACCCTTGAAAAGTGCGTCGAAAAGATGTTCCCGACGGTTTATTCGGCCTTCCAAAACCTTCGTTTGGGGAGCATAAAGTTGTTACAAAAGATAGTAGCATCCCAGAAAACCAACACATCGCATCACATGTTGCTACTATCGTTTGAATCATCTTGCAAAGTTTACCCCTCCCAAACGAAGATTTTGGAACGAATGACAAAAGAGGAAATCCGGATTTTCGAAGCACTTTTCAATGGTTCGTAGCCCAAATCGAGTACTCACGCCCTTGAAAAGTGCTTCGAAAATCCGGATTTCCTCTTTTGTCATTCGTTCCAAAATCTTCGTTTGGGGAGCATAAAATTTCGACCCAAATGTTGTCGCCCAAAGCGTGTACTCACACCATTGAAAAGTGCGTCGAAAGCAGCCGCCGGCAACTCGTCCCCTTTTTTTCGACAATCTCCATTTCGAACATTTAGACAAATATTTCAAGGTGGATTTGTGGTTGACACTTTTGTCTAAATGTTCGAAATGGAGATTGTCGAAAAAAAGGGGACGAGTTGCCGGCGGCTGGTCGAAAGCGCATCCCGAAATGTTCGTCCGAGTTAAACGGCGAGTTTCCAAAATCTTCTTTTGGGGAGCATAAAACTTATCCTCCACAAACGAAGATTTGGGGAGGATAAACAAAAGAGGAAATCCGGATTTTCGACTGTCTGTTCAATGGTTGGTACCCCAAATCGAGTACTCACACCCTCGAAAAGTGCTTCGAAAATCCGGATTTCATCTTTTGTTCCTCATTCCCAAATCTTCGTTTGGGGAGCATAAAACTGCGAAAGTGCATTACACGACCGCTTATCACCTGAACACGTCAATCAAGCGCATCGGCATCCATCAGATTGCAGTTGATTGATGTGTCGTGCTCTTCACATGGAATGATTCCCGCGTCAGGCACCGGGTATGCCACCCGCAGCGCGCCTAAGGTCGCCGTTTCATACACGGGCGCAGCGACTTGCAATGTCGCAATCGGACTCTCCGAAACATCACTTACCATGCCGATCGGTGACTTGTCCACTTGCACCGACGTTTCATGCAAGTCGTTACGCGCACATGCATATGTATAGAATATGGCGTATACATGCCTTGGGCTGGCCGTTGTTATGTCTTTGTAAGGAACAACAAAACACACCGGAGGAAAATCGGAAATGTTTTCTGACGGTGCCTTACCCATGCGATGAGCAGCCTGAAGCCTTTTGAAATACGCCAACTGAGATGAAGATGTTCCGGCGTGCATCAGTCGAATCGACGGAAGCCGGTCGTTGCCGATAGCCTGCATGATTTCGCCCTTTTGTTCGGATGTATAATGTTTACTGTCACGAACCAGTTGCATATTGGAGCGGAGTAGTCCAATGCACTTTTGCTTGATTTCCTTGCGAGGATACTCTTTCTGATAGGCATCGGAGAACGACCAATCCTCGGAAGTGCACTGTAGGAGCAATGGTGTGCATTGGTATTTGACTCGACCGGTCTTGTCGATGGCGATGTTGGTGCGCACAACCTTCCGCGTGCATTTGGGTATCGTAGCGCCAGGATTGACGTGCATCTCTTTGTAGTGAAGTTTGCACTTGGCACTGCCGGTTGCGACTACTTTTGTCAAGGTGCCACATGCAGCGGTCGTTTGCATCTGTGAAACACATGAAGTCACGCGCGGGTCGAATATTGAATGTCCGTTTGTTGCTGGAATACGCAACTGCATGGGCACTGAAAGAAGACTCGCGCTGCATTGAACAGTGCATTCGCCTAACTCGCGGCTGAAGTGTTCGGACTTGTTTGCGACGACCCCCTTCTTCAGGTTGGTCCCGGTGGATGGGATGACCTCGAGTGGATTCATGATTGCGCGTTCGATGTCCGACTGAGGGACGACCTTGTTCGGTCGATGCGTCGTCAGCCGCTCCGACAGAAAGATTCGGGGCAGCGTTGCGCCAACCCCGCCCGGATTCGTGGTGGAAAGCGGGTACCCGCACATCCTACCGAGCAGCCCCTGGACGATCACGTCCGTATTCGGCGCCTTGGAGTTCTCCCATACGCACCCGATGTGTATCTTTGGAACAACCTTCCCAACTCGCAACATCCCGTCGAGCAGAACGATCGTGGGGCAGTCGGGTGCGTCTCGGAGCGCATCGACTGAAATATGTGGCTCGTGCTTCGAATCGTGGTAGAACACCTTCCCACCCATGCGGTGGTAGACGCGCTGGATGACGGCCATGACCGCCTCCCGGTCCTTGGAGGCCGAGAGACGCATCAAAAAGTACTTGCATCCGATAGATTCGACCAGCTGACCAAACGCCCGTTCGTCGTCGACGATGGAGTACGTCTCGCCGACCAGACCAGAGTCGATGTAGCGTCGAATCCCTACGTATCCTTCACCTGGCGCGAGTATCTCAACGTGCTTGTGTTTGTATTTACTGTACGCAATCGATGAAAGTTCCGAGTATGGAGTCGCCGAGACGGACAAATAGTAGGTGTCCGTGGTCTCCAACACACTCGGGTCTCCCGTGGCCGTTACGCCGGTGAGTCCGTTGAGAGTCAGAAACTGGTCCAGTTCCATATCAATGTCTTGGGTCAAGTGGGACTCGTCGTGTACAATGAGAGCGTGTCGCAAGTCGAGCGTGTGCTTGTTGAAATCTTGACGAAATATGACCTGGAGTCTTCCAGTCGCAAAATCGTCCGGATTTTCATTGCGCGCGTCGCAGGTCGCCTGCGTGCGAAGTGTGGTGTCGTTCGCGCCACACAGAATGTAGGCGCGTTGAATGTCCCCGTGGTGCCTCATCAGGCGAATGAGCGCGTGGTATGCACCGGTTTTACCCGATTGGCACTCCGCCTTGAGCAATGCGTAGCGCACGCGCCTCTGGCGGAAGGCATTGCGGATGTTGGTCGCGGCCGTCGATTGTTGAGGTGAAGGCATGGTAGTATGGTCTCGTGTTGGTTGTCCACCACTTTCAGATCATTTTAAATCATTTTCGAAAAAAAGTGGAATGGTCCATCATGTCGTCCATCGTGTCCATCGTCGTGTCGTCCATCGTGTCAATCGTCGTGTCGTCCATCGTGTCATCTCTCGCCGTGTCGTCCGTCGCATCGTCCGTAGTGTCGACGACCGCAGGTGGCGTGGCCTTGTCGAGTCTAATAAAAACACGTGGGACAAAGCGGTCCGGCCACGGGCTGTCTCGGTCCAGCAGGTGGTACGGCCGTGGCTCGCGTTGAGTGATGCTTTCGATGACGTGTCCTTCGCACAGCGCGAGCGCGTGTCCAAAATGGGGATATCGGCCCATCACCACCCAACGTCCGAGAAGAAGCTGCTCGATGCTCGGCGGCGCCACCTGCTGCGAAAACTGCCGCGTGGCATACCCGTGCTTGCGCAGCGTCGGGACGAGGTCGTCGATGCTTAGCCCGTGCTGCGTTTCTTGTGCGATGAATCGGTCAATTGTAATACGCAGTGGCATTGTAATTGCACGTTTCCGGCTCGCACGGGCATGTACAAGCGCTTCGAATCGTTTCCGGATGTTGTCGATCGCATCCTGTGGTGAGACGATCCGCCGTTGCAGCGCGTTGTTGACGGCGTGCACCGCACAGTTGCGTTGGTCCTGGTGTTCGATGAGCCGAGGCATTTTACCATCGGAGCGTTTGCTTCTAAGTGAGTTTCACACACGGCTAGAAACGTAGATAGGAACACTAGATGGAAAGTCATTGGAAACACTTTACCCTCCCAAACGAAGATTTTGGAAGGAGGAACAAAAGATGAAATGCCGATTTCGAAGGAAGCACTTTTCAAGGGCGTGAGTACTCAATTTGGGCCACTAACCATTGAAAAGTGCTTCCTTCGAAATCGGCATTTCATCTTTTGTTCCTCCTTTTTGTTCCTCCTTCCAAAATCTTCGTTTGGGGAGCATAAACTTGCAATTTTAATGTAATGTGGCGAGCAAAAAGTCGCGCTTTCACTGCTCAGCCTTTCAGCCGGTATGGCGAACAAAAAATTGCGCAATTTCGCACCCACTACTTAACGAAGGAACGTTCATACGTGAGTACTCAACCATCAGGCCAATTTGACACATTTCTTTTAAATCATTTTAGTGTCCATTGTAACTTGGCCTGATGGTTGAGTACTCACGTATGAACGTTCCTTCGTTAAGTAGTGGGTGCGAAATTGCGCAATTTTTTGTTCGCTACATGGCTTTCAGCCCTCGGTCGAACGTTACCCATCCCAACCCAACCGATGATTTTGGAAAGGTCGAACCAACCTTTCCGAATGCGTTTTCGACGCACTTTTCAAGGGCGTGAGTACCGTCAATGCTCGTTCGGCCTTTCCATTGTGAATGATGTGAGGCGTTGGTCATGTGAAACGAACGATGCGCCGTTGGTGTGTTGGTGGAGGTCCGCCTGGCCCAGCCTCTACCATGTTACAACGTCGGTTCTAACGCTCGAAGAAGCACCGCCCGTTCCGTCGGGTCCATCCCGATCTCGACAAGGTCTTCGTCGCGGATGAACTGGAGGTGATGGATCGATGAACCCCCGATGCGCGCGATAGCGTCGCCGTAGCGACTCAGCTGTAGCCGCGACAGTAGCTGGTCGACGTTGGTTGACGCGGACTCGAGGTCGACGATCTTCTGCTTGAGTTCATCGACGGACGAGTCTGTGGCGACCCTTAACGATACATCGCGACCGTTCAACAGCCGTACGCGGAGTTCGACTTTGCCGTATGTAGGACGGGCGTTGAACGTGTTGGCATACAGCTTTTCATAGTCTGCCCTGGAAGACGTCCAGTGTGCCATTCCACCGCGCAGCCGCAACACCAAGTGCAACGTCGCCCCGTCGGATACGTTGTATTCGGCGAGCGAGTATCCGCTTTCGAGTTGCTTGCCGGCAAAGAGCAGACGTTGTTGGTCGATGGGAATCCCCTCTTCGTCGCAGATCTTTGCCATGACGCTCTCGGTCGTCTCGGCGGGCGAGACCACCAGCGGGAACTTCTTGCCCGTGAGCGTTTGTATGTAAATGGCGCGAGCCGATTCGGAGCCGGTCACAAGTCGGACCTCCGTGTGGACGTGGGGTAAGAATGGCTGGTGGTTGGACGGGCCGAACGTCGCGGACGATTCCGAAAACACAAACAGCTGACCTGACTGATAGTCCATGGCGATTCGACTCGAATCGTGGAGTAGCGTCACGGGTGTCGCGCGTGTGGGTCCGGTGGCGTTGCACGTCGCCGAGTCGGCGTGGACGGGCGACGTTTCCTCCGTGCGGCACACACACACCTTACCCGTGCAGGTTCCACAGCGTGACAGGGTGAATGAATCGCCACCGACGACCGATTGGGTCACCCGCTTGCTCGCGGCGACTCGCATGACCGGCGAGCCCTGACCACCGAGTGCACGGTAATGCGTCAACGCACCGTCGTAGAGGCACGATAAAGGTCCAATGCCAGTGGCGTCGAACGCGAAGAGACGCTCTCCCACATCGGACAGAACTTGCAACATGTTTTGTTTCGAAACGAAGGGTGCGAGCACTCTTTTCAATCATTTCGAACCGTTCGTGTTCTCGTTGGGCTTCTCACACGGTCACACGGGGACTCACACCACGCATTCATCCAGCAGAATATGTACACACATCATGCACACGCACCGTTTGGTAAAGCGAAGAATCTTGCGTGAAAAGTCGTCTAGTCCCTACCCAATCCGGCCTGGGGCCCTTAGGCTGGGGGACGTTTCGCTCGTGTTGTTTCACACATATCATGGATGCACCATCATCTGGCGCATGCTTTTGTTTTAACAACTGTTTTAACAAATCAAGCGTAGTGCATCCTCATGGACGATATGCGTCCTTTTGAACGTGCCCACGTCGGATGGAGTGAACGAGTCTATTATCCCCATTGAGTCCCCAAACGACGATTTTGGAAGGTCGAAAAAACCTTTCAGATTGCGCTTTAGGAGCACTTTTCAACGATTTGTAGCCCAAATAGAATACTCGCTCTTGCTGAACAGAGCACTGTCAGCCCATGTGGGAAACAACATTTCCGCGAAATACCCACGCCGGATTTTGTAATGACTTTACGACATTATCCTATACTAAATAGTATGTTGGATTCGTACATTTACTTACAAAATCCGGCGTGGGTATTTCGCGGAAATGTTGTTTCCCACATGGCTGTCCGCATGCAGCAGCCCAATGTGGGAACACACAAGGGCCCTCCGTACCTTGTAGTGGAGTAGGCAGTGCGCTGCACTTCAGGAGCGATGGTTTGATGAGCGTAAAAATTTATGTGAAATGTATGCTCCCCAAACGAAGATTTTGGAAGGCTGAACAAACATCTCAGAAAGCGTGTTCGAAGCACTTTTCAACGTTTTTTAGCCCAAATCTAGTACTCACACCATTGAAAAGTGCTTAGAAAACGCGTTCTGAAACGTTTGTTCGGCCTTCCAAAATCTTCGTTTGGGAGGGGTAAAATGACTTAAAAGGCGACTAATCGTTTCGGAATGATGATGATGATTGCACATCCATGTCCTAATTTCTCCACTGGCTTTTGTCACGCTCGTCAAACACAACTGCGCATTAGCGTCGATGATTTCGAGGCGATGGAGCAACATTCACAGACGCACGTCGGTCCAATGTGCATCGACTGCACATCGGCACTTGCATTCTATCGGAAAACGGATACGAGACGTGCGTTCTTTCGTCACACAATATCAAACCCCATGCCAATGACAGAGTGGCACAGACGATGGCAATCATACTTTCCGTGTCAAAATACCGAGGTTCGATGCGATAGTCGAATTGCAGACGTAAAGTTGTCTGAAACGCTCGTCCTGGAACTGCAACATTCTAAAATATCCGAAGAGGAGGTTCGCCAGAGGACTCTCGACTATGCGAATAATGGGATCCGTGTTTTATGGCTCGTCGATGCGACCGCGATGGGCATCATGAATGTCACACCGGTCAGAGATGGGCTACAGATTGACTTTTGGAGGGCTTTCAAATGGATTCTTGACCGATGGGTGAGTTGTAGAGTGCTTTACATCAACATCATCGTAAACGGCGAGTCCAAGGTATGTAAAATCGTCCCAAGTCGAGTAAAAAGTTACATGTGCACGATCGGAGCGGCCAACACGTTCTCGGAAGACGACTTTGTGCGAATGCTACACACACACGACGAATCTGTTCTGTGTTCTGATGATTTCGATACGCAACACCAGACAGACGTTAACCAGGCGGGCTGTGGGGCTGGGAAGACGTACGGGTGTGTCATGGATGCTGATAGTACATTTTTGGACACATTTCAAACCGAGAGTGATGCGCATATTGCAGAGTTGGAGAAACTTGACAAACTCGACAAACTCGACAAACTCGACACACTGGACCAACTCGACAAACTCGACACACTGGACCAACTCGACAAACTCGACGAAAAGGCGGATGTTGCACCAGATGACGACACGCTGACGTTCCATTTGATTTTTCTCACGGACAAGCACAGCGCTAAGGAAGTGATTCGACGTGAATTCGAAGAACAAGAGGGGCATGGTAAACTCAAGTATCTTCAAGATAAAACTACCGAGTTTATCACCGCCGATGAGGACAAGAGTCCGAAATTCGTACGCGAGTATCGCATCGGGCGATTCCGATTGGTTGTAATGATTGGAACCGTCGCATCTTTCATGTATTGTGTTGCACCATCCGAACCACCGATCGGGTGCGAGAGAGTATCGGACATATTCATCCAAAAATACATCAACCTCAAAGTTGGTGGAGTCGGGGATATGTTCGTCGAATACGGCGAGCAAAGCATTCGTCTGTGTCAGCGTGTAAAGGTTTACGTGGACGAAGCCCAGGACCTACCGTCCTTGTGCGCCGAGGCCATGTGTCGCCTGCAACAAGACACACACATCCGGCTTTATGTTGTCGGCGATGTGATACAGGCACTTTCGGAGCCTGATAACGTCATGACGCACTTTGCTACGAACAACGCCAACGTCTTATACCACAAGAAGCCGTTTGATTTTCGGCGTGGTGCACATCCGGCGTTTCCCGAGTTTATGCGCGCAGTCATTCCGTACGAAAAGTATGGATGCCCGCAACCGGAGCCTTGGACGCCCAATTCCGCTCGTAGACAGGCGCATCATCACAACCCCATTATTTACACACCGATTCACAAGATGTACGTTGGCGATGACAACAAAGATAACGTCCTTAATAATGCACGACACGTGTGCAATCTGGTGCAGATGTTCGTCGAACGGGAAAACTACTTACCTGAGGACTTTATCATCCCACTTGGATATGTTACCAAAAACGTTCTAGCGGCGCAAATCGAGAACTTGCTCATCGACTTTTTTGATAAAAAGCTCAAGACAGACCATGCATATCGTCGAATCGCGTCCGAAAGAAGCGAGTATTGGAAAACGATGCTGGTAAAAAACGAATGGACGCCCGAAAGCCTGTGTGTATTTCACAAATCGGAAGATGGTAAGCCAATCGATACAAAACTGTCGGACCATGGCGTGAGAATGGTTTCCATCTTTGCCGCCAAAGGCGACGGTCGCCACGTTTCGATTGTTGTGGGGGTGAGCGAATTTAGCTTGCGAATGTATAGGAACCACCCAACCGTCTACGACTCGCTGTTAAACGTCGCAGTTACACGGGCAAAGCACTACATGGTGTGGGTCTATGAGAATAAGTGCGATGACATTTACAAGAAAATGACAAAGTATGAACAATTCGAGCACCATACAAACCCAAACATTAAAAAATCCACAGGCGGAGCATCGAGTGGTGATAAGATGAAGATTACTCGCTTTGTAGAAAACATACTCGAGCATCATTTTGAGTTGGTCAAGCCACTCATCCCAAAATATAAATCGAAACCAACCAAGAAGACGAGGGTCGACCATAATTACCATAGCATCAGGGCACGTGCTGCCCAATACAAGATCATCCAGACCATCATCCCACGAAGTGGTCAACGTTCACAAACTAACCGCCTACAGCCTCAAACGGTGATTAGTAAGGTTATGTCACTCCAGATTCGTGCTCTTGCAACGGACGAGTACTGGATGGAAATCGTCCGCTTCGACAAGCTAAAACAAAAAAAAGAAGCCAGTTGCATCCCGACGATTTCCGACGCCATGGGGTTGGTAAACGAAAAGGGGGCCGTATCCGAATTGATTGAAAAATACTGCAAGAAAATCCAATCAAAGTTTCGCGCCGAGCCTTCTGCATGGCCGGAACTGTGCCCAATTGAAATGGTTGTCTTCTTGTACATGTTCTCGATCGTTCAAGATGGAAATGCATCGGTCATCGGCTGGTATGAGTTGGTGCGCATCATGCGCGATGCAAGCGTCTATTTTGGGGACCAAAATGACGATGATGACCTCACTCGAGTGCACGTAGGTTGCCTATGTGGCGTTGAATTATCCAAACCAAAAACGGGCAAAATGAGAGGCCCGTTAACCACTCACTTTTCACACATCGCTGGTGTAGTCGATAATATTGGTGTAATGTGCGCCCAACTTCAAGATTCGAACGGTTTCGATATTTACACAACGGAAATTCACCTACATCGAACAATTAAAATGGATGTACCTGGGTGCCATGGAATTCGAATCACAATTCCGTCTGTATTTATGACAGCGAATAACGAGACAAGCGCTGTGTTTATATATTTCATACCCGACTTGAACGAATTGAATTGGAATGAATGGTACATGACGACAATTGCACACGACTATCTAATCGAACTTGATTGGATTCTAACCAGTGATGGGGAAGACAAACGAGACAACAAAGACCGATTCGGCCTTGGTAAGACCCGTTTATTCGTGATGTTTAGCCTGTATGACCATCCACGGGTGATAACACACACTCCCGACTCCTATTTACCCACGATGAATGCGATACTGACGCAAATGGTCAGAAAAAAAGGTCTTGGCTATAATAAGAGGGTGATAGACAACTTAGCCAAGTATGCACACGCACATGGTGGTTATAAACATGCTATTGTAGAACTTGAAAGGGTGAACGACTTGGTAAAAAAAACAAAGCCAGAGGCTCTTACGACTCTCATCGTATCGAATCCAATCTTCGATGGGTTTGAGAAACAACTATCATCCTACGTAGAAAAATGGCTGAATCGCTTTACTGGAAAAATAGAAGACGATGAGTGGTCTGAGTCGGATATGAAAGAGAAATTCGAAAGCGGGTCTGAAAATCGTAAGCTCGATCGTGAACTGGAAAAGGAGCTACAAAAGGAATGTTACTACCATGCTCTATGACAGGTCGCTATGTGTGGGGTGAACCCTACAAATCTTGGAATCGTGTAAAAATAGTAACAGTCTAAAATAATATCACGGTAAAACACGCGTGTATAGTTCCATGTAGCGAACAAAAAATTGCGCAATTTCGCACCCACTACTTAACGAAGGAACGTTCATACGTGAGTACTCAACAATCAGGCCAATTGGACACATGTCTTTTAAATCATTTCAGTGTCTATTGA
>Ga0209358_10001957_pt1 | contig 15951 bp, 28 predicted proteins | sample LauGreFa1BDMLBSN_2_FD_187574 | JGI IMG/M metagenome (GOLD analysis project Ga0209358, IMG submission 187574) | Freshwater lake microbial communities from Lake Michigan, USA - Fa13.BD.MLB.SN (SPAdes) (version 2) | ecosystem: Environmental > Aquatic > Freshwater > Lake | place: Lake Michigan, USA... | reverse complement strand
GATTCGACGAATGATCGCGTTGGATTTGGAACCGCTTCACCGGCTCAGGGTGTCCATCTGTCAAAGTCGAGCACATCTACCGCTTTAACTTCTCCTCCTGTCGGTGGTGCTAGTTTTCGCATTCAGAACACTAGCAGCACGAACAACAACTTTGGATCTGTTGAGTTCTACAATGCCGCTGGATTGTTTGGAGCATCTGTAAACTGTCAGTACACAAATCAAGCGACTCCGACAAGCGATTTGGTGTTTGTCACTCGCGGAACTTTGGGTGGACTAGAACATTATCGAATTGCCGCTGATGGCGTAGCTACTTGGTCAGAGGTCGGCGGAGTCGCTGGAACCGCCATGACTTTGAACTCTACGGGGCTGGGCGTGGGGGCGAGTCCTGCGTACAAGCTGGATGTTCAGAAGACTTCCGATGGTACTGTTGGTTATTTCCGTCGAATCGGAGCAACGATCAATCCCGCGCTGACGCTCTACTGCAACGAAACCGGAAACACGGTTGGTTTCGGCACTGATTACGCCGGTGCTACTTCTCCTGCGATTACGTTTACGACTGCTGGAACAGAGCGAGTCAGGATCGACTCCACGGGCAACGTGGGCATATCCGTTACGCCGAGTGCGACGGATTCAACATATTACCAAGCACTTGAAATTACGCGGGTTGGACAGGGTTTGACTGGTGCCAAGAACGCGCTTACTTCCTCGCCAAACTCATGGTTGTCGAACAATAGCTATGCCACCTATTCCGCTGGCATTGTTTGGAAATATGCGGTCAGCCAGCCAGCGGCACAGTACCGATTGGTGGACGCAGCGCATTCGTGGTACACAGCTCCATCAGGCACCGCTGGCAACGCAATCACCTTCACCCAAGCAATGACCCTCGATGCTCTGGGCAACTTACTTGTCGGTTTAACCACAGCCGGAACAACCGCTGCTAAGACTATCCAGATTGCCAACGGAACCGCTCCTACGGCTAACGTCACTGGCGGCCAACTCTACGTCGAGTCCGGTGCGCTGAAGTTCCGTGGAAGCTCTGGCACTATCACCACAATCGCAGCAGCCTAATTTAAGCGACTATGCCTACCATCCTCTGGATCATCGAACGCCTTCTCTGCAAACCCGTTGAAGGCACTCTCACGGACGTTGTGATTACCGCCGACTGGCGTTGCAACGGCTCGCAGGATCAGTACAGCGGCACTTGCTACGGCTCCTGCTCATTCGCTCCGCCGAGCGAGAACTTCACGCCGTACGATCAACTGACCGAGCAGCAGGTGCTTGGCTGGTGCTTCGCGAATGGCGTCGATCAGAGCGCGATTGAGGCGAACGTCACCGCGCAAATCGAGAACCAGATCAACCCGCCGATCATCGCTCCGCCGCTGCCGTGGTTACCGCCGGTGATGATCGTCCCGCCGATGCTGCCTCAGGTTGAGCCGGTTTTGGTTGCCAATGATTCGAGCGTCTCCGATGCTCAAGCTTGATATGGAAATTACTATCAAGCTCAACGAAACCGAAGCCAATAACCTGATCGCTCTGATCGACATCGCGGTCAAAGCCGGTGGTCTTGCTAACGCTGCCGTTGCTTTGCCGCTAGTCGATAAGATCAAGTCTGCCGTTCAACCTCAGTAACCATGCAAACAGACAGCACCAACAACGGAAGTGGAGTTGGAATCTCACTCGCAACTGCTGCCGCTGCTGGTGCGGTTTCTTTGCTTCCGCAGCTAACACAGTGGTTCCAGTTTGGAGCCGCTGTGTTAGCTTTTGTCGCTGCCGCAATTGGACTCTGGAAAGCTCTAAAGAAATGAACTGGAAAACTACTCTCGCTGGAGTTGGCGCAATCATGGTCGCTGTGGGTGGAGCGTTGAAGGCTCTGTTCGACGGAGACCCTACGACCAACATTGATCTCGCTGCGACCATTGCCGCTGTGACCGTTGGCTTTGGTCTTATTGCCGCAAAGGATGCGGACAAAAAGAAGTCCGAGTGAACGTCATCGAGCAGATCATCACCGCTCTCTTAAAGTGGTTGACTGGTCTGGCGAAAACACCTCCCACCGTTGAAGATGCGAAACAAAACCCAGAGCTTAAAAAGAAGCTGCTGGATCGCATTGACCGTGCTGGTGGGTAGCTGTGGCTGCGGGACTCGCGTCGTTTACGTCCCGCACGGTGAGCCGGTGAGGCTCGCTGAGAGCGTCAAAGCTAAGGTTTGGGTCAAAGGTGCTGACGGTGTTTCTGTGCGCTCTACGAGTCGTATAACGCTGTCAGAGGGTTGGTACGCATTGCCGAAGGAATAGTATGTCGCAACAAGTCATCAACGTTGGATCAACCGCAAACGACAACAACGGAGATACGCTCCGTGGGTCATGGATCAAAGCCAATGCGAACTTTGATGAACTGTATGGAAACCTGCCGATTAATAACGCTCCGTCAACTTGGGTTCCCACGCTGATTGACTCCGGTGGTGGTCGTACCTTTGCCTTTACCGTCAACACTGCTCGGCATACGTCTATCGGTTTTGTGTCCACCTTTACCGTTGATTTGACCATCAACTCAGTGAGTGGTTCTGCTACTGGCAATCTTCGCTTAAGCCTTCCCGATCCCGCGACTTACGACGCTGCTGTGTCCATCTGGTTGGACAATGCAACGAATCAAGCGAAGACTTCTGTCATTGGCAAGATTGTCGGAGGCACTTCCTACTGTGAGTTGAGCCATTACGAGACCGGTGACATCACAAGTCTTGCAAGCCAACTCCAAGCCACTTCCCGCATTCTTGTTTCTGGTGTTTACTTCACAGCGTGAACCTAATCGCAACCAGTCTCCAGTTGGGGATGTCTGTGCTACAGAGCGCGATGGGAAACCCGTCGTTTTTGTGGCAGGGAGTGCTGGTTCGTTGTCTTCCCGCTGCGATCACTGACGCAAACTCGGTTATTGCCGGTGGTTTCCAAGATAACGTCCAAGCGCGGATCTTGGTTAAGTTCTCAGATTGGCGGCTGGCTGACTCCACGCTTGTAACCGTTGACGCTTCGGTCTGGTCTTGTGACGTTGGTTTCACTGCTGACCGTCTCTTGCAAGAGTCTGGAAGCTTAATCCTTCAAGAGAACACTGACCGCTTGCTTCTGACTTTTGGCAAAATGATTCCGGTCGTTGGCCGTCTTGTGACCTACGATGGGCGACAAATGCGGATCATGTCCGCAAAGCGCGACGGCTCCGGTGCTTACTATGCGCTTGAGCTTGGAGCTAAGACCAAATGACTCCACTTATTGTTGTTGATGTCAGCCGGTTTTCTGAAGCTTGGAAGCAATATCTTCGGCTTACCAGCCGCGCATTGCCAGAAGTCATCAATTCTCGCACGTTCTACATGATGTTGCGGATGTATTGCTTGCTTCCGCCAAAGTCCCCCCAATCAGCAAGAAACAAAGTATTGGATTATTTGGACAGGTATGTTCTAAAGCTCCGCAAAAAGAGCAGAAAAAGCGGCAAATATCTTGGAAGAAACAGAGCTTTGCGAGTGGTACACTTGATTGCTCAAGCAAGAAACGCAAAAGAAGGAAAAGAGGGATTGTATGGTCCTACGATGCGTAAAGCTGCTGGCAAGCTTCGTCGTCGCGCTGCTGGTTCAGTTGGTTACCTCAAATCTGCGGTGACAAAAGCGATCAAGAAACTGTCTCCGTCGTTTCAGCAATTTGGTGGAACAAGACGATTCGCAAAAGGTTCTGCTGGTGTTCGTGCTGTGGCTGGAAATCAAGCTTTGATTAATCTGGCAAATGAGTATGGATTGCCGCAGGAAAACGTTTCAATGCATCGCGGGTCTTCCGCTTATGCTTATTGGGCGAAAGCTGGATTCAATCCATACACTCATGTTCGATTGAATATTGGCGTTGCAGATAACCAGACTGGCCGTGTAAACGCGATCTACGCGAAAGCAATGCAACAAGCTTACAACGACGAAGCAAGAGAGCTTGAAGACCATATCCGCGCAAAGCTTCAAGAAGCCGCTGTGCCTCTTGAGAAATATGGAGTTACTGTTCAATGAATGGCGTTGCTCTTAGAACTGAACGCGCTCTTGTCGATTGGCTTGCTGCTCAAGACTGGTCTGAGTCTCCGCTTGGAACCCCAACCTGTTTGACGAGCTACGGTCATGGAGCGTTTGCAGATCCAGACTTGGAAGACCAAATGCCGGACTTTCCGCGCATTGTTGTACGCTCATCAACTGCGGTTCCGGTTCATCCTATTGACCGGACTTGTGAAGTGGATGTAACCGCTACGCTTCAGCTTTCCGCTGACGATACTCCCGAGTACAACGTTCTTGCGACCGTTGCAGCGTTTGAAGACATCCTGCAACCGCTATTCGTTGACGACAACATTTCAGAATTGAACGTTGGAGATTCCGATCCGTCTGGTGGATTCACCGCATTCTTTGCGACCCCTACAGACTTTGGAGTGAATGACACTAGCGAAAGGGCTAGAACTTTCTCGCGTTCAATGCGAATCTTTGCAGCAGCAAACTCATAACACAACAACAACATGGCACTTTCAAAAGGTCTAGCACTAGTCTACGGAGCAAAGGGAACGATTCAGCTTTATACGGTTGGAGTCGCAAATGCTCTTACTGCGCTCACGAGCGGAACAATTACTACAATTGAGAGCTACGACGCGACCCACGAAGCAGACGTTGAGCAGATCAAGAACTCTGCCGGTGAGGTTGTCGCTCAAGTCTCGGCTAACGAGCGGATTTCGCTCAATGTCACTTTCATCCCAAGTGCTGCTACCTTTGCTCAAGCCAAACTTGCTGCCGGTCTCCCTACAGTCAACGGATATGCGTCTATTGCTGGAAGCGATGGCGTGACCGTTGGTGGTGTTTCCATTGATGGTGATTACGTTTATTCAGGTGGTGGAAGCGTCAAATTCACAAGCAGCGGAAAAGCTATGGTTACCATCACTGTGACCAAGTATCCGTCTCTTGCCGGAACTGCCGCTGTCTTCACGCTGTAATTGTGGCAGATCTTGCAAAGATACTTGCAGAGACCGGACCTCAAGCACCAATTGTGCTTGGGGTTCGACTCGTTCCCTACACCGTAGGTCATGCAATAGTGCTGCAACGGTTGGGTTCGCCGTTTGTCATGGGTGGCGAGATTCAACCAGAAAACTTGGTGGAGGCTGTGACCGTTTGCTCACAGTCTCCACTTGAGTCCATTCGATCCATCAAGTCTCGTTGGAGCGGGTTGATGCTGTGGCTGTGGGGAAAGCGCATTGAGCGGATGAATGTTCTTGCCGAATGCGACAAGTTTCAGCTTTGGCTTAAAGAACAGTCAACCGCTCCCGAAGTGCTGATGGAAAGCGGCAGCAAGTCAAAGCGTCCGGCAATGCCGTGGCCCGAGAGGGTTCTTGTTGGATGTCTCAACATTGGTATCAGTGCTGATGATGCAATCAAGATGCCTCTTGGTGATGCAGAAAGGCTCATTCTAGCGCACGCAGAGATGATGGGTCACGTTCAGTTGTGGGACGATCAAAGCGAAGCAATCTGGCAGAGCCAACAATCCAATTGATATGGGAATACTTTCGATGCTGTTCAAGATTGGCGTTGATGCCACCAAGTTTGAGATGGATCTCAAACGGGTTCAAAGTCTTGGCGAGAAGTTTGGTAATAGCTTCAAGTCAGCGGTTACGAGCAAACTTGGGCAAGCATTGACAGTTGGAGCCGTTGTCGGTTTTGCAAAGAGCGTAATGGATGCGGCTGATAGGATCAAAGACTTGTCAGATCAGTTAAACATTACGACAAACGATGTCCAGCGATTGCAGATTTTGTCTGGCGAAACAGGGATCAAGTTTGAGCAGTTTGCGTCCATTCTTGAGAAGACGGCAAAGGCAAGAATTGAAGCAACAAGCGGAGATGAAGCTCAGATTCAAAGCATGAAAGCTCTTGGTGTTTCGATGTCTGATCTTACAAATGATCAGATTTCAAACATTCAATTGAGCATCAAGCTTGCAAGTGCCTACAAAGACTCTGGTCAGTCTGCTCAAGCAACAACAGCAATAACTGATTTATATGGAACGAAACTGAGGGCCGCTGCTGCTGCGTTGGCTGATTATGAAAGCACAGCAAACAGAGACTTGATCTCTGAAAAGACAATATCAGACCTCTCAAAGAGCAATGACTTGTTAGATGAGCAGTATCGCAGATTGAAAGCAATAAGCTCACCCACAATTGCTGCTGGATTGAAGGTAACCGCTGATGCTTTGGAAAACCTGTTGTCTGGAGTAAATTCCAATGCGTTGGATCAATACGCAGCAGTTGCGTCTGGACAGGTGAATCCAACAAAAGGAACGTTCATGCAATCGGCATTAGCGTTTAGCAAAAGCTCTTTAGCATCAAAGTTTGCAAACACGCTTAACGATACAACAAACAATCCGCCTCCGATTTCAGAGCCTAAATTTGAGCGTGTTAAGGGGGACAAGTTCTCTTTTGGCGGACCTCAAGATTCTCTTGCTCGCATTGGCGGATTTACTGGCTTTCAATCGTCTCAAGACACTGCAATCAGAAATGCAATTGAGCAGACTCTTCAGTTGAAGCTAATCGTCAAGAACACGGACAAGACTGCCAACAACACGCGAGACTAATATGGCAACAATCAAAACCAATGTAATCACTCCGGTTGCAACTGGATACATTGAGATATCCCGCGAGTACAACAACGGTGATGGCACTGGTCGTTTTATCACTTACAAGTATCGTGGGAGCAAAGATGCTTTGCGGCTTGCGTCTGCTGATTGGGTTGCTGCTGGTGGCAAATATCAAATCACTGAAGACGGTCCGTACTCCACGGCAACCGTCACGTTTTCCGGTGTTAACTTCAATCCTAACAGCCCAACCGCTCAGGGTCCGCTAGACGAAGATGATCCTGCTCAGCGGTATGAGTTCCGCACAGAATACGTTGATGCATCGTTGTTTGAGCTTCCCGCCGTCCGCGCTGAAGCCAAAAAGAATCTTGATACTGAGTTGTACTTTGCAGCAGTGAAGCAAGCTGGAGACGATCCGAAGAACAACAAGTTGCCGCTGCTTGAAACCCAATTCCCGTTGGCTCACAAATTGGTCAGGAGATTGGCTAGAGGTCAAAGCAGCTTCCAGACTTCCAGAGTGTCCCTAACTCGGATCTCTACTTACTCGGCTCGCAACGGACTTCCCGCCACTCCTCCGATCATTTCGGCAATCTACGATTCAATCACGCTCGCAAACCGGAATAGATTTCCGCAAGTTGTGCGTAACGTGATGCCGCAAGCACCGTTGGACCCGTTGCTGACTCCAGACGAGACCGCTTGGGCTTGGTTGAAAACCAACGATTCAACAAGTTTGATGATTAAGACCAACCAAGTTGAACGGAATGAAACTTGGACCTTTGCAGCGTGGGACCTTTTCGCGTATCCATACAACCCATCATTCTAACACTTACACAACATGGCAGACGAAATTCAACTGACGGCTCGACTATACGCTTCCAAAGGTGGCGCGTATCTCCCGAGTGTAACCTACACCAAGTCGGCAACAATGGTTGGAACCGACATGGGTTCTCAGACCCAATTGATTGGAACCACCGTTGAGGCTCTGGACGTTCCGGTTGATGTCTCCAGCCCATACAAGCTGTTGATCTCCAATCTGGATTCCACCAACTTTGTTGAGTTGGGTTTTGTTTCTGGAACCTACACGATGCGGATTCCCGCTGGCGAGACGCTCTTGATGCCATACGTCAGCGCGACTCTGTATCTCAAAGCGGATACCAGCAACGTGACGATTCAAGCGACGTTCTGCGAGATCTAACCGTTTGAGATATGGCGAACGAAATTGAAATGACAGCGCGGTTGTATGCGTCAAAGAATGGCGCATCTATCAACCCGCAGACGTTCACTGCTACGGTGAATATGACTGGAACCGACATGGGTCAGAATACCCAAGACATCGGTTCTGGTGCGGATGAACTGCTTGATATCGCTGCGGATCTCTCGCTTCCGTACAAAGTCTTGATCTACAACATGGACCTTCAGAATGCGGTTTATGTTGGTGTTTCGACTCCGTACCAGTTCCAGATTCCTGCCGGTGAGTTCATGTTGATTCCGCGAGTTGATGCAAACTTGTATCTGAAAGCGGTTATCAGTGGATCGACGGTTAAGATATTCGCTCAATTCTGTGAGATCTAATGGCCGTAACGCTTCCATCTAAGGTTGCAGAGCGTGGTATGAAAGCCGATCACGCTCGCGCCATCAATCAACTGATTGATGCAGTCCGCAAGATCCAGCTTGTCGCTGGACCGGATCAAGCTATTGAGCAGACTCCGAACGGGACGACCATCAAGATAAAGCAAGCTCCTCAGACAATTGTGGGTGGTACTCCTGACGACTTCTTTTATTGATGTATGCCCGTCGCTACAGACAAGCGTCAGCGGATGTTCAATGCGCGGAACTTGAACGATCTGTATGCTCGCTTTGACAATAAGTGTGCAAGAGCGTTAGACGGTAAGACTCCGTTCGTTGTTGGTCTCAGTTCAAAGATACCTTTTGGAGTTCAATACGACTATTGCATTGATCCAGCCACAAGCTTCTATGTCACTGGAAGCACTCCAACACAAACGCAGATTGCGATTGAGCTTTCAAAGCTTGAGAGCAAGCACTTAGACGTTATCGGAGGTCAGGTTTACGTTGATCACTACGTCACTTCTTTCAACTCTTCATATTGCAACGTTGGCTCAATTCAAAAGTCTTTTGAGCTACACAAGCGCAATGTTGATGGTATTGATTACGATGTCCATTTAGGTTGGGACGATTGGGATTCTGGTTTTGATTCATACGTTAGGTCTTACTTTTCTTCAGTTGGATCTGCGCCTTCACTGCCTCCCGGTAGAATCCACAACCACAAGACCGCTGTTGCTGAAATACGGGTTGAAGGTCTTTTGACTTTTAAAATTCTTAACAGTTACAAGCGGTTTGATTGCTGGAGGGTTCACAATTGCGGAAGCAAAGACATGAGGGTCTTGCTCCAATTGCCAGACGGATCAGCGGAGACAAAGACAGTTCCAGCAATGGGCTGTAGATCGTTCAGGAGACGCGCTGACGGGACTTGGGCTACAACGTGGAGGGATGGAACTGCTTGCACCTATTTCTTCCCATACTTCACCGGAGACGTTCCATACTTTGCTGGTGGTCCACCAATGTATGGACAACCGGACTCTCTGGCGGTTTGCATGGAGAGGTCAGCAAAAGCCAACAACATTGCGAACCCGTTTCTGTTGCTGCAATGGATGCGAGCAATGGGCGCATGGGTTGACGCTCGTTTTGCTTACGACATTCGCGCACTGTATCCAGAATACTCAGACCCAACGGATGCAAACACCGCAATTGGAGACGCGATCTTCACTTGGGGACGCGCTAGAGTTCAGATTTACAGCAGCCTTTCCGGTGTCGTCTTTGAGGATTACATCACTGTATTTACTGGAGTTACCGACTTCATGCCGAAGCTGCAACGCATAGGCATCAACGCTGAGGTTTCTGGGGATGTCTTGGTGATGACCAGTAAGAGACCAAATGCAATTGTTAGGATCTATCCAATTGACTGCAATGTGTTCTTTGGGTCATCGGCTCCATATTGGCAGATCAATCCTACTACAACTTACATTTCAATTGCGTACCCGTCCTACTACTACACCCAGAACGTAGCAACACCCAACACGGCAACCCAATGGCAATCCGGTAACGTCCCAACATGGATGGAAACCATGCGGACGCTTCGGAGACGGGTTGCTGTGGAAGAGGGTTTCCTTAACAGCTTTGACGATGAAGTGGATATCTCTGAGGAGAAAGTTGGGATCGTCAGATTAAGCTCAATTGGATTAACAGTAACAGCATCAACCGCAGTTGGCATTGAGGCATTTGACGCTAACGCTTTAAGCGAGATTCCTAACTACGAACGCAGCGCAAACGTAATAGAATTGCGAACTGAGTTAAGACCAAAGGGATTCTCACCGGCAATTGGTTATTCAAACAACAAATACATCTCGGCAACTAAAACATACATTATAGCTCAGCCGAGCAATTATGGTGGAATGTATGGATATGTATTCCCGCAGATTAGCACTTCAATCGGTGGTGGAGCATCGTATCCTGCTGTCAATTGTGCTTACATTGCTTCTGGTGGTCCGTGGGCTTTTTCAAGCAGCGTTTACGACTACAATCTTGAGCGGGTTTTTACAACCGATCCGCTGACTCCAGCTACAACCAATGTTTTTGGCTCTGATTTCTGGATCAACAAATGGGGCGGAAAAGGTGGCGTTGATGCGTCTGTCAGAGTTCTGGGAAGACCCAACAAAACGATTCAAGATAACGGTGTTGCTGACGATGTATTTAAAGACCAAAACAATGCCGCAATGGCTTGTTTGGCTCCGTGGTATACTCAAGTTTCTGTAACCACTACAGAGCAAGCTTACATTGCGGACATCAGATGGACTTCATCCACTTATTTTAATCTCCCGTATTCTAGCACTGCAAACGCTCTGAATTACGATGGAATTGGTCAGTTATACCACAAGATTCCAAAGTCAGCGTTTCTGTGGAATCTGTTGGAAGCTCACGTTTCTGGATGGAATCGGTCTGTTCCGTTAGCTCACGGTGAAGTCTGGTGTCCAATTTACAGCTTTGATGCTGGCGGTGTATTGGTTCCAGATACACTTGGAGATTTAATCCCAAAGGATACAACGGTCACTTGCTTGGACACAATGTGGGGACCGTCTTTCTTTATTACACAAAGCCAATACGATTCTTTGATTGCCAATGGAATACAAGCAAAGGAGCTGTATGACGTTAGCTTGTCTCAATACTATTGGATAGTTACGCAAATGGATCTGGCAACCTACAGCAGATCAAAGGGATTCACCTCTTTCAATTTCGATTGCTCCAATCAGGTCATTGATGCGTCTGGAGGAATCCTGACTCCTGCAACGGCTTGGGAGCCAATGCGGTCGTACGGCTTCGGTGAGACGACCCAATCTGCCAACTTTGAGGACGTTACCGGAGACCCATTTTACCGCTTCATCCGGTACGTTGATCTTGATGTCGCTTGACACAAACCCACCGTTGGGTTATTGGTCTCTTCAGCCGATGAAATGTCCGCACTGCAACTGCATTTTTGCTGTAAGTCTCCGCGAGATCGCGAAGGAGTTGGGTGCGTCCAAATCGTCGGCAAAGGCCGAAGCCTCCCGCGCAAATGGTAAGCGCGGAGGACGGCCAAAGAAAACCAATGAAACAAGAGATTATTCCAAGTCAGAAACAGTCCGCGCTCGCGATAATGGCGAGCAAATTCAGCGTTGAACCGGCTCGTTTGCTGGAGACGCTGAAGGCAACACTAATGCCCAAAGCGACCAACGAAGAGCTTCTGAGCTTCGTTGTCACCGCTAACCAGTACGGACTCAATCCGTTCACTCGCGAAATCTACGCTTTCCCTGCTCGCAATGGCGGCATCCAGCCGGTGGTCTCAGTCGATGGATGGATACGCATGATGAACAATCACGCGAGCTTCGACGGCATCCAGTTCACGACCGAAGACAAAGATGGGAAACCGTTCTCGGTGACTGCTACGATCCATCTCAAAGACCGGACCCATCCGGTTGAGGTCACCGAGTATTTCTCGGAATGCTCGCGGAACACTGAGCCGTGGAAAGTGAATCCCCGTCGAATGCTGCGACACAAAGCTTTGATCCAATGCGCTCGCGTAGCGTTTGGGTTCAGCGGCATCACTGACGAAGAAGAAGCAATCCCGCAAGCTCCGGTCAACGTAACTCCATCGCGTCCAATCTTTCGCAGCAAGCTGGAGCCAACCGTTGAGCCGCTGCCAGAAACTGTCCCTTCTGTGGTCGTTCAACCCACCGAGTTGACTCTTAACGAAGGGAAATCCAATGAGTGACGAACGCAGTGGACTACCGTCAGCGTCAGCGGCTTCTCGCTATGCTGCTTGTCTCGGAAGTTGGCATCTGGAGCGTCAAGTTGCGGAAGTGGAGTCAACTGGAGACGCAGCAATCGGAAACCGTATCCACGCAGCACTTGCGCTAGAGCCGGTAACCAACCTCACCACCGATGAGACTTGGATCATTGATCGTTGCAGGGAGCAAGAGGCTGAACTTGTTGCGAATACATTTGGCGGTTACGACACCAACTGCTTCCGCGAGAAGCGACTTTGGTCTTTGGACGCAGACGGAAACAGACTCTGGAGTGGCAAGCCGGATGTCATCTACACCGCAGAAGTGCAGGGTAAGCTTTGGGGTCTCATTATCGACTACAAGAGTGGTCGTGGGGCTGTCGAAGACGCTTCTCAGAATCTCCAGTTGCGCTGTCTTGTGGCTCTTCTGGACGAATCTTGGGGGTTCACAATGGATCGCATTATGGTCGCGATCATCCAGCCTCTGGCCGGTTATGCGAGTGTTGCCGTCTACGAATCCCAAGACATTCACGACGCAATCGTTGAGTCATCGGAACTGATGGCTGAGATCAAGAAACTTGGTCAACCGCGCACTCCGTCCGAGTCCGCTTGCAAGTACTGCAAAGGGAAACCGTACTGCCAAGAAGCGCGGGAGTTGGCCGTTGCTCCTCCGCTGACGAACGCACCGGAGAGTATAACGCCAGACGCTATTGCTGCGACTCTAACCAACCAGACGCTTGCAGCGTTCTTGGACCGTGCAGCACAAGCTGAAGCGGTTATCGAAGCTTGTCGTGCGGAAGCTCGACGGAGATTGAGCGAAGGGGACGCAATCGAAGGTTGGACGCTCAAAGAAGGATCGGTGCGCGAGTCTATTACGGATTCCGAAAAGGTTGCGTCTCGGTTCTTGGAACTTGGAACTTATGAGCAGTTGAGTCCCGCAATCGCGCTGAACAAAACAAAGCTCAAAGATGCTCTGAAGGTTGCGACTGGAACCAAAGGTCGCGACTTGGAATCAAAGCTGGCCGCGCTTCTTGACGGCTGCACTGAAAGCAAGACCGGACAACCCACACTTACGAAGATCAAATGAATCAAATCCACCCAATGGAATTGGTCCGCGAGTTTATGCGGACGTATCAGCAATGCATCCCAGAGCGTCCCGCACTGCCAGACCCCATCACGATCAACCTTCGGTATCGACTGATTGACGAGGAGGCTCAAGAGCTTTCCGAATCAACTTCCGCTGTCGAGTATCTCGACGCAATCGGAGACTTGCTCTACGTCGTTTACGGAGCCGCTCTAGCCGCTGGCTTCTCCCCGCATCAAGTGGACGCTGCTTTTACCGAGATCCACCGGAGCAATATGTCCAAAGTCTGGACTGACGATGAGATTCATTCCATCCCCGCTGACTGCCGGTCAACGCGAGTTGGGGACAACCGCCACATTGTGCGACGGACTGACGGTAAGATCGTGAAGTCGCCGAGTTATTCACCGGCTCGACTGGAGGGCTATACCCGATGAGACATCTATGGTCCCGAGGATTCGGACGACTCCACTCAGACGCTGAGGTCATTACCACCGACGACGGTAAGAGATTCCTGCTCGCCGTTGTGGAGTTTGAAAAACGAACTCTTGCGAACGGAAAACCGTACGCACAGCGGGTCACGTTCCGATCTTTTGACCATGAAGATATGGATGCGGTAAATCTGCTCATCGAGGGAACTCACGTTATGTTTGACGGCGATTGCGATGCGCTCGCTGAAAAGTCGTCATCGGGCTGGTGGTACGCTAATCCGCGCATCACCGGACGAATCCATGAAATCATCCCGCCGCACGATGCATCTTGATTTTCACGTTTCAGGAATCCCGAAGGCTCAACCCAGAGTCAAAGCGTTTGTGCGCGGAGGTCATGCGGGAGTCTACACTCCAGATTCAGCCGAGTCTTGGAAGCAAGCGGTGCGTCAGGAAGCCGTCGCAAACGCTCCAGAATCGCTTATAACGGGTCCGATTAGGTTGCAGTTAGACTTCTTCCTTCCGAGACCCAAAGCGCATCTGGACAAGCACGGAGTCCCGAAAGCAAAATCACCGGTCTGGCATTGCAAAAAGCCAGATCTGGACAACCTCATCAAAGCAGTGACGGACGCGATAACCGACACTCAACGAGTCTGGTTGGACGACAGCCAGATTTACCAGATAACAGCGGTGAAAACATACGCTCTGTACGCTTCGGGATGCAGCGTAAGGATCAACGCTGAGTAAGCTTCAGAAAATGCGGCATGGTGCGTAGGGAGATCCTACGACGGGTTAGGTTTCATCCCATAGAAACACCGCATTTTCCTAAGGTTCTCGCTGGTTTTTGACCTTCTTGAAGAAAGTTGAAAAAAAATGCAATCTCCTGTTGACGGTAACCCAACGATGGGTTTAGGGTATCTCCATCGACGGCAATCAAGCCGAAGAAAAACGGAAAGAATACGATGAACAAAGACACAAACATTACGGTTCAACTTCCCACCGAGATTTCTTATTGGGGATCAGATTGCCGCGAGCAAGATGTTGATCGCATCTTGAGCAACCTCGAAACCATGATTGAAAGAGAGTTTTCGGAAACTCCTTATCGAATACTTTTTGAGCGCACAATGACTCCGATTGGATCTGGAATTCACGGAGACTGCGAAACAGCGATGCTTGCTGTCAGAGTTTTTATCGAAGAGAACTGGATGAACGCGCTTTGAAACACAAACACCTATTAACACCCATCAAATACCATGACTTTTCCAAAGCTCATCAAGACCGTTGAGACCGCGCATCCAGCACGATTCTTGTCGGGACTGCGAATCTACAAGACCCAATTTATTGACGTTGGAGACCGCATCGTTGCTATTGAGTTTTTGCACTTGAACTCGGGACAACTTCACAAAGTTAGGCAACGAGAGCTTCGCGAGGAAGACCGCGAGCTTCTAGCCAACTGAATCATCAACGTGGGGAGCGCATACGACCAACGCTCAAAACCATCAACACCCATCAAATACCATGAAGTACCATTGCAGAAATAAGGACAACAAAGTCCTAAGCATTCACCGCAGCATTGAGGAGGCTCTCCGCGCTAGAGATGTCTGGAACCACACGATTGAGCTTATCGGAATCACCGATGAGACCGGACGGTTGCTGGAGGCTCAAGAGATCGTCCAATCCAAAGCCGCTGCTTGGATGAAAGGTCTCCGATGAATCTCGGACCTTTGATTGCGGCTCTAATCACCGTGGAGTCTAACGGGCGCGACAATGCGATTGGAGACGGTGGTCTGGCTATCGGTGCGCTCCAGATTCACAAAGCGGTTGTCGTGGACGTTAACCGGATCGCTGGAACCAGCTACACTCACCAGCAGATGACCAACCGGATCGCGGCTCGTAAGGTCTGCGAGATCTACCTCAACCGATACGCTGCCGGTAAGTCCAACGAAGAAGCCGCTCGTATTTGGAACGGTGGCCCAACTGGTCACCGGAAGTCAGCGACCGTCAGCTATTGGAACAAAGTCAAAAAGCACCTATGAACAAATCAGTCATCATATCGGAAGACACTCACAAACTGCTCAAAGAATACTGCCAGAGCGAAGGAATCAAAACCCAACACTTGGCGGATAGAATCATCCGCGAGTGGCTGGAGAAGAAGAAGGAATCGAAATGAGCGACACCCCAATATCAGACTCGACTCCTCACAATGTTGCAGAACTCGGTATGCTGTGCAGGAAGTTGGAACGCGAACTCAACACGGCCAATGAACGCATCAAGCGGCTGGAGGAGGCGGGAAACAATCTACTCTGGAATTTCTGCCCAGAGTACACATCTGATTTCACTAAAGAACAGTCTGATGCTCTGAAGCAATGGAACAAAGCCAGAGGGGAGGCCAAGCCGTGAGTCTCGAAGAACAACTGCGAAATGACGCTCAGTCACTTCGAGAAGTGGGGTGGTTCAACCGCGCAATAATGATGGATGCAGCAGCTAACGAGA
>Ga0209358_10001956_pt1 | contig 15952 bp, 16 predicted proteins | sample LauGreFa1BDMLBSN_2_FD_187574 | JGI IMG/M metagenome (GOLD analysis project Ga0209358, IMG submission 187574) | Freshwater lake microbial communities from Lake Michigan, USA - Fa13.BD.MLB.SN (SPAdes) (version 2) | ecosystem: Environmental > Aquatic > Freshwater > Lake | place: Lake Michigan, USA... | reverse complement strand
ACAACAAAGAAACTTTAACTCAAACTGATTTAGAGTTATTTTCATCGTTAATCAAAGGGTTTGTGTTTGACGTATTAGGATTAGAAGATGAAAAAGCGGTTGGAAATAACAACGAAAAATTAGAAGGTGTTGTTAATATGTTGATTGAAATGAGAAATCAGGCGAGAGCCAATAAAGATTTTGCACTATCAGATCAAATTAGAGATCAATTAATGGCAATTGGAATTCAGTTAAAAGATGGTAAAGAAGGAACTTCCTTTACGGTTTAATATTTCTAAAATATGTCTTTATCCAAAATACTCATTTTTCCATTTGTACTTTTAATCCGTTTTTATCAAACAGCCATTTCACCGTTTACACCTTCTGTTTGCCGGTTTGAACCTACCTGTTCTTCCTATTTTTTAGAAGCCCTTAAAATTCATGGTTTGTTTTATGGAAGTTACCTTGGAATTAAGAGAATAATATCCTGTAATCCTTGGGGAAAAAGTGGTTACGATCCTGTTCCAAAAAAAGGTTTACACAAACATTAAAATTATTTGAATTTAAATTCTACTATTTTATCTATTTTTACCAATAAATAATAAACACATTTCTATCATGGTTTGGAATCCTTCAGAAGGCATCGATTTAGGTTTTTTTATGATTCGTTATTACAGTTTAATGTTTGTAATTGCCTTTGGGTTAGGCTGGTACATCATGAAAAAAATATTTGAACGTGAAAATGAATCGATAGAAAAGCTAGATTCTTTATTTATTTGGACTGTTTTTGCCACTTTATTGGGAGCAAGATTAGGTCACGTTTTCTTTTATGATTGGGAATATTTCAGAAATCATTTAGCCGAAATACTTTTACCATTCCGTTTTTCACCTAAATTTGAATTCACAGGTTTCCAAGGATTAGCGAGTCATGGAGCGGCTATTGGAATTATTCTTGCCATGTATTTCTACAGTAAAAATATAATGAAAAGACCGCTTTTATGGGTATTGGATCGCGTGGTTATCCCGGTGGCAAGTGGCGCAGTGTTCGTGAGAATTGGAAACTTTTTCAATTCAGAAATTATTGGACACGACACTACTTCTTCGTTTGGAATTAAATTCATCAAAGATTTTTACAGTCCGAGAGAAGTAGTAAATGCAACCAAAATTCCAAACCCTAATGAAGCCTATAATGCAATTGCAACTAATCCTCAATTTGCTAATTTATTAGAGCAAGTACCCGCAAAACATCCAACACAATTGTATGAATCGATAAGTTATATTTTTGTTTTTGCAGCTTTATTTTATATGTATTGGAAAACAGATGCAAGAGAAAAACAAGGTTATCTATTTGGTATGTTTCTTATTATGCTATGGTCGGTGCGATTTGTGGTTGAGTTTTTAAAAGAAAGTCAAGGTGGTTTTGAAAGTGATCTTGGGACATTCTCAACCGGACAATGGCTTAGTATTCCATTTATTATAATCGGATTTTTATTGATTTTCAAATCCAAGAAAATTGATTTAGTTTAAAAAAATTGAACCACTTCAAATTGAAGTGGTTTTTAATTTAAAATAGAATCATTTACCACTACTCAATAATAAATTTTAAATGAAAATAGTATTTGCCTCCAACAATAAAAATAAAATTCATGAAATTCAAAGCATGCTCCCGGAGAATATCCAAATTGTGAGTTTGGAAAGTATCGGATGTTTCGAAGAAATTCCTGAAACAGCAGCTACAATTGATGGAAATGCCATTTTGAAAGCCAATTATATCACACAAAATTATGGCTTAGATTGTTTTGCAGATGATACCGGACTTGAGGTAGATTCACTCAATGGTCAACCCGGAGTATATTCAGCAAGGTATGCAGGAGAACAAAAAAATGCTGATGACAACATGAATAGGTTATTGGAAGAATTATCAAATAAATCGAATAGAAACGCCCAATTCAAAACGGTAATTGCACTAAATTTAAAAGGAAATCAATACCTTTTCACAGGAATTGCATCTGGAGAAATTACATCAGAAAAAAAAGGAACTGGCGGATTTGGTTACGACCCAATTTTTAAACCTATCGGTTATGAAAAAACATTTGCAGAACTTTCAATGGAAGTAAAAAATGAAATTAGCCATCGAGGAAAAGCCACTAAATTACTTATAGAATTTCTTCAAAAAGTATAATTATTATCACTTTTCAGCTATAAATTGGTCGGATTTATTAACAATTTTTTTTAATCTAAAATCTTGAATCTAAAATATTAAATCTAAATTACTGATTATCAATTATTAATAAAATATCAATTCTACGATTTCAATTAGTTATTAACAAATATTAGCCGTACTTTTGCAAAATATTTAAAATACTATATGAATAAATTTGAACAATTAGGATTAAGTGAATCGTTACTGAAGGCGATTTTAGATCTAGGATTTGAAAATCCGACCGAAGTACAGGAGAAAGCGATTCCCCTATTATTGGAAAAAGACACAGATTTAGTTGCGTTGGCTCAGACAGGGACAGGGAAAACGGCAGCATTTGGGTTTCCAGTCATTCAGAAAATTGATGCCGACAACAGAAATACACAAGCATTAATTTTATCTCCAACACGCGAATTATGTTTGCAGATTACCAACGAGCTTAAAAACTACTCAAAATACGAAAAAGGTATAAATGTGGTAGCAGTTTACGGTGGAGCTAGCATTACAGAACAAGCGAGAGACATAAAAAGAGGAGCACAAATAATTGTAGCTACTCCAGGAAGAATGCAAGACATGATTAATAGAGGTTTGGTAAACATTTCTCAAATTAATTATTGCATCCTTGACGAAGCAGATGAAATGTTAAACATGGGATTCTATGAAGACATTGTGAACATTTTATCAACTACTCCAGACGAAAAAAGCACTTGGTTGTTTTCTGCAACTATGCCTGCTGAAGTAGCAAGAATTGGTAAACAATTCATGCACAATCCCGAAGAAATTACCGTTGGAACAAAAAATTCTGGTTCAGCAACCGTATCCCACGAATTTTATTTAGTTAATGCAAGAGACCGTTACGAAGCTTTAAAAAGATTAGCCGATGCCAATCCAGATATTTTTTCAGTTGTTTTTTGTAGAACAAAACGAGACACTCAAGCAGTTGCTGAAAAGTTAATTGAAGATGGTTACAGCGCTGCCGCTTTGCACGGAGATTTATCTCAAGCACAACGCGATGGTGTAATGAAATCTTTTAGAGGAAGACAAATCCAAATGCTTGTTGCCACTGACGTAGCAGCTCGTGGAATTGATGTAGACAATATTACTCACGTAGTAAATTATCAATTACCAGACGAAATCGAAACTTACAATCACCGTTCTGGACGAACAGGAAGAGCCGGAAAACTTGGAACTTCAATCGTAATTGTAACTAAAAGTGAATTGCGTAAGATTTCTTCTATCGAAAGAATCATCAAACAAAAATTTGAAGAAAAAACAATTCCTTCAGGAATCGAAATTTGCGAAATTCAATTGTTGCACTTAGCAAATAAAATTAAAGATACCGAAGTAGATCACGAAATTGACAACTATTTACCTGCTATTAATAATGTACTTGAAGGTTTAACGAAAGAAGAATTAATTAAGAAAATGGTTTCTGTTGAATTCAATCGTTTCATCGCTTATTACAAAAAGAATAGAGATATCTCTAATCAATCTTCAGGATCTGAAAGACGCGAACGTAATGATGGCGAGGGCGCATCAAGAGAATTCAACAACAATGGTGCCGTTCGCTATTTTGTTAATATTGGCTCTAGAGACAATTTCGATTGGATGTCATTAAAAGATTATTTGAAAGAAACTCTAGAACTTGGTCGTGACGACGTGTTTAAGGTGGATGTTAAAGAAGGATTCTCGTTCTTCAATACAGAACCAGAACATACCGATAAAGTAATGGATATTTTAAATAATGTTCAATTAGAAGGTCGAAGAATCAATGTTGAGATTTCTAAAAATGATGGTGGCGGAAGACGGGACCATAATGGAAGAAATTCTGGAGGTTTTGGTGGCGGAAGAAGTTCATCACCTAGAAGAGAAGGAAATTTTGCTCCGAGAAGAGAAAGCTCAGGTGGTTTTAGAAGTGATCGTAATTCAGCTCCAAGAGAAGGTGGTTTCGGAAGAAGAAGTGCTGCTCCTAGAGAAGGTGGTTTTGGCGGAAGAAGCGCTTCACCTAGAACCGGTGGTTTTTCATCTGACAGAGCACCAAGAACTGAAGGTACTTCAGAAAGAGCTCCTAGAAGATCGGAAGGTTTTGGGGATGCTCCAAGAGAAAGAAGACCAAGAAAAAGCTAACATAATTTGTTAATTTTCTTATAATTATAAGGATAAACTACAGAATATCTTTAATGATTTACTACTTTTAGAGTTTTAAATCCAGAAATGAGATATTTTGTAGTTTTCTTTTTTATACTTTTCGCTAAAAACATCGTTTTTTCGCAAGAAACAGCCTCTTCACAAAAAGTTTTTGGAACTATTGTAAATTATAGCAGCCAGGTCCCACTAGCTAATGTTAACATTATTAATATTAATAAAGTAAAAGGAACTGTTTCCGACTCCAATGGAAAATTCGAATTAGAAGTTAGTGTCACTGATACATTACACATCTCACTTATTGGATTTAAATCCATAAAAATCAGAGTTACAAACGACTGGTTTAAAATTAAAACTACCAAAATACAATTAACAGAAAGTGCTATAGCCCTTGAAGAAGTAGTTGTTCGTCCGTACGATTTAACTGGATATTTAGAAGTCGATTCCAAATTAATTCCTACTAAAGAAAATTACAGATACAGCATCTCCGGATTACAACAAGGCTATGAAGCGGGGGAATACTCCCCAGGAGCCTTTAGCAAAGTAATGGGTTCCATATTCAATCCTGCCGATATGCTCTATAATTTCTTTGGTAAAAAACCCAAAGAGTTAAAACGTTTGAAAAGCCTAAAGAAAGACGAAACCGTTAGAAATTTACTGGCTTCTAAATTTGATAGAGAAACCATATCTGTACTTCTTGGTATTGATAAAAACGATATTCCTGAAATTTTAGGTCGCTGTAATTACTCAGAATCCTTCATAAAAACTGCTAATGATCTTCAAATTATGGATGCCATTAGCGAATGTTATGAAGAATATAAAATCTTGAAAAAGAATTAATTTTCTATTAATTAGCGCCTAATTTGTAATTTTGAATTCTTAATTTCAATTAATGGATTTTAATACACCAATCCTTACTACTTCCAATTTATCTGTTGGTTATTCTTCTAAAAAGGAGATTAAAACTATTGCAAATAATATCAATTTGACATTAAAAAAGGGAGAATTAATTGCTTTAATAGGTGCCAATGGGATTGGAAAGTCAACCTTATTGCGAACATTAATTGGAATTCAACCTCCCCTATCAGGAAATGTAATTATTAATGGAAAGAATAGTATTGATTACGATACTATTTCGTTTGCACAAAATCTAAGTATTGTATTAACTGAAAAATTACCTCCAAGTAACTTAACGGTATTTGAAATTATTGCTTTAGGAAGACAACCCTATACCAATTGGTTAGGAAAATTATCCGCTAATGATATTTTTAAAATTAATGAAGCCATGGAGCTAACGCAAATTTCTTCATTAGCAGAAAAAAAACATTATGAAATTAGTGATGGACAGCTTCAAAATGTATTAGTGGCAAGAGCATTGGCACAAGATACTCCGTTAATTATTTTAGACGAACCCACCACCCACTTGGATTTATTGCATAAAGTTAGTTTGTTCAAACTCCTAAAGAAACTCGCAAAAGAAACCAATAAATGCATCCTTTTTTCTACTCATGACATTGATATGGCGATTCAAATTAGTGATGAAATGATAATTATGACCCAGGAGAGTGTGGTTCAAGACCAGCCTTGTAATTTTATTACAAAAGGAAATTTTGATACTTTATTTAAAGATGACCATATCGCTTTTGACAGTGAAAAAGGAAAATTTATAGTTCAATAAAATTATAATTCTATCTGCCTTTTTGCTTCACCTATTGCAAATGCTACTGAATTAGCTAAATTATAACTTCGTACCAAAGGAGAAATTGGGATGGATAAATGATTTGGAAATAATTTCAAAACCGACTCACTTAAACCTAAACTTTCTTTACCAAAAACCAACCAATCACCCTCCTGAAATTGTTCTTTTAAATACGATTTTTCAGCGTGGGAGCTAAATAAAAAAACTCTAGACTTATCCGGGATTTGTGCTAGCCATTCTTCCATATTCTGATATTCCTTCCAATCCAAATGCACCCAATAATCCAAACCAGAACGTTTCAAATTTTTATCTGTAATTTGAAATCCAAAAGGATGAATTAAATGCAATCTATTTCCAGTCCCCACACATAACCTTCCTATGTTTCCAGTATTATTAGGTATTTCAGGTTCTACTAAAACAATATTTAACATGCTTGATTTATGATTTAATATTTAATATTTGTGAATCAGCTATTTCAATAACTTCTCCTGATTTTAATTCGTTCAAATAGACATTACCTATTCTAACCCTTACTAACCTTAAGGTTGGGAATCCAACAGCGGAAGTCATTTTTCTAACTTGTCGAAATTTTCCTTCATTAAGAGTAATCGAAGCCCAAGAAGTTGGTCCGTGACGCTCATCACGAATTTTTTTACCCCTTTCTCCAAAATTTGGAATCTCAGAAATTAAGAATGCCTTACAAGGTTTGGTCTTGTATTTAGACCCTTTAAATCCAATTTCAACTCCGTTTTGAATTTTATCTATTGCCTCCTGGGTAATAATTCCATCCACTTGAACATAATATTCTTTATCCACTTTTTTACCTCGCACCAATTCGCTCATCATACCGTCAGTAGTTAATAGAATTAATCCCTCAGAATCTTCATCTAAACGACCTATTGCCATCGTCCCTATTGGAAAATCATACAATTCACCCAATAATTTTTTGTTCCTTTTTAATTGGTATATAAATTGGCTTAAATAACCATAGGGTTTGTTTAAAATAAAATGTTGGTGCATTAGCGAAAAATTGAATTGCAAATTTACATTTAAATTAATAAATATTTTGTTTAACAAATACTGAAATTAGTTAAACAATTTATATCTTTACACTTTCAAAATAAAAAAAAATGGAAAAGGAGTTTTCTGAAATTGAAATAGACCGGATAATCGAAATGGCTTGGGAAGACCGGACCACATTTGACTCGATACTGCTACAATTTGGTTTAAAAGAGCAAGAAGTCATTGATTTGATGCGTAGAGAAATGAAGCCCTCTAGTTTTAGAATGTGGCGAGCGCGCGTTCAAGGACGTAAAACAAAACACGAAAAACTGCGTGATTTTCGTGAAGGCCGATTTAAATGTACTCGCCAAAGACAAATTAACAATAATAAAATAGCGAAAAGATAAATGAAAAACATAGTCATCATTGGAGGAAGCAAAGGAATTGGAAATTCAATTCTAAAGCAAACAGTTGAAAACAATAATGTAGTGAACATTAGTAGAAATCTTCCTGAAATTTCTCATCCTAATTTAACCAATTATCAATTGGACGTATTAAGTTCGGAACTTCCAGATATTGAGCAGGTTGACGTATTAATTTATTGTCCTGGTTCAATCAACTTGAAACCAATTATGAGTTTGGGAATTGATGATTTCAGAAATGATTTTGAAATTAATGTAATTGGAGCAGTAAAGTCGATACAAAAATATTTACCAACACTAAAAAAGGGTTCCAATCCTTCAATTATATTATTCAGTACCGTTGCAGCAAAATTAGGAATGCCTTTTCATGCTAGTATTGCGACAGCAAAATCAGGTGTTGAAGGATTAGTAAAATCACTTGGAGCAGAATTAGCACCTACAGTTAGGGTAAATGCAATTGCACCAACAATTACGGAAACTTCGCTTTCTTCTGCAATTCTTAGAAATGATAGAATGAAAGAAAATATGATTGAAAGACATCCAATGAAAGGATATTTAGCACCTGAAGAAGTTGCAGGCATGGCAAATTTTTTAATTTCAGAAAATGCAAAATCAATATCTGGACAAGTTTTTGAAATGGATTATGGAATTGTAAGTTTTAAAATATAATAAATAACATTAATGAAAAGTTACGAAAAAATTGAGGTTTACGATACCAAATTAATTGAATCATTATCTGAAAATTATAAAACAATAATAGAAAATTTAGGGGAAGATGTGAATCGTGAGGGATTGCAAAAAACACCAGAAAGAGTTGCAAAAGCAATGCAATTTTTGACTCATGGTTACGATTTAAATCCGCTTGAAATATTAAAATCGGCTCTATTTACTGAAGATCATCAACAAATGATCGTAGTTAAAGACATTGAAGTTTACTCCATGTGTGAACATCACATGTTGCCTTTTTTTGGAAAAGCACACGTGGCTTATATTCCCAATGGAAAAATTGTTGGACTTAGTAAAATTCCTAGAATTGTTGATGCCTTTGCAAGAAGAATGCAAGTTCAAGAGCGATTGACCGATGAAATAAAAAACTGTATTCAAGACGCTTTAAACCCGCTGGGAGTGGCAGTGGTAATTGAAGCACAGCACATGTGCATGCAAATGAGAGGAATCCAAAAACAGAATTCCTACACTACAACCTCTTCCTTTACTGGAGCATTTGAAAAAGATAAAACCAGAAAAGAATTCATCAGTTTGATTTCAAATAAATTGAGCTAATTATTTCAAATTCATTCTGATCATCTTATTTTTTCCGGCTAAAATTGCCGTTTTGGAATCTTGAAATCGTATTGTAAATAGTTCTTTATCATCTGCTATTTTTTTCCAATTATTACCTTGATCAAAAGAACTATATATTCCAGTTGTTCCAACGCTAATGATTTTATGACCATTGGAATTGGGAATGAACTGAACGCAAGATGCGTAACCAAAACCTTGATTGTTTCCAACTAATTTCCAGGTTTGACCTCCGTTAAAGGTGACGGCTTTATTGGCATTATTGTACAATTGCGCTTCATAGTTTCCTCCAACAATAATTCCTGTTTTTTCGTTTAGGAAATCAGCTGAGAAAATTCCTGTCATCGCTTGCCCTTGAAGAATTGGGGTTTCATAAACCTGCCACGTTTGACAGAAATCATTACTTACAAATATTCTCGACTTAATTCCACCAGAAACCAAAAATATACTATTGCCCCTTACGCAAATATTGGTATTACTAGCCGCAAATGCCGCCTCTCCTATTGCAAGTTTTGGTAAATTATTTTTAGAAAGCTTATTCCAAGTTTCGCCTCCGTCGATTGTTGTAATTATCGAAAAAGTATCCTCTATAGGATCGCCCATTGCAATTCCTTTTTTGTTATCAATAAAACGAATGGCATCATAAAAAACCTTTTCATGAATTTCTTGATATACCAATTTATAGGATAAATCGTTTTTGTCAATTTTATACAATAGTGCTGGATTTCCTACACTTAAAATAAAAACAGAATTTTTGGTTTGCGCAATACTTCTAAATTCAAGTTTCAAAGTATCTATACTTATTCTTCTTTCAGTGCGCTTGTTTGTTGATAAATCATAGTAACCATATCTATTTTTATCGGCAGCATACCATACTTTATCTTTTTCTATTTCAATTGCTCGAATACTAATCTTATCCGTAAAAAGAGTATCAATTTTAGCGACAGATATTAATTCGTTGAAAGTAATTGTTTCAGATTTAGAACCACAACCAAAAAGAATTAATGATAAAACAAATAGGAAAAGATTCTTTTTCATAAGGTAACTATTTTTAAAAAGCTAATTTACATCAATAATGCTAAAAAGTTTAAGTTTTGTTAAAATTGATTCATGGCATAGTAATTGGGTGGGTGAAAAAGTAGTAATTCTAAAATCAAATATCATGAAAACGAAAATCTTATTTTTATCTATTGTGACCTTATTTTTTATACCTACAATGAATTCACAAAATAGAACTACGGTTAATGCATCAAGTATAGAAATTAGTGACAATTTGGATTTAAAAGCAGTCGCGTCAATTTTTGGTGATTCAAAAAATTTGGAAGATTTTGAATATCGTTTGAACAATCCTAAATATAAAATTTCAAACTTAGATTTAAATGATGATCGTCAAGTTGATTATTTAAGAGTAATTGAATCTGTGGAAGGAAATACTCATTTAATTGTAATTCAAGCCATATTAGAAAGAGATATTTTTCAAGATGTAGCAACTATAGAAGTTGAAAAAGACAGATACAATAGAATGCAAGTTCAGGTGGTGGGAAATGTTTATTTGTATGGAAATAATTATATTTACGAACCTGTTTACGATCATTCTCCAATTCTATTCACTTATTTTTGGGCTCCTAATTATAGCGTTTATCATTCTAGATGGAACTGGAGATATTACCCTCGATTTTACTACTATTGGCGTCCATTTCCAATTTACAGATACCATAGAAATGTGGGAGTATGGATAAATTACAACAACCATTATAATTATGTGAACAGTAGAAGAAGTTCAGTTGCAATCAATCTGTACAGAAATGTTCGTGCGAATAGTTATGAAATTCGAAATCCAGAGCGTTCATTTGAAAGAAGAAATACCAGTGTTTCAAATCGCTATGAATTAGATAGAAGTAGAACTTCCAATGGAAATAATAGATCGGATAACAACAATGCTGCTACCCCAAGATCTTCCACTAGAACAGATATTGAAACTCCAAGGCAAAACAATCAAAGTACAAATCCAAGGCAAAACACAAGGACTGATTCAGATGCACCAAGAAGAAATCAATCCGATTCAAATGCGCCAAAAGGAAGACAAAATAACGAGAAAAATACTCGAAGTACTTCACCAAGAGAAGAAAGAAGTCCCAATTCTAGAAGATAAATTAAAATATAGAATTCTTAACAAAAGCACCGAATAATAATTGGTGCTTTTGTATTTTAATAAAACTGATTCCGTTTTATTTAAAAAAAAATTCATTCATTTATCAATATTAAATTATATAGTAATAAATTTGTGGACTTTTTTTAAACTATTTTTATGAGTTCTCATCATCACGATCTGCACAGCAAATTATCATTAGGTGGATTATTAGTTACTTTAGGAATAATTTACGGAGACATTGGAACCTCGCCATTGTATGTTATGAAAGCCATTCTTGGGCTTCACTCCATTTCCTCAGATATCGTATTAGGAGGAGTTTCTTGTATTTTTTGGACGCTTACCTTGCAAACTACCATCAAATACGTTTTAATAACCTTAAGCGCAGATAACAACGGTGAAGGAGGTATTTTTGCATTGTATGCATTAGTAAAAAGAACTAAAGTAAAATGGTTAATTGTACCGGCTATTATCGGTGGAAGTGCCCTTTTAGCTGATGGTATCATTACTCCGCCAATTTCTGTAGCATCTGCTGTAGAAGGAATTAGAACTTATTATCCCGATATTAATACGATTCCAATTGTAATTGGAATTCTATTTATTCTCTTTACAATTCAACAATTCGGTACCAAATTAGTTGGGAAATTTTTCGCTCCAATGATGCTTATTTGGTTTGGAATGTTAGGTATTTTGGGGATAATTCAAATTGTGGGTCATATAGAAGTATTGAAAGCAATAAACCCATATTATGCTATACAACTATTAACTATTCACCCAGAAGGATTTTATGTTTTAGGATTTGTTTTCCTATGTACCACTGGAGCAGAAGCGTTATATTCTGACATGGGACACTGTGGAAGAAAAAACATCCGAATTAGTTGGATATTTGTCAAAACAACATTGGTTTTAAATTATTTTGGTCAAGCCGCTTATTTACTCCAACATGAAGGAGCAACTTTACAATCCTTAGGGGGTAAAAATGGAAACCCATTTTACTTGATAATGGAAAGTTGGTTTTTACCATTCGGAATTGTAATTGCTACAATGGCTGCAGTTATTGCATCTCAAGCCTTAATTAGCGGTTCATTTACATTAATAAACGAGGCTATGAGATTGAACTTTTGGCCTAAAGTTAAAATTAAATATCCTACAGAACTTAAAGGTCAATTGTACATTCCATCAATCAACTGGTTATTATTTGCTGGTTGTATTATGATTGTTTTGCATTTTGAAGAATCTAGTAATATGGAGGCTGCCTATGGCTTGGCAATAATCCTTTGTATGATTATGACAACCGTTCTTTTAAATTTCTATATGATTTTGAAAAGAGTTTCCTGGATGATCATCGTCCCTTTAATTGCAATCTATCTAATTATTGAATTTAGTTTTTTAATAGCGAACCTTAATAAATTCCCGCACGGTGGCTATGTGACATTATTTATTGCATTAATGCTAATTGGAATAATGACCATTTGGTATTTTGCTAAGAAAATTAGTAAAAATTATACCAAGTTTGTGAAAATTGATTCCTATACTAAAGTTTTGGCCGAATTAAGTGCTGATTTGTCGATTCCTAAATATGCAACTCATTTAGTTTATATGACAAATGCAGGACGAACGGATGAAATAGAAGAAAAAGTAATGTATTCTATATTACAAAAACGACCAAAAAGAGCCGACTTATACTGGTTTGTTCACGTAAATATTCTTAACGAGCCTTATAAAACAGAATACAAAGTAACCGAAATAATCAAAGATGATTTGTTTAGAATTGACTTTAATTTAGGATTTAGAGAACCTACAAAAATCAATTTGATGTTCAAAGAAGTATTGAAAGACATGGTGAAAAACGGCGAAGTGGATGTTACTAGTCGTTATGAATCATTGAACAAAAATAATATACTTGGTGATTTCAAATTTGTACTGTTAGAGAAATTCTTATCTAATGATAGTGATTTATTATGGCATGAGAAGATTGTTATGAATGCCTATTTCTTGATTAAAAAATTCAGTTTATCGGAAGAAAAAGCTTTTGGATTAGACAGTAGTTCCGTTAAAATTGAGAAATTCCCAATGGTTTTACACCCACCTGAAAAAATACATTTAAATCGAGTTGAGTAACTATTTTAGTATCTCAAGTTTAAATTAATTGTACACATACAATCATGAATTCACAAAAAATCTCTTCTGAAAAAAAGCAGTACATTTGCATTTCAATAAAAAATAATGAGATTACATAGAAACTTAGTTTACACTACTATCGATTCCCTAAATGCGATTTTCAATGAAGGAGAATATGCCGATAAAGTAGTAGCGAGAGCTTTGAAAAAAGACAAAAGATGGGGAAGTTCCGATCGAAAGTTTGTTGCTGAAACTATCTACGAAATAGTTCGATGGAAACGATTGTATGCAGAAATTGCTGAAGTAAAAGAACCATTTGATAGAGATAATCTTTGGAGAATGTTCTCTGTATGGGCTGTATTAAGAGGTTATCCAATTCCAGATTGGAGACAATTAGAGGGAACTCCAGAGCGGAAAATTAAAGGTCGTTTCGACGAATTATCAAAAATTAGAGCTTTAAAAGAATCGATCCCGGATTGGATGGATGAATTGGGTGTGAAAGAATTGGGTGAAAAAGTTTGGTCTTCGGAAATAACGGCGCAAAACCAACCTGCAAAAGTTATTTTGCGTGTAAACACCTTAAAAACTACCCGTGAAAAACTTCACTCCTTACTAATGGATTTAGATATTGAAACTACTTTCTTGAAAGACCAGCCAGATGCATTAGTATTAAAAGAGAGAGCCAACGTATTTATGACTGACGCTTTTAAAGAAGGAATGTTTGAAGTTCAAGATGCTAACTCCCAATTAGTTGCTGCCTTTCTAGATGTTCAACCAGGAATGAGAGTGGTTGATACTTGCGCTGGAGCTGGAGGAAAAACCCTTCACCTCGCTTCTCTAATGGAAAATAAAGGCCAGTTAATTGCTATGGATTTATACGAAAGTAAATTGAAGCAATTAAAATTAAGAGCTAAAAGAAATGGCGCTTTTAATATTGAATATCGAATAATCGATTCTACAAAAGTGATTAAAAAATTGCAGGAAAAAGCCGACCGTGTTCTAATCGATGCTCCTTGTAGTGGCCTTGGAGTATTAAAAAGAAATCCTGATGCAAAATGGAAACTGCAACCTGAGTTCATCGATAATATTAGAAAAGTACAAGCGGAAGTTCTTGAAAGTTACTCTAGAATTGTAAAACCCGGAGGCAAATTAGTATACGCTACTTGCTCCGTATTACCTTCCGAGAATCAGGATCAAGTGCAAAAGTTTTTAAAAAATACCGAAATGGGTAAGAACTTTAAATTTCTAAAAGACACTAAAATTTTAGCTTCAGAATCTGGTTTTGATGGGTTTTACATGGCTTTATTAGAGCGGAATTCATAGAAAATTAAAATATATTTTAATCAAACTATCAAATTTAAAATTTGAAATTTCAGATTTTGTATCTAATTTAATTTTATATTTGTTATCCCTAAAAATTTTTACATGAAACAATTTTTCGCTTTCTTATTCGTACTTTTTTGTCTAAATAGTTATGCGCAAATCCCAGCTGGGTATTACAATACAGCCACTGGAACAGGATATACATTAAAAACACAACTTTTTAATATCATTAATAACAATACAAACTCATTGACCTCATCTTCCAATTACGGTGGTCTGTGGACCTTATTTACTCAAAGTGCTTATAGAGATCGTTATTATGAAAATGACAATACGCTTTTAGATATCTATTCCGAAAAACCATCAGGACCAGACAGCTATAATTTTTCAGCAACCACGCAACAATGTGGAAATTATACTAATGAAGGGGATTGCTACAATAGAGAACATACCTTACCTCAATCGGTTTGGGCTTCTGCCTATCCAATGTATTCCGATGCTCATTTCGTACTGCCAACCGATGGAAAAGTAAATGGAGTTAGAAACGATTTTCCATATGGGAAAGTCAATGTAGCCTCTTGGACCTCAACCAATGGCTCTAAACTAGGAAGTAACACGAATTCAGGTTATTCAGCAGGTTATGTAGGCACCGTTTTTGAACCTTTGGATGAATTTAAAGGGGACATTGCAAGATGTTTGTTGTATTTCGCAACAAGATATCAAGATCAAATTACCTCTTGGAGTTATACCATGTTTAATGGAACTTCCAATCAAGTTTTTACCAATACATTCACCAATATTTTAGTAACTTGGAATAATCTAGACCCAGTAAGTCCTTATGAAGTTGCTAAAAACAATGCGGTATATGCATTTCAAGGAAATAGAAACCCCTATATTGATCACCCTGAATATGTAGCAGCAATTTGGAATAATTCGTTAGAAAATAGTTCATTTGAACTAGATAATTCAATTTCAATTTACCCAAACCCAACAAATAATGAATCTATTTCTATCAATACTAATAAATCAATTGAAGACATCCAATTGATTTCTATCAACGGGCAATTGATAAGTGAATACAAGAATCCAATAAAAATAAACGAAAACTATACCTTAGAAAATTTACCTAAAGGGTTTTATTTTTTAAAATTAACATCCAACAATAATTCTGTTACTAAGAAAATAAGTGTAAATTAATATAGTTTTATCTCATAAAAAAACTCCGATGAAAATCGGAGTTTTTTTATTTATAATTTAAAATTTTAATTGTTCATAGAAATAAGAAATTCTTCATTGTTTTTCGTTTTCTTAAATCGGTCGTTTATAAAGTCCATCGCCTCTACCGGATTCATATCAGAAAGATACTTTCTCATAATCCACATACGTTGAAGGGTGTTTTCATCTAACAGTAGGTCATCTCGACGCGTACTTGAAGAAGTTAAATCAATAGCAGGGAAAATACGCTTGTTAGCAATTTTTCTATCCAATTGCAATTCCATATTTCCTGTACCTTTGAATTCTTCAAAAATAACTTCGTCCATTTTAGAGCCTGTTTCTGTAAGTGCAGTAGCAATAATACTCAATGACCCCCCATTTTCAACGTTACGAGCTGC
>Ga0209358_10001952_pt1 | contig 15974 bp, 11 predicted proteins | sample LauGreFa1BDMLBSN_2_FD_187574 | JGI IMG/M metagenome (GOLD analysis project Ga0209358, IMG submission 187574) | Freshwater lake microbial communities from Lake Michigan, USA - Fa13.BD.MLB.SN (SPAdes) (version 2) | ecosystem: Environmental > Aquatic > Freshwater > Lake | place: Lake Michigan, USA... | reverse complement strand
GCTGGTTTTTTAATTAAGGAAAAATATGGCAACCATAGTTTTAAATGCAAATACTCAGTCAATTAAAATTGCCATGACTAGTGCAGCTGCTACAACAAATCCTGATTGGCTTGTGGCATATGCAGACAATACAGGCAATGTCTTTACTGAGGGTACTGGTGATGGTGTGCTTAGTGGTACTAGTGATGTTACAGTAGTTCTTGGCGTAAACTCTACTAGACGCGTAGTTAAATCTATAGTAGTACACAATCGTGATACACAGGCAAATACTATTCTAGTAAAGTACGACAGCGGCACACAGCGCAGATTGTATTCTGTAACACTTGCAGTAGGCGATACTTGGACCCTAGACGGTACATTTGATAGTACTGGAGCATTACGCCAAACTACACCTAGTTTTGATAGTATTAGTCCTATTACCGCTAAAGGCGACCTAATTACCAGTAACGGTACCACAGACGTTAGACTACCAGTAGGCACAAACGACTATGTACTAACAGCAGACAGCACACAAGCTACCGGACTAAAGTGGGCTAGTGCTACAACCACCGGCAAAGCAATTGCCATGTCACTAGTATTTGGATTCTAAGAGGAAATAATTATGGCATCCCCTAATATTGTCGGCGTACAGAACATTAGAGCGTATACTAGTCAGTTTACGCCATCAACTACTAGTGCTACACTATGGTCTACTGGTAACGGTGCTAGCCTAAATATAGTACCAGCTACAGACGTAGTACACAAAATTGGATTTTTAAGTGCTGCTAATGTAACTAATGCAGCAGCAACTATAACAGTAGCGGTTAATAGTGCAGCTGCTGGTAATGGTACTAGTACTAGACTGGTTTATCAGGTAGTTGTACCAGCAGGTGCTACACTAGTAATCCTAGACAAAACAACTGCGCTGTACTTAACAGATACACAATCAATCATAGTTACCAGCGGTACAGCTAGTGCTATAGAACTTGTAGCATCATTTGAAGCAATTAGCTAACGGAGCAGATTATGCCAATAGATCGTAATAGTGCACAATACATAACTGGAGCCATTTATAAGCCTACACAAACTAGTGCACCAGGTGTTTGGGACCTAGACGATCAGGCTAATAATATAGCAAAAAATTTGTGGCCACTGCCGCCACAGGCAGTACAGCGTAGTTTGAGGTTTAATAGTGCGGATAGTGCGTACCTGAACCGAACACCTGCTAGTGCTGGAAACACTAGAACTTGGACATGGTCAGGATGGGTCAAAAGATCAAAATTTAATTCAGGTAATGCATTATTTTCCACCGTGAATGGTTCTGGTTTTAATTATTTTTCATTTGGAACAGGCGGTGGTGGCGATCAAATACAATTTGCATATTATAATGGATCTACCGATGTTTTTAACGTCAATACAGGATCGACAGCTTCATTCAGAGACCCAACAGCCTGGTATCATATAATTTTGTCCGTTGACACAACACAGGCAACTTCTTCTAATCGAATAAAAATTTATTTTAATGGGGTGGAACAAAGTATCGGGGGCATCTATCCTACACAAAATTATGATACCCCTATAAATGGCACTATTTCACATATTATTGGAGGCGGCACTGGGTCTTATACTAATTATTTGTTTAATGGATTAATCACAGAAGTCCATTTTATAGATGGCCAAGCTCTAACCCCATCATCGTTCGGCGAAACTGATCAGCAAACTGGCGTGTGGATACCAAAACGCTATACTGGAACCTACGGCACTAATGGCTTTAGACTGTCATTTGCGAACAATTCCAGCATAACTGCACTAGGCTATGACAGTAGTGGGCAGGGTAATAACTGGACACCAAATAACTTTAGCATTACACCTGGCGTTGGTAATGACAGCTTGTTAGACGTACCCAGCTTATACGGCACAGATACTGGCTTAGGTGGTGAGGTGATCGGGAATTACGCGACGCTTAATCCGCTTGAAATCACAACGCTGACCAAACCAACAAACGGAAATTTAGATTATTCGCCCTCTAACACTGCGCCACAAGTCGCAATTTCAACTATTACTATCCCATCAACCGGTAAGTGGTATGCAGAATTTACAAAAGGATCAAGTACATCTAGCTTTTCAATAGGTGCAATCGGTGCCTTAAGAACTGCTCAATATGTAGGGCATACAGACAGTATTGGTTATTTTGATGCCGGTCAGATTTACAAAGATGGAACTTTGATTCAATCAAGCCTTGCTACTTACGCGTCTGGGGATGTTGTTGGGGTTGCAATAGACGTTGCCGCCCAGACAATTCAATTTTACAAAAACGGCGTGGTTGTTGGAACAGCCGTTAGTTACACCTATTCGCAAATTTCGTTTGCTTGTGGCAACTATGTAAGCGGGCAAGTTTATAACGCCAACTTCGGCCAACGCCCCTTCGCCTATCCAGCACCAGCCGGATATAAAGCACTGTGCACCACTAACCTACCAGCGCCAGCAATTGGTCAAACTAGTAGCAATCAAGCAGACAATCATTTTAATGTAGTAACTTATAATGGTAATGGCTCTACACAAAATTTAACTACAGATTTTGCTCCTGATTTAGTGTGGATTAAAAATCGTACAACCAATTACTCGCATATGTTGTACGATACACTTAGAGGTGCAAGTACTGGATCTGTAAGTAAAGTAATATCTTCAAATGCTACAGATATTGAAGGTACTGTTAATGATAATAGTACTTACGGTTATCTTTCATCTTTTAACGCAAATGGTTTTACTGTTACAGCAGGATCTTTTACTGGCTCAGGTGGATACACTAATACTAGTGGTCAGAATTATGTAGCCTGGTGCTGGAATGCTGGCGGTACGTCAGTAACTAACGGTGCAGGTACTAACGGTGCAACTATTGCAAGTACTTATCGTGCAAATAGAGCTGCTGGATTTTCTATTGTAACTTATACCGGCAACGGAGTAGATGGTGCAACAGTAGCACATGGTCTTGGCATAGCACCAGCATTTATTATTGTGAAATCTAGAAACAATACTTATAATTGGGGTGTTTGGCATAAAAACCTTGCCAAATATGATGCTAACCATACTTATGCGCTTGGTCTTAATTTAACTAGAATAGCTGACGCAACGGCACAATACGCTGTTTTTTATCCAGGTTTAAACAATACAAATGTATTCGGACTTGGAAACGAATCAACCTCTAATCAATTAAACTCCACTTATATAGCTTATTGCTTTGCTGAAGTATCTGGGTACAGCGCATTTGGAATATTTTCACATGCAGCCTTAGCAGACGGCACATTTGTGAATACTGGTTTTAGACCAAGATTTTTATTATTAAAAGGCACAGATAATGCCAGTAATTGGATCATACATGACGCGGTATGTGATCCTGTAAATTTTGTAGGTCGTGGAATTAATGCCAATTTAAGTGGTGCTGAAAGCACATCAAACAGTTTGTACAGCTTAGACTTTGTATCTAATGGTTTTAAGATGAGAAATACAGGGTTAAATGGAAACTTTATATACATGGCAATAGCTGAAACGCCTAGTAGACTTGCACTGGCCAGATAGGAAAAACTATGTCAAGATATATTGGAAACTACCTTCGCGTGCCCAGCTCAGAACCCCAACAGTCCAGTGCACCTGGCATCTGGTCGCTCAGCGACCAACTGGCCTACCAACGCGCTAATCTGTGGCCACCAGCACGCGATCCCTACTACAATCAAACTGTTCTACACCTTAGCGGAGATGTTGCTGGAACCAGGGAAACTAACCCAGTTACACAGCCTCGTACGTTTTTGTCTGATGCCTCATCAAATAACTTCCTATTAACACCTAACGGTGACGTGAGTGCTAGGCCGTTTAGTCCTTATGGTGGTAATAATTATAGTGTATATTTTCCAGGCGGCACAGCTAGAGTACAATTTCCTAGCGGTAATATTATTCCTGCTTCTGGAACGTATACCATAGAATGTTGGATTTATCCAACTAGTCTTAATGCAACCTATGGCGGAGTAATTGCCAGTCAAGGCACTACTCCTTCAGGTGATAATGGACGTACTGGTTTATCCATAACAGCAGCAGGGATTTTGACTTTTGGTATTGGAGAATCTTTTCCCTCGTTTAATTCAGGCTCTAATGTAATTAAACTTAATCAGTGGACACACGTAGCGATTACTAGAAATAATACTGTATTTACAATGTATATAAATGGTAATCGTATAAATCAAGTAACTTCTTCCAAAACAACAGATTCAGGATTTTTAAGGTTAGGTACATTATGGGATGGAGACGGTAATGGCCTAGTACCTTATGTAGGATATATTTCAAATTTTCGTATAGTTTATTCAGTGTTGACTGACTTTACTAATAGAACTGATTCACTAACAGCAATTTCAAATACAGCCCTTTTAACTTGTCAATCAAATCGTTTTATCGATAATAGTAGCAATAATTATTTAGCTACAATTGTTGGAAGCCCACAGGTTAGTGATAACTCACCATTTGTCAGTTATGACACTACCAGTGGCAGCGGGTATTTTGATGGTACGGGGGATTACTTATCCGGTGCTGCCGGGGTTGAATCTGCGTTCAATCTCACAGCAGATTTCACAGTCGAAGCCTGGGTATATTTTACAGCACTTGCAAGTTATAATTCATGGATAGCTTTTGCTGATGGCAGCGGTAATAACGGCTGGCAATTTATGACAGAAACTAATAAATTGCAGTTTCAAATGTTTACTACTGGAGTGTACTATAACACAACCAGTACTAATTCGCTGATAACTAATACTTGGTATCATGTGGCAGCTACTAGATCTGGTAGTAATATTACTCTGTATATTAATGGAGTGGCCAATGGCACATCTACTTATGCAGGAAACCCAACTAGTGCATCATCATACCTACGCATTGGTGCTGATAGAACCACTAGCACATATTTTAATGGTTACTTGTCAAATCTTAGAGTAATAAAAGGCACTGCAGTTTATACAGGTAATTTTACGCCGCCAACAGCTTCTTTACGTCTATCTGGAGCAAGCTCAGCTGCAAGTTATCCAAACACTGCCAACGTTAACATATCGTTTGCTGAGTCGGCTACTAGCCTACTAACCCTACAAACCCGCGCACCTGCAAACAATCAGGGCATCTTAGATACTAGCCCTAACAACTTTGTGGTAACCAGAACCGGTAATGTTGCACAGGGATCGTTTAGTCCGTTTAGTTCTACTGGTTGGAGTAATTATTTTTCGGGCAGTAATGCGTATCTGCGGGTTGCAAATAATTCAGCTTTTTATCTTGGGTCTGGCGACTTTACGATGGAGTGCTGGGTAAATCCCGCGAATGTAAGTGCAACTAGGGTAATGTTTAATAAGTACATATCAGGATCAATAAACACGTCTAATACCGCGTTTATTCTTTATCTGTACAACGCTTCGGGGACACCTAGGATTGGAGCTAATTTATGTTCAGGCACCACTGAAACTTTCATAGGTTGGAACTTTCCCGGCGGTGTAAATGTTTTAAACACATGGAATCATATTGCGCTTGTAAGACAGGGAAATACAATAAGCGTGTATTGCAACGGCGTGGCCTGTTCTATTGCAACAGGGACAAGTTCGTACTCTTCTACGTTAAATGACGCCGCCTCTGCTGATCTGTCAATAGCTCTTAGATACAATGACAATGACGGTCCACTTACTGGTTACATATCAAACGCCCGGATTGTAAAGGGTCAGGCTTTATATACCGGTTCGTTTACATCGCCATCATCTGCGTTGACGGCAACATCGGTTGGAACGTCGGGTACTAATGTGGCGACTTCCATCACAGGTACTGTCTCTTTGCTTACCTGTCAGTCCAATCGTTTTGTTGATAACAGCCCAAATAATTTTACAGTTCAGACATTCAACACACCTACCGTCCAAGCCTTCTCTCCCTTCGCACCAGCGCAATCCTACACGCCAAGTCAGATCGGTGGTAGTGCTTATTTTGATGCAAGTGGGGATTCTATAGCAATAACATCCTCAATAGTAAATCCAAGCGGCACTGAAGATTTTACACTAGAATTTTGGTTTTACCACACTATGTCAAGTTGGCCAGGCGGATTTTTATATTATATTACCGGTACTGGTTCTGGTACTTTTGGTATTTATTATAATAATGTTCAAAATGAAATAGTCGTACAACAGTCTGGTGTAACTCAAATTATAAATACTGCAGTTTCTAATACACCACTTAATCAATGGAATCACTATGCGCTAGTTAGATCATCCAATAGTTGGGCAGTTTGGATAAACGGTACAAGAACAAGTGGACCTATAACTAATTCAACAAGTTTTAATGCTGCAACCGGATTTAGTATATCACCAACTAATGCATACGTATCTGGTTTTAGAATAGTTAAACAGCCACTGTATTTAACATCTCAGTCTACTATTCCAGTTCCTACTGCACCTCCACAGGCTGTAAATAATACTACAACATTACTAAACTTTACCGGTGCCGGCATTGTTGATGCCACTGGCAAAAATGTGATGGAAACAGTTGGCAATAGTGCGGTGCAAACTACTCAGTCAAGGTGGCCTCCTGGTAGTATGTATTTTGATGGAACAGGGGACTATTTAGTTGCTCCATCTTCTCAATTTTGGACATTTGGATCAACTGAAGATTTCACTATAGAGTTTTGGTTCTATACATCCGTTACTGTTCCTGTTTCCGGTTCAACACCATCCGCTTTGATTTCTAACTATCCCGATTGGAATACTTGGACAAATAGATGGGCAATTGCCACTAACGATAATAAAATTAAATGGTATGATCATACTGGAAACCCCGCTATAGCATCCAACAATTTTACTTATAGTGTATGGAATCATGTGGCAGTTGTAAGAAGTTCCAGTTCTATAAAAATGTATATAAACGGAACGCAAGAAGGTTCAACACAAACAACTAATCAAACCTATACCTCAACTGAAAAGTTATACGTGGGCTTTGTTCCTAGTGGTGTTGCCTTTAACGGCTATATTGACGACTTACGCATCACCAAAGGTTATGCTCGTTATGTAGTTGGAACAGGCGGCAACGCTGGACAAATGGTATTCAATGGTACTACTACTCTTGCTTTTCCCACTATCAACACCAGACCCTTCTTACTAGCTTAACTACAGGATAATATATGTACGCAATAATTAAACATGGTCATGTGTTGGCAACCGGCACGCTTGAGGGAATGTTTATTAGCAATATCTTTCCACTGTCGGATACACCAGAGTGGAAAGCAGCACATGATGTTTATGAGGTTGTATTTCCCGAATACAACCCAGAAACACAGCAACTTGTGCAAATTGCACCAGTAATTAGTGGCAGAATGGTTACGCTACACACTGTTATGGATCGTCCGCCACCACCTGAGCCACAGGCACCACCAACCAGCGAACCAGAACCAGAACTAACAACTAATACTAGTGGTGCTGATACTGCTATCTAATAGGAGCAAACATGACAAAAGCCGTTTCACTAGCACGCAGTGTATCAGACACCGGCCTACTACTAGATGGCGATCTAGGTGCAATAGCGGCATTGTCTGGCACTACTGGGCTATTAAAAAAGGATTCAGCAAATACCTGGAGCTTAGACACTAGCACATATGCCACACAAACTTATGTAGGCACACAAATTGCCAACTTAGTAAACAGCGCGCCTGCGGCGCTTGACACACTAAATGAATTAGCCACAGCACTTGGCAATGACGCTAGTTTTGCTACTACAGTAACTAACAGTCTGGCCGCTAAAGCGGCCAAAACTGACACAACCTTTATAGGCACAACTAGCATAGCACTAAATCGCGCCAGTGCAAACCTAGCACTCTCAGGCATAACCAGCATAGGTTTACCAGGCAGCACTAGTGGCACAGTAACACTGCAACCAGCTGCAACAGCAGGCACAACAACAATTACCCTGCCAGCAACAACTGGCACACTAATAACAACTGGTGATACTGGCACAGTTACTACCACCATGATACAAAATGGTTCAAAATTAGCAACTAAAGGAAAGTCTATTGCCATGGCAATAGTATTTGGAGGATAAAATGGCTGCACCTAATATAGTAGATGTAAATTATATATACGCTAAAACTGCTGGCTTAGCAGTTACTACTAGTGCTACAGCCATTGTTAGTAATAGTGCTAGTAGCGGCAAAGTGTTTAAAGTTAACACACTAATTATTAGCAATATAAGTGCTAGTAGCGCAAGTGTTACTGTAGATGTATATAAAGCTCAAACTACCAGTTATAGAATAGCTTATCAGATTAGCGTGCCTGCAAATAGCACACTAATTGTAGTTGGCAAAGGTGATAATGGTGTGTACTTGGAGGAGTCTGATAGTATTAGACTAGTATCGGCCACAGCTAGTGCACTAGAAGCAGTTTGCAGCTATGAGGAAATGTCAACATGAGTATAGGTCCACAACATAATGGTGGTATACTAGGTGCTACCAATAATCCTACTAGCACTAGTGCTGGTGGTATATGGACGCCTGTACAGCACTATCAAGCGCAGCGCGATGGTTTATGGCCTGTAGCTACAGCACCGCTACCAGATTATACTATTAGCCGTAGTTTGCGGTTTAATAGTGCTGATCCTGGTTATCTTAGCTGGACTCCAGGAACTATAGGTAACCGTAGAATTTGGACTTGGAGTGGTTGGGTAAAGAAAACTGTTATAGCTACAGAGTGTAAATTGTTTGGTTCAGGCGCTACGTCTAGCGACCATACTTACATTATGTTTAGCGATAATGTATATACCGATAGTCTATCTATTGCATATTTTAATGGTAGTACTCATGTTTGGCGATTAATTACCACACAAGTATTTAGAGATCCTAGTGCTTGGTATCATATAATAGTTGCATTTGATTCTACACTATCTATAGCTACAGATAGGGTTAAAGTATATGTAAATGGAACACAAGTAACTTCTTTTCAAGTAAGAGTTGATCCAGCATTAAATGTAGAAACATATATAAATAGTAATAATACTCATTACTTAGGAACACAAAGTAGTCAAATAACAACAAGTTTTAATGGTTACCTAGCAGACGTACGCTTAATAGACGGTCAACAATTAACGCCTAGCAGTTTTGGCGAAACCGACCTAACTACTGGCGTTTGGCGGCCTAAAGCCTATAGTGGCAGCTATGGTACAAATGGGTTCTATTTGCCATTTACCGACAACAGCACACAAAATAACCTAGGCGTCAACACTGCTCAAGTTGGTGATGAGCTGCGTAATTATACAGTACTACACTTAAGTGGCAACCCAGCAAATACCAGCGGCTACAACTGTTTTAGTGATCGTAGTAGTAATAATCACCTATTAACCATAGCTGGAGACGTGCGCACTAGTGCGCGCAGTCCTTTTACTGATACCGCCAGTGGTAGCGCTTATTTTGATGGTAGCAGTGACTATATTACAGTTACAAATAATAACTTATTTCCAGCTACCTCTACTACAGCGTTTACATTAGAAGCCTGGGTATATCCTACAACAAGTAGTGGAAATTATATTTTAACCAGTCCTATAGCTTCCAATACTGTAAGATACTGTTTTATGTTGGGTACTAACCCTGATAACTCTTCTGGAACAAAAGTAGTATTTGGAAGATTTAGTGCGGCATGGACATATCTTGCTAGTGCTACATCAGTTAGTTTAAATACTTGGACGCATATTGCTTGTGTATTTACAGGTTCCACCTCTCAAATTTATATTAATGGAACTCTAGATGCTAGTGGTGGTGCTTCTACATGGGTTACTGGGGGATCATCAACATTAACACTTGGTTATAGATGGGATGAATATGCTGCTGGGGCTCCATTTTATTTTACAGGTAATCTATCAAATGTTAGAGTTACCACGGGCCAAGCACTATTTACCGGTAATTTTACCCCAAGCACCAGCCCACTAACTAGCACAGCAGTAGGACACACTGGCACTGGAGCCGCTAGCAGCATAACTGGTACTGTTAGCTTACTTACCCTAGTTGATAAGGTTGGTGCTAATAACAGTGGATTTATTGATGAAAGTACCAACAATGCTGTAATTACACGTAGTGGCAATGTTACGCAAGGTAGTTTTAGTCCCTTTGGTACTAGTGGTTGGGCTATGTACCAATCAGATATTAGCGGAAATTATCCAAGTTTTACTACATCTGCTGGCACTGCATTTCAGTTTACCGGTAATTTTACAATAGAAGGCTGGGTATACCCTATTATTTATAGTGGTACTGGAGATACATCACTTTGGGTTACCTTTGATGGTTCAACCTATCTTGCATTAAATTATGATGGATCAGGTAACTATAATATATATTTAAACAGTGGGGCTGTAACATCAACTTTTTCTTCCGGTATTGTAGCAAATACATGGAATCATGTTGCAATGGTTAGAAGTGGTTCCACGATAACTTTATATACAAATGGTGTTTCCAGAGGAACTATACAAAATAGTGCAACACTTGGTCACGCTAATCCAAGCCTTGCCAGAATTGGTGGTGGTGTTGCTTCATGCAGCAGATATGTTAGCAACCTAAGAATTATAAAAGGAACTGCTCTATATACCAGTAATTTTATTCCATCAACAACGCCGCTAACTGCTACTACGGGTACGGTATTATTAACTTGCCAAGATAACAGATTTGTAGATAATAGTGCTAATAATTTTACTGTTACTTTTACCGGCACGCCACAAGTTCAACCACTATCGCCATTTCAGCCGCATACTAGTGTTACAAATACCTATAGCACTTACTTTAACGGTGCTAATAATATAACTGCAAATACAACTTCACTGTTTGCACTACCTGGTGCATTTACAGTTGAGTTCTGGTTATATCCTACTAGTAATTCTGGCGAATTTATAAGCATTACCGCAACTGGTGGTTTAGATATTGGCTATCAAAACTCTACAACATTTGGTATAGCTGCAGCTGGAGTTGCTTGGCGATTAACTACAACTACACTACCTACTTTAAATGCTTGGAATCACATAGTATTTAGTCGTGGAGGTACTGGTAGCAATCAAGCTAGTTTATTTATTAATGGTACGCGTGTAGCTAATGGTACCCTATCTGATAGTTTTGCTCAAGGCACAACTATATATATTGGATCTTATGGAGCCGGATATTATCTCACAGGATATTTATCTAATCTTAGAATAGTAAAAGATCAAGATTTATATGGATATAACAATACACAAATATCAGTTCCTACTAGTGCATTAACCAAAACTAGTCAAGGTGCTACAGCAAGCAACGTAGCATTACTAGCCTTACAAAGTAGCACTTTAGTTGATAATGGAATAAATACTCTTACGCTATTTAATAATGGTGCTGTTGAGCCGCGTATTTCAGAATTTAACCCACTAGGCCGCACGTTTACTACTGGTGTAAACTACTCACCAATTACACATGGTAGTAGTGCTTACTTTGATGGTAGCACGGATTATCTAACAGTTCCTAGTAGTAGTAATTTTAATTTTGGTACTAATGATTTTACTATTGAGTGCTGGGTTTATCAATTAAGTAGAGGTACTGACAGTTTTGAAGCTGTTTGGACCTTAAATGGTCCTGGAGTAACTGGCGGTACAACTCCATTTAATAGCGGAATGTATTTAACATTTGGATCATATTTTAATCAAGGAACCCTTTTAGTTTCTAATTCTAGTGAAAATGGTTGGGCACTTCAAATACTTAATATAAGTTTACCACGATTATTCACCTGGGAACACTACGCAGTGACTAGGGTAGGCAGTAACTGGACAGTGTATAAAAATGGTATAGTAGCAGGCACCGGTACTTATAATGGTGCTGTAAATGCTAGTAGAGCACCTTTTACTATAGGTACACAAACTAGCGGTGGAGTATATTGGCCAGGATATATAGCAAACTTTAGAGTTATAAACGGCACAGCACTATATAAGTCAAATTTCGTACCACAACTGCAACCACCCCAAGCCGTAGCAAATACACAGCTTTTACTAAACTTCAACAACGCCGGCGTTGTGGACTATACTGGTAAAAATGTGTTGGAAACAGCTGGCACTAGTAAATCTATAACAAGTACTAAAAAGACTATTACAGACGCCACAGGAAGCTTATACTTTGACGGCACAGTAGGAAACGTTTTACAGTCTGCTAGCAATCAAGTGCTTGCACCTGGCACAGGCGATTTTACTTTAGAAGCTTGGGTATATTTTAATTCAGCTGGTGTTGATCCAGGTATTGTACAAATTGGACCAAGTTTGCCAGGAACTAATACTCCAGGATATACTAACTCTATAGGATTAGCAAGGGCAACAACTGGCGGTTATAATGGAAATTTATATATAATTCAAAGTGGTGCAACCTATGTTTCTAGCGGCATTTTAACAATAGGAACTTGGCACCATACTGCAGTAGTCCGACAAAGCGGTGTTCAAAAAGTTTATTTAAATGGCGTACTAGTAGGTTCAGTAAATGACACAAATAATTATACTGGTACTTATTTATTTGCTGGCTGTAATTACGGAACCAATTATCCTATAAATGGCTATATTCAAGATATTAGGTATACCAAAGTTGCACGCTACACCGGCACCTTTACACCACCTGTACGCACATTTAGTGCAACTGTACGTGACGTTGGCCACAAGCAGTGGGTGGTTAATAATCTTAGTGTAGCTAGTGGTGCTGGTAATGATAGCTTAGTAGATACGCCAACTAATTATGGTACAGATACTGGTCTAGGTGGTGAGGTGCGTGGTAATTATTGTACACTGAACCCATTAGATAACAATGCCTATTCTACAGGTGGTGTGGCTTGGACATTAAGCAACGGCAATTTAACGGCTACTAGTAATACTGGTAGTTTATCAAATAGTCAAGGTTTTACCCAAAGAATACCTCGTATAGGAAAATATTACGCAGAGTTTACTCTTAGTAATATAGATATAGGTATTAATGGATTTTTATGGATTCAGGTTAAAAATTATTTAAATACTATTATAGGATATTCTGCAGCATATAGTGGTGCTAATGGTTGGGGATCATATGGTTATTACAATGGATCAAGTGGTACAGGTACAGCAAGCATAAGTAATGGCGGAGTCATTATGATTGCTGTAGATGGTGCAACTGGTAAAGTATGGATGGGCCAAAACGGCACCTGGTTTAATAGTGGCAATCCCGCTAGTGGAACAGGTCAGATTGGTACACACACTTTTCAAACTACAACAGATGAACTATATTTTTCCATAGGAGCTAGAAACGGTAGCACTGCTCAAATACTAGATATAAATTTTGGCCAACGCCCATTTGCCTATACAGCACCTAGTGGCTATAAAGCACTGTGCACACAAAACTTGCCAGCACCTAGTATAGTTAAACCAAATACGGCGTTTGATGCTGTAACTTATATAGGTAATGGTAGTACACAAACAGTTAGTGGGTTGAATTTTAATCCAGATTTAGTATGGGTTAAACGTCGAGATAATTCTGGTCAAGATCATGTATTGCAAGATGTAGTTCGTGGCTTTACTTCAAGTACTAAATTGGCATCTAGTAGTCAAGCTGCTGAAAATAATACTGGTGGTGGCGTAACTGATCCTCAGTGGGGTTATATATCTGCTACTACTAGTACAGGATTTACAACTACTGTAGGTTCCGGAACAGGAGATCAGACTAATCGTACTAGTTGGTTATATGCTGGCTGGGTTTGGGACGGTGGAAATAATACTGTAACTAATACCACAGGTACAATAACATCGCAAGTACGTAGTAATCCTTCTGCAGGATTTTCTATTGTTGGATATACTGGTGCAGGTGGTGGTACAGTTGGCCATGGTCTTAATAGTGCACCACAAATGATGATTGTTCGTGATAGAAATAATCTTAACGATTGGGTTGTATATCATGAAAAAGTTGGAAATACTACAGTATTGGTTTTAAATAATCAAAATGCTTCAGTAGCCGCAAATTCCACATACTGGAATAATACAAGTCCGACTTCTAGCGTATTTACTACTGGGAGCGGTAGCAATACGGGCCAATCTGGCAGACCATATATTGCATATTGTTTTACGTCTATACCAGGATATTCTATGATTAGTAGCTATACTGGTAATGGTGCCGGCTCTACTACTGGACAATTTATATATACTGGGTTTAGGCCAAGATTTATACTTATAAAGTCTAATTCAAATACTACCGAATGGTTAATGATGGATGCGGCTAGAAATACAGCAAATGTTGTTAATTTTAGACTTGACGCAAATAGTACCGGAATTGAAATTACTGCTAATTATTTAGATTTTCTTAGCAATGGTTTTAGACTAGTACACCCAAGCAATTGGATGAATGATAATGGATATAGTTTTATATATGCAGCCTTTGCCGAAAACCCCTTTAAATATAGTCTAGCGAGGTAAAAAATGTTTGCAGTTGTAAAAAATAATCAAGTAGTTTATACGCTACAACCTGGCCAGCAATTATTTGTTGATGGTGTAGACTATGGGTTTAATTGGTTAACAGCACTTGATACTGCACGCCTAGCACAGCTAGGCGTGCAAGAAGTAGTTAACACACCTATGCCCGACCAACAGTACTACTGGGTTAGTAGTACTGTTGAAGTTGTAGAGGGAGTAGCAACCTGGGTGCATGCTACAACACCTAAAGATTTAGCTGAGCTTAAACAACAAGCTATAGCTAATGCAAAAGCTAGTGCTAATCAACAATTACAACAAACTGACTGGACTGTAATCAGAAAGTTTGAGCGTAATGTAGATATTCCACTAGAGGTAGCCGCAGCTCGTCAAGCTATAGTTGACCAGTGTACCGCCAAAGAAGTGGCTATTCTAGCTAGCACAACTGTAGAGGAATTAATACAGGCTGTACAATAATGTTTATCTTAAACTTTATACCAGACTGGTTCTTTCCACTATTAGCCACAGCCTGTGTACTCTTATTCTTTATAACACGATTCTTTGCACACTTAATACCACAAGCTAAAATCGTACACTATAGCACTATTCCACTATTTGCACTCACAGTATTTTTCATGGGTGCAAATTGGAATAACAACTACTGGCAGGATAAACTAGCAGCAGAAACTGCTAAGGTAGAACAGGCCGCTAAACAACAAGAATTGGTTAATCAAGAACTTAAACAAGAACGAGAAGCTAAATTGCAGCAGCTTAAGGAAAGTGCAGAGCGTGAACGTCAACAAAATCGCAAGTTTATTGAGGTGTTAAAGTCCAAGGACGCTACAGTGCAAAATGTTTTAGCAACACTTAGTAAGGCTGAGCAGGATAAATATGCTGCACTAGGCGAAAAGGATAAACAAGCAGCTAATAAAAAGCTAGAAGATGTATTAGCAAACGCTAAAAATTGCCCTACTGTGCCTGAGCTTTATATAGAACGATTAAATAATACTGCTAAGGGTGTTAAGCAATGAAATGGACGGTATTCTTACTAGCATTACCACTAGCTGGGTGTTTACAAACATTTAAAATGAATCCACCTTGGCCACAGGTACCTGACCAAGCAATGCTAAAGCAGTGTGAAATGTTAAAAACTGTAGACGCACAAGCTGTAAGCATGGCGGAACTTGTAGACCTAGTACAACAAAACTACCAGCTATATCATCTTTGTAAACTAAATAACGATAGTTGGGTTAAGTGGTATAACACTCACTGGAAAAAGGACAAGTAATGGAATTAACACTAGATCAACTTAAGCAGGTTATACCAAAAAATCAATATGTAGGCTACTGGCATCACGCCTTAGCTCAGCTACTGCCACAATATGAAATAAACACACCAGATCGCGTAGCTGCCTTTTTAGCTCAGTGTGCACATGAGTCGGGTGGTTTTGTGTTTATTAAAGAAAACCTAAACTATAAGTGGCAAAGCCTACGTAAGGTATTTCCCAAGTATTTTCCCACAGATGCATTGGC